>Ga0116231_10015005_pt1 | contig 10161 bp, 10 predicted proteins | sample S1TSphgellanicum_2_FD_89695 | JGI IMG/M metagenome (GOLD analysis project Ga0116231, IMG submission 89695) | Host-associated microbial communities from peat moss isolated from Minnesota, USA - S1T2_Fd - Sphagnum magellanicum MG | ecosystem: Host-associated > Plants > Peat moss > Unclassified... | reverse complement strand
AAGAGTTGCCATCCTAAAGCATCCCAGAAGCCCAGAGAAACAAAACACACAACAATGGGTCAGAAGGAAACAACAAATCTTGTGTTGCACCTATGAATTTCACCACATGATTCAATACAAAAATAAAAATTTGTTGCATGGGGAAAGACTTCAGAGCTGAACAATATTGCAACTCAGTATGCACCTCTCTCTTCCCTCATCCAATATTATTTCTCAGAATGGTCAATTTTTTTCTACTGGGTTTTTGAGCTTCAGCTGCAGCATAAAAATTCTTCATTTTTTGATATAAAAACTAAGCAGGACATCTTTGTCAAAACGTCTCAGTAATCAAGTGCAGGCTGAGAACTCATAAATGGGTTTTGAACTGTCATTCTGGACACAAACTGCAAGCATCATCAGGGGACCTAAGAGAAACAGAGAAAAACTTTACCTAGACTGTAGTTCAGACACTTGGTGAAGAAGATCTCGTTCCCTGTCTGTTGTAATGTCCATCTGCCAAGTTAAGGCCCAAGACCCATCCTTTTGTCACCATCATGTCACATCACTCTGAAGAGCTTAAACCACAGCAAAGCTCTAAATCCTGAACTTGGATGGTTGGTTTGCAGATTCTCATAAGGACTCTACAGTGCCTCACTCCCATCAAGAGACTCTAGGAAATACATGAAGAAGACCATCATATCTACTGTGTGACAAACTCCAGAAGTATACATACCAAAAAATCACCAGCAAAGCTTGCACTTGATCCTCTTGAGTATCTTGAGAAAGAATGCAAATTCTGAACTGCAGGCCCACACCCATTTCAGAGTCATTAGACAGAAATCATTAGACTGCATCAGGTCCTTGTGTCATGGCCAAAATCAGAAGAGGATTCTTCAATGCAGACCTCCACTTTGTGGGTGCAAAACTTTGGGGGTGTCTTTTGTAGCTACTGCTCAGAAGTGTTTAAGAATGGGTAGATCTCATCTAAACAAAATGAGCACAACCCAGTTTCCCTCAAGTTCGTGTGATTCTTCAGTTTTTTCTCAACACAGAAAGTGTCAAAATGGATTCCTAAGGAGCTTGAATTCCTTCAACTATTTCAGTCACCAATGAACATGATCATGGGCAGAGGAAAAGAAGTTATCACTCACAATTGGCAGCATCATTTGGACTAAGGCAGTTTACAAGGTTCATCAAATCTTCCTGCAACAGTAAAAGAGCATTTGTCAGCCTTTGTCATGTCAAGAAGAACTCAGGGGAGCAGGTACTGGAGATTTTATCCCTGCCTCCACAGCTTGTTCACGTTGAAGCAAACACATTGACTGAAAGAAAATTTCACAAACCTGGATGCAGCCCAAGAGCAAATAATACAAACCTGTTGTCGCTGTCCCTGTTGCAGAATGTGCTGCAGTTGTGGAATAAGCGCTGCAATGGGTGTCGTCAAGTTGATGTTTGGTGATGGCAATGTTGGTGGTGGTGGTGGTGGTGGCGGTTGTTGTGCTATAAAGGGCTGATGCTGCAATCCCTGCACCCCATCATCATCATCATGATGTGAATCAAATAGTGTGTTTTGTGTGAAATAACCTCTGGGTTAATCTGTATGTCTTGTGGTGTCTTTTGCTACAACTCCTGGTCCTTAAAAACCTGTAGTGATGGATAGTTCAACTCAAACCCTAAGCCCTAAACCCTTGCTACAGCAGAAGTTCCAGAAGCCATGTGGTATTCCAAGATCTGGAAAAAAGAAGTTCCACTTGCAATGACTGAAGTCATTGAACGCACATCTGCTACATTGCAGAGATGAATTACATGACTGAAGCACAAGAACATGACATCAGTTGCAATTTTTTGCAACATCCACACATAAAAAGCTCACTGAGCTTATGGGACACCCAAAAACAGAATCGCGCAAAAGCGGAAAAAAGAAAAAAAGAAACCCAAGAAGCCAAGGGCGGAAAGCATACAGGTTGCCTTCGCTCAGAGGACCAGTCACCAACACTGGCAGACTTGTGAAGTGAACCAGTCTGCACACAACAGTTGTAAAAGATGTGCACAGCCAAAAATAAGATGAAAATCCCTTGGAAAAAAAAAACTGTGCTGCCAAAATTGTAACCCAAGCCCTAAACCCTAAACTCTACAGCAGGTCCTTCCCACCTGGCTTTGTCACTCCTACCACCAATTCATAGTTCTGCCAGTAGCAGATCCAGTGTACCCAAATGAGCAGCTCAAAGAGTTTGAATATCAGAGGGATGTTCATAACAAGCACATCCAGCATCAACTTCCAGCAGTAGAAACTGAAGAACATGGTCGTGTCATCTTTGTACCACGACACTACAGGCCTGATCGCTTCACTAGCAGTCCTATAGTGTTACAGACAGGAGGTGTGAACTAGTGACCTCGGTTTTCTGTTGCCTAATGGTATCCATATTGGAAGGGATCAACTGCAACAAGTGCAGCACTGCTTTGCCATCACAGTACTAGTTAGGAGTGCAGGAAACAAGACTGACCTGTGGAACAGGAATTCGGCGTCCACTAGCATGATGTGGATCCTACACAAACCCAGTTGTTTGGCATGAATCAGTCGACAGTCATAAAGAAAACACTTGGAGATGTACAGCAACATCTCCAATGGGATTAGTGAGTGGGGGCAATGCATGCCAACGATTCCAATACTCAAAAACTTTTCATCAACAAATCTCTCATACCCTCTGTATCATGGCATCAAAAAACAGACAACTTTTTTTGCTTCTGCCTTAGTGACAGGGCACCCTAAACCCTTAACCGTAACCACAAATCAATTCAAATATTTGTGACTTGAGATGCATTAGTAAATCTTATCTGCTGCTCTGCAGTTTCTTTCATTCAAAGTTTTGCTTCAAACATTTAACATGATCTCTTGGGATGAAAAACACCATAACCACATTGCTCAAGCTTTACGGTTTTCTTACCTCCAAATTCACATCATCTGATGTCACAGAGAAACGGCCCTTCTGAAGTATGGGTCCTTTCTGTGCTTGTAACTTCATCTTCTCCTCTGTACTCTCCTTGTTACCTGTGGTCAGATTATGCATAGATTTGTGTTGGGGTTCAGTAAATCCTCACAAGTGCTTTAGTAACTCTACTGAAATGCTATAACTTCAACATAGACAAATAAAATGAGAAATAGGTTATTTGTTTGAGACACTAGCATCCAGTACTCAAAAGATACAAGCTTAGAATACTAGAATCACAAGAATTTTATGCCAAAAAAAACTAATTTATAATGAATAGTATACAGAGTGATGATGAAGGAGAGTGGAGACAGGTATACCAGCAACTGGTTTGGAAGTCACTGCTTGCACTCCATTCGCAGGTCGATAGTCTGGTACAGCACGTTCTGCAGTTGGTGTCAAGGATCCACTGAATGAACGCTCCCGGCGAAGAGATCGAACAGGCTCTTCACCTGTCCGCCCAACTTGACGGTGATCTTTCTCCCTTCAGGACAACCAAAGAACATGGACATCAATCATAATGTGAGTGAGAAAAGTGCGCATCTCTGCAAGCAGAAAAATGTGCTGCAAAAAGACGGCATCTTCAGAATGAATACAAGGTCCCAAATAGACAAGGTCAAAGCAAACTCCTATCTTCAAAGAAGTACAACACCCAAGTCAAGAATGACCCTCACCTATCACGCTCTCTATCTTCCTCTCGACCACCACGAGCAGATGGTAACAAGGCACGATCAGGCATGAGAGAGCCACTGCTAGCAAGAAAAGCATCATCAACTCGATCACTACGATCTCCTCGATCCCGATCCTCGTTGCGTCTTTGTTCTCTGCTGTTCTCCCGTAACTCCCTCTCTTCAGTTTTTCGATGGTCTCTCTCTTCTCTTTCTTGTTGTTTCAGTGGTTGATCTTGCTCTTCTGTTGTTGTTTTGAGGGTATCTTTTGGTGATCCATGCCAACCTGGGCTCTCAAGATCTGAGTTGTCGTCAAACACATCAAACCGGCCTCTGCATTTGTAAACAATACTTAAACCATCATCTCTTATACTGGAATAGCCAAAATCAGAGCCACTGAGATCACTTGAAAAAAAACATATTCTATTACCACCAAAACTATCAACCAACCAGAATGATACTATGAGGAATTTCCAGTCAAACGAGCCAAAGCACAAAAAAGTTGATCCAAGAAATTGTTTCAGCAGCTTTTAAGGCTTGACGCATCAAAGCCCATTTGCCTCTTTCTTTTTGTCCTATTTCTAAATTGTAAGCTTCTCACTCGAGAAAACTTCAACCCAAAAGAGTATAAACCTTGTATGGCACAACTCCAACACATCAACAGGGACAAAAATCTCAGATTAAATAAATACTCACATATGCTTGGGTTCTTTCCTCCCAGGTGCTGCTGGTCCAGACCTAATAAATAGTAGGCAGAACACAGCAACAGTTACCTACTCCAGCAACAAATGTCATACTTCTTCCACAGAAAAACATCTTGACTGTACCCAGTTCCTTAGCTTGGCCTGGCAGGCTCTTGGCCATAAGACTTGCAAATTCAGTGCTGAAGATCTGGCTCTACAGATCCGGAAATCAACTGACTATGGATTGAGTATTTCTCAAGGTATATATCAATTCCATGCAACAGCAATACATTGACAACCATGGAACTGTTTTTATTGCAAGCTTATTTTATAAGCAAAGGTGTCTCCATTGGCATCTCCTTTGTGCCACCAACAGGGCCATCATGGTATTGAAAAACCCACCATCACCATTGCACCATTACAGGCCTACTGCGGTACCTCGAGAAATGTATCATACGTTACAGATCTAATGGGTACCTTGAGAAACATATCATACATTACACATCTACTGGGTACCTTGAGAAATGTATCAGACATTACAGACCTATTGGGTACCTTGAGAAATGTATGTAGAAGGTTGAGAAGGACAAGGGGAGAAGACAACAATGCTGACCAAAAACTGAACCAGATTGGGATATCTAGAAAGCAGCTGCATTTATGGCATCATGAATGCTTTGTGCAACAAGAAATGATATCAAAGAACAGGCAAGAAGAGAATTGTTTTAAAGATGAAAGAGATGAGGAGCACATACTTTGAACCATTTGCAGTGGCAGACTTGAGCTGAACTGGATTTGGAAGGGGTCCTGATCGGACCCTTGTAACTCTCTCCGCTCCCTGTGTTGTAATTTCACACAAACAATAACAAAACATAAGGATCCTATACCCACAGTTTTGCTACCACAAACTCACTTCATGCTTGCTCTAAAAACAGATTTTTGAACATGTTACAAGAGTCTTGTCAATATGGGAGCTGCCGACTGCTTGAGATCTTTGTTAATGAACTACTTACATCATTTCCTGCAGTCTCTGCTACAATGGAGTGTATGGTGACTGGCAGCTGCTGAAGCATGTCTGAAGAAGATTCACGACTCAGAGATGGCTGAGGAGGAGAGGATAGTGGAAACTTGGGAGATGTATCTGCTGATTCATCCTCCCCTCCAGCAGCAGCAGCAGCAGCAGGTTGCTTCAGAACCTCTTCCACTTCAATCACTGTTTTGGGGAATGGATTCTCCTCATCATCTTGTATCTGAGAAGATAAGACACTCATGGAGAAGCCTGTCAGGGAAAACATAAAAATACACCCAAGGGACAAAACTTATAAAAATCCAACAGTACACTACTCAACTGCAACAAGCTTGCTAGAAAAAGCTTCATTTCATTTTAGCTCACCCTCTTACAAGCAAGCATCTTTGCCTAAGGCATAGCCAGATTGCCTTTTCTTCAAGATCACAGAAGAATCAAATGACCCACAAACTCTGCCAACAAGAAAAGCAAAAAATTGTACTGCAGGTGTCAGCGCATTTTCCCTTTTGAAATCGGAAACTTTATGTAAGTAACAATGAGAAAAAAGAGAGGAAAAAAACCAGAGCTGCCTGCTTCTTCAAGTCCTCCAGGTTGAAGTTCCAGCTGCTCACTCCTCGTTTGTACTCATTCTGGGTATTGGATCAGAAACATCCATGAGAGTCAGTTCCAACAACTCAAACAGCAGCTGTTACTTGAAGCAATTTTCACACTGTGAAAGGCATATGGCTGCACCTGTGACTTCTCTTCTTGCTCATCAAATGGCATTTTCTTTTGTGCAAGGCGATTTGCATCTGTGATCTGCACATTTTGGAGTAGCTAGATGATCAAGTTCATATCTATCAAGCTGTAAAGTACTTGGAGAAACATAGAGGCATTTAACAATTACTACGACCCAATATTATGTCTTCTGAGCAACTGCAAAAACTTTTTGTGTTCTTTTCTGAGGTGGTACCTTGAGATTCTTCACCCTTTCTCCTAAAGGTGGTAGTCCTTCCAGCACATGCCGAGCAATGTAATCAAATGAACGGGCGTGCTTGAAAAAAGAATGTCTCAGAAGCTTCTCTGCACTCGGTCGCTTTGATGGGTCCTTCACTAGACACATTGCTATCATTTCTTTGAAAGACTGCAGATGAAAAGAGCAAAGAAGGTGAGTTAGACACAACCTCACAAGGAAACTAGTACATCTCAGTCCTATGATGAAAAAAAGATCATATTGAAATGTTCATGTGCAGGGCAACTGTGTGAACTTCCAGCAGATAAAAGTAGCAGTGAAGATGGCAGAATTCTCCATTCTTAGGAAACACCCAACACCCACACTGCTCCCAAGATTGGAGCTTGTTACAAGATGTGAAAAAACCTTGGAGAATTTTTTGTCTTGCTCAAGATCCAGCCCAGGAGGTGCATTTTGCAGTGTCATCAGTAACACCTGTTGCACCAGTACAATAGTGTTCATCATCATCAGTTATGGCTGCAGCAGGCATTTGACCATCCAAGGAAAGGAAATTGCATAAGAAGCATATCAGGAATTGGCTTTGCTCAAAGCATCAGACCAAAAGACAGACAAATCCACCAAGAAGGGGGAAAAAAATCTGGAAGAAAAATGCAGGGAAATCCAGGACATCATCAGACGTGAGTTGGAATCATGGGAAATTTTGCACCTTCATGGGAGGATATTTCGAGAAGGGTGCATGGCCATGAGCAAGCTCCAATGCAGTTATCCCAAATGACCAGATATCAGCTCTGCAAAGGCCAAGCAGATCAATCCACAAAGTGCAAAAGGGAGAGAGAGAGAGCAAGAGACACAACATCAACACGAATCACCAATAGCTTTGAACTTAGAGCAGCTTCAGTGCATCATCCTACACTGAAGTGAGATGAGCAAGCATCTTCCAATACAAACAAAAGGAAAAAGAAAGCTCATTGCCAAAGACGTTTGGTGGAACCAAAGTGTATATGGATGGACCACAAGAAGAATGAATGACAGGAGAAGAGGAAGGAAGGTGATGCCAGATCTGAATCAGACAAAAGACCCAAATGAAAGAGACCATGAAAACTTACTTGAAATCATAACCATGAAGCTGTTCCATCACCTCGGGTGCCATCCTGGACATCACAAAGATGCATCAAAATCCATGTTGCTATTAGTATCATTCTAGCAGATGTCAAAAGTTCCAACAAAGCCTCTGGTACCAAAGAGCAAATGGCAGGGTGGTAACAGAAGATCACCAGCAAGGAGTTCCCACAAATGTATTCCTTGACCGCTGCCGATCGCCCGTGTCAAACATGCATGCTGAGACTCCGAAGTCTCCAAGCTTCACTGCTCCATTCCCATCAACTAGAATATTTCCAGCCTGCAGATCACCATGAACAGGAGGAACCATCACCAGATCTTAGAGCAAACAAATGCCAAAACATCATAATAGTTTTGTCAGAGCACATGGTAGCATCTCATGTGCTCCCAAAGACATCCAAACACAGGAGATCCTTTACAATGCATTAATGATTTACATTGTAATGATCTCATTATTGCATTGTACGGAAACTCCTCATTGCATTGTCAAGAAGCTCCTCCTTCATATAATCTGGAGCAGATTAATTAAATTTACCTTCACATCCCGATGAATGTCACCGTGGCGATGAAGGTAGTCCAGTGCCTTCAAGGTCTCCTTTAGCACGGTTGCAATCACGGGCTCATTAAAGCCATTGGGATATGCAGACTTCATGATGTGTAGACATGACCCACCAGACATGTACGGCATCACCACCCACAGACTTTGGTCCACCACAAAGGAGCAGTGTGCTTTCACCACATTCGGATGGCTGATTAAACTCATTGTTTTTGCCTCTCGACAAATATCATCCTGTGCAAAAAACACACCAAAAGAAAAATTGTACTCCTTTCAACAATCAATCCTGTGCCTAACTCCCAAGGATTCTCCTCTAGAGTTCTACGACCTTCTTTCCACTAAGTTGGTCATGTACCCATTGCTCCTCCCTCTAGCCTTTCTGTACACAATTGCATGCCAGCAATAATTGTTCTTCATCACAGTAAACTAGATACCAGAACATCAGAAACAATCAAGAATATTTCAGAAATGGTAATGGTTTTTTACAACAAGAATCTCAAACCATTGAACATTTTGCACCTTCTTCTTCTTCTTCGCCCGTGATCTGTGAACCCTAATAAAAGATTCCTGGCTTTGGTTTTTACTATTCTTTCCATGCCAACACACCCATTACACGATTCATAAATCCTGACCTAACTTCAGAGGAAAGAAGAGAACTTCTGAGACAGGAAGAACACACCCATTGCAGGATACATAAATCCTGACCTAACTTCACAGAGAAGAAGAGAACTTCTGAGATAGGAAGAAAGGAGAGTTGGGAGAAAACTGGTGAATTGTGAATAGCATTCTGTAGTGAAGTTCCAAGGAGAGTTGGGAGAAAACTGGTGAATTGAGAATTGCATTCTTTGGTGAAGTTCTAAGGAGAGTTGGGAGAAAACTAGTGAATTGTGAATCGCATTTTTTGTTGTTAAGATCTCATTCTTGGATTTCAGGATATTGCAAAATGGGTGAGTGAGATTTTTTGTATGTGACTTTTGTATCACCAGCAAATGGGTAGCAATTTTTTTCACATCAACAGATCTCTGTAATCTTCTTCTGACCTCAATGTGCTCCAGAAAACACACCAGAAATTGTAGCAGCAGAAGAAGAAGGAGAGAGAGAGATATGGGCTTACCACATACACAAAAGAGCAAGTTTTTTGGCAAGCTTTTTATTAGGTTAAACACAATTATTTTTCTGGACTCTTGCACTTTTCTTTTTTCTTTTGCTAAGATTTGCACAACAAGAACAACAAAAAGAAAGGAAACTTACTTACCAGATTGCTGTTGCATCTCTCGAGGTCCAAGCTCTTGATGGCCACTACTTCATTGAGAGGCTCAAACACAGCACGGTATACAATAGCACTCACTCCTTGTCCCACTTCCTCAAGAAGCTTGTAATCCCCAGGTACCAAAGAGAACATTTTCTTCTCAGGTTGCACCACCTCCATCATGACTCCACAAAAACCTCACCAAACCAAAAAAAAAACACTCCCAACAGAAGAAAGCTCTTAAGTCCCTTGTACCCACTTACCACTAACTCAAAATCCTTGGCAAAGAAGTCCAAATGAGAAGAACCTCATCTCTCATCATCATCATGTCCACCATCTCCCATCCAAAACCTTCACCATCTCATCACCCATCTCTTCCTCCCACATACTCAACACAACCACAACAACAACTACAACCCACTACAACCGCTTCTGAAAATCTGCCACCCCAAAATCTCATCGCCAGTAAATTCTAACAAAAATCTGGGGATCAATCTGCAGATCAATCAATCTGTGGATCTATCGATCAAAGCTTTCGATACTGTGTTTTTTGTCTTTTGGTTTTGTTTTTGCGCCCCAGGCCGAAGAGTTCGGAAAAGCTGTTTTTTCGCTCGCATTGCCAGATCTCCTTCTTCCGCAAATCCATCGCCAGATTGCGGTGCATTCCAATCATAACTACCAAATCTATCGACGACCCATTACGGCAAATGATGTGTTTCAGTAAAGGAGCAACAATTTCAATGCCGACAATCGCAAATCTGGTCTTCCAAAATTGTTGTCGTCGCTGGTGTGCTTTTACTCTTCTCTTCCCATCATGACAATAATATTCCCATTAGGTCTACAATTTCTACAGTCAACAACCCTTTTTTTTTTTTTTTTTTTTTTTTTCTTTTTTTTTTTTTTTTTTTTTTTTTTTTTTTTTTAAATGTTTTTTTTTTTTTTTT
>Ga0116231_10015004_pt1 | contig 10164 bp, 10 predicted proteins | sample S1TSphgellanicum_2_FD_89695 | JGI IMG/M metagenome (GOLD analysis project Ga0116231, IMG submission 89695) | Host-associated microbial communities from peat moss isolated from Minnesota, USA - S1T2_Fd - Sphagnum magellanicum MG | ecosystem: Host-associated > Plants > Peat moss > Unclassified... | reverse complement strand
CCTAATAGCGCACAGTCACTTAAGAACGTTCATAACCTTACAACCGTACAATAACCTTAAAAGATATGACGGGCATGCCCATAACCGGCCATCATGCATGAGGCCGTGCATACGGGCATGACACCTACTTACTTATTGACCTAAATGTTATGTGTCAACATCTTAACAACTTTAAGTTGAATAATGTAAATTAAATTAATAAAATTACCAAATTTCCAAATAAATTTAAAATTGCCAAGTGTCCATTGATGATCTATCAACACATCATTGCCACATCAACACATTGTTTCCTATGTAATTGCCACTATGTAATGGCATAATAGTTACAATGATTTAATTGCAACATAGTTACACAAATTACATATGTATATTAATCTCATATATAGTGAATTATGTTGTTACAACTTTTACAACTTGTTCAATAGCATTCAAGCTATAAAAATATAGTGAGTTGTAAGCCTAGTTGCAACTTGCAAAAAACCTATTTTTTCATAATGATTTAATTTGATTTGATTTTAAATTTTTTTTTAAAAATTGCATTTTACATCTTGCTTTTTATTTTGTTTTGAGTTTGCACAAGTAAACTTTCTTGTAAAATTTTATGACCAAACTTGACTAATTTATTTAACATTTTTCCATGTTAACTTCATATCTTTTCACTTGGACTAAAGCAACAACACAAAATCATGAGGTTCTTAAACCAAATTGAAAAGGCACATGTTAATGTGCCTTTTCATGTTATCTTTTGAAAGGTATTGAAATGATTATTTTTTGAATTATATTTGGGCTATTTGAAACCACAAACTCTGGATAAATCCAAAATACAACAAATTATGTCGTAGTTGTTTTGAAGTGTTGTTACGATTTGTGTGTCAAACACAAGGCCATCAAAAATTTATATTTTTGTAGCCAAAGGGACGATTAGTAGAATACACAACATATTCTAAGAATTTTAACATAATAACTACTCAAAAAATACCAATCCATAACAATTTCATATATTTATGTGATCACCACACATCCAACTACCTTGTTGAATCTATGGTATTAGTATGTATTCTTATCATCACTTTTGTTTCCTTCACTTTAATTAATGTCCATTCATCAATGATTTTTTTCAAACACTTTAACAAAAAGTCATGTTTCATTTTTACCCTTAAGAATTTAAAGACTTGTGTGAACAATTAAATCCATACATCTTATATATTTTTAATATAAAAACAAAGTAAAATTTGTACATGCATTTTCCAACTTGCATTTTTAATATTATAAGTGATTGATGTTACTTTTCAAATTTCATGCAAAATGATGCATCAAATTTTATAATATGAGTTAAATTATTAGTTATTAAATTATTGATGAATTTTCCTAATCAATATTGCAAAAAAATTAGAACCTAAGCTTTGATATTTGAAATTGCCACAATAGTTGATTTAATGAAACAAATTTAAAATATGTTTACATGTTTTTATATTGTGTTGCGAAATTCAATAATAACCTTTTTGGGCATTGGGTATTTTATAGCATATTTAAATGTTGCCAATGAAAAGTTTGAAAAGTAAATTCCATTTGCATTTCAACATAGACTATCCCAATAATGTATCAAATTTTATTTTGAAATCATGTTGGAAGACTTGTGTGAACAATTAAATCCATACATATGATCATTTGTAATATAATTCATTTTTAATACAAGAACAACGAGAAACTTGTAGGGATTTTTTAAGTTGCATTTTAAATATTGCAATTGATTGATGTTACTCTCTAAATTTCATTTACAATGATGCATCAAATTATGAAATTATTATCAATTTCCCAAAGCTTTGATGTTTGAAATTATCACAATAATTGCAAAGACTAGATGAAACATATTAAAAAACTATCTCATTTTTTTTCCCTAACCATTTATATGGATATGAAAAGGCACATGTTATTATGCCATCCCTTTTCATGTTACTTTTGAAAAGGTATTGAAATAATAATTTTTGAATTATTTATATGGGCTACTTGAAACCATGGATTTTGAATAACTCTAGACATTATAGATTAATAGTTGCATTTCCATTCTATGTATTTCATTAGTGTTATCTAGTTTCTCAATTTCATCCTTACAAGGTTCAACATACATTCCAATTCTCTCCATTTGTTCAATTTCAATCATTTTGTTGATCCAACCAATTTTTTTGTTTCATCCATGCAATCAAATTCCTTCAAGTCATGAATTTTTTCCATGTTAAATTTCAACACATATGGTCATATCATTCACAACATTCCTAATCATCCATGTCATCATATTTTTCATATTTAATTTCATCCAATTGGAAAGTTTGATATGTGTCATTAATTTTCTCCAATTTTGTCCTATAACGTAAGTTGTGAATTCATCCATACCTTCAACATTGGCAAGATAACTAACAAGCATGGTTTAAACTTGTGAAGAAATTACTTCAACACATAATTGAAATTCACAAAAAGAAAAATGCATACCATTTTTACAAATCTCAATAGAACACACCCATCATCCCCATCTCTACAATATTTAACACAAAATATGAGAAAAAACAATCCCATGCTTATTGGTAAGTTCTTGTTGCGGTGGCACCAAATTGAACATGAAATTAATGCAGTAAATTCAATAGCAATTAGAACCCAAAATTACACACACATGGTCACATAGATATTCTAATTGTTTTATTCCCAATGGTTCTTCAATCTGGAAACATCTCTTCTTGTGACCCTAAAGCTTAAACCCTAAACCCTTTTTATCATACCCACCCATTGGTTTCCAATGTGTAACATAGTTTCACATTCTCACCCTATTGTCCTCGACAACATTTTCATTATTCTCAACATCACTTATTATTGGCAAAACTTTAAAAACAAAACACGGACACCATCAACAACACACTTAATTATGCATAATCAACACCATCTAGTCTTCACCTTAACAAGGTTGTAGATAGATTGGTCCATGATAATAATTGCAACTTAACCCCATAAGTAGACATAGGAATGTCCCAAAACACCCATGAATAACAACATTTAAAACTCTTCCACTTGATTCATGAAAACAACACATTAGATAAGATGATTGCTCATCACCTTAAAACACTAAAAGGACAATACCCATAGTTTTAACCCCCAAAAAAATGTTTCCAATTTTATTCATATTATAGATTTCTTTGAGGGTTTTGAATTAATTAGAACCTAGAGGTTCTTTGGTTCTGAACCCAAAAAAAGGTTATCACCAAAATCAAATACCCGCCCAACATTGGTTTGAACATCCAAAAGGAACCACAAAAAATTTCTAAATCATTCATTAAGGGCAAAACAAAAATTTCAAGATTGTTAATGACTTGTAAACCCTAAACCCTAAAACCCTATCTATATCCAAATAAAAATTGCTTGTAAAAATAATTATATATATATATATATAGATATATAAAATTTTTATTTTTATTTTTATTTTTTGGTACCTATTCTTTTGTACTACAGGTTCAGAAATGACAATATTATAGCCATATATGGGTGGGTGTCACATATGAAAGGAATTTTAAGCACATGATCTGCATGTTGGATGCATCTGCAAAAAACATACTCCTCATGTGAAAGAGCACAATCCCTGACCCTCTTTGTCAGACATGCCCATGTCGAGAGTAGTTGTTGGGCCATGTTTTAGGCTCTGTAGTAAAGGGGGGGGAGTGGTCTTGTTGCCAGGGCATTCATTACCTACCCTACTAGAGAGTTCTTTGACAAAATCATTCATTGAAAACATGCTTAGCATAGATAGAAGAAGCATTTTCCTATCTCCCATACAAACTCTCCATAGATAGAGAGAGAGGCTTGTGGGACAGACTTCTTTAGTCTGTGGAGCTTCTTGACTCAGTAGCCTAGCCTACAGACTGCACAAGATGTAAGAGAGATAGATACACTCTAGTACAGTGGTAGTAGCTTCAACACATCATGTCATGTCTGCCAAGTAAATCAATTAATTGTGAAGATTCCATCTCAAAATAGATAAGAGATACCTGGAACACTCCAGAAGATTTTTTATTTTTTTAAAAAATAATAATAATATTTTTCTTTGAAAATATATATTTTTAAAATAAATAAATAATTCAACATGTCTAGAAAGAGTTGATTTAGGGAGGATTTTGCATAATTTTTCATATGGGTCACATTCATTGACAATTCTGGAATAAGGAGGATCATATGAAAACTTAACCACTTCACTCTTGTTTTTAAAAACTCTCTATTTAAATTATTATAAATTATAAATTAAAAAAAAAAAAAAACCCTCATTTCTTTCCTCTAACCACCAACATGGAGATAAAAATAAATAAATTTAACATGTGTCTTTTTATGTACACAATATTTATATTTAATTGTTTAATAATTATTATTCTTCTTTTCTAAGAATAATAATAAAGAAGAACTATTGGAAACCATTGTGAGAACATGGCGACAATGAACCAGCACACATAAAACCCATCATGCAGGATGGATGATGTTTGTGCAGGGAACACTTTTTCATTGCATTCCTGTCCCATATCTGACCATGAAGGTTATCTATGTACCAACCACGCACATCTGTATACCTACCTACCTACCTACCTACTTACTTAGTAAACACTTAGTGCTTTACCTAGTTACCTACCTAAATAGTAACCAGGTAGACTCTCATTGACCCAATGAATGATTCTGTAATCCTTTGCTTCTTGGATGAAAATTTTATAGCAACGGGTATACCTCTCTGTTCCAAAACCAGAAAGCGGCCAACACTGGTTGGTACCTTGTGCTAGCTAGTAGGTCACTACTGAAAGGAAGGTCGAAAGTTTTGGACGGTTAGGTACCTAGTCCTTGCCGCTCTCGAGCTTTGCTTTCTGCGCGAAAGCACACAACACTTGCACGGAGAGAAAAGAAGAGGAGAGGAGAGGAGAGGAGAGGAGAGATCGTGTGAAATTGCCAGCAACACTTGCGCAATTGCGTGTGTCGTGCAGAGGAGAGAAGAGGAGAGGAGAGGAGAGGAGAGATCGTGTGAAATTGCCAACAATACTTGTGCAATTGCGTGTGCCCTTTGCGCAGAGAGGAGAGGAGAGGAGAGATCGCGTGAAATCCGATCCGATACAGACGCGGGGAAGCGGTAGTAGAAGGAGATCTTGAGATAGCGGGAAGCGGAGGAGAGGGGAGGGGAGGGGAGATGGCGAACAAGAGTTATGAGAGGCAGGAGTCTAACGGACTGGGCTGGGCAAGTCAATGGGGGAACAACTTCGACGAGGACGTCTCCTCTACTCCCACGGCGGCGGGACACAAAGGGAGCAGCAAGGAGAAGTTAGCAGAGGTGAACAAGAAAGTGAAGGCGGTGGCCAGTAGTGGCATGGAGAAGACCAAGGAGGTTGTCACCGTCGGTGCACACAAGGTGAAGACCGGCACCAGTAGTGGTTTACGCTGGATCAAGGAGAAAGTGCAGCAGAAGAAGAAGTGAAGAAGAAGAAGAAGAAGAAATGGCAGTAGCCGTCGTTTTTGTTGCTGTTTTTCTTTCTTTCTTTCTTTCTTTCTTTGTGTCCGTCCGGCTGGAGATTATGGAAGAGTTTTGGAGGATTCTTTTTTTACTCTTTTGTTTTTCCTTGTTTTCTAATTACATATATGGATAGATTGTGATGGTGAGAAACGACGTTGTGTTGCTGCTTTCCTGCTGCTGCTTCTGGTTTGTGGAAAACTGCGTTCCAGAAGAATACTGGAGTCTTGCAGACAGACAGACAAACACACACCCTGTGTTATGTGTCGGATTTCTGTGCCACGCAGGGGGATCGACATGCCGCAAATTGTGAGATCGACCCATTCTTCCTTTTCTCCTTCCTTGGACTATGCTTGTGGCTGTGCGATTCTGAGTGTGGTGGTTGGTTTCCGGAAAGTAAAATACCTTCTCGGACACATGCAGAAACAGAAGAAATGCTCCACTTCGTAATAGAGAATTCGGGAATGGATTTGAAAGCAAATCTAGTTTGTTCATCAGAATATGCAGGAGTGGAGTGTGCCAGAGTCATAAGAGTTTTGCAGAATTTGGAAGTTAGTGCAGAAGAGTCAGTCCCATGAGAGGCTAAATCTGCTGCCAGCTTTTGCATAGTTAGGGTTGCCTCAATGGTTGTTGAATCAGGTGATGGTTATTGAGCGGTTCGTGGCAAATCTTGTGGTTGATCAGAGCAGAGTGTTACATGCATTCATTTTCTTACAGATTACAATAAAGATTTGACTGACCTTCTGGGTTCCTCTATCTGGACATTGTGATGCAATGAAATGATGATGAATTTTTGTTTGTTTGACTTCCTGTCACTTCACTGGATCAATTGCTTCAAGCATGCATGATTCATGATATCCCTTTTCCTGATCCTGCTGATCTTGGAACATGGAACAGGAATAATCATGATTGGAATTCTGATCTTCTATGATGGTAATGATGATTCATTTGTATATGCGTTTGTGTTTGCCTCATTAGCCTCCTGACTTCTGTATTAGCGGGGATTGAAATGGGTTCCATCCATCGCCAAAGTCGTCATCTGACTATGCAACTGATTGTGATCAACAGAGTTTGGCCACAATCTATCAAATTCCAGAAGATGATTCTGATCCTCTGTAGCCTGTGTTTGTATGTGGAAACCAAAACAAGGTATTGCGAGATGACATGCTCATTTGACAACCTCAACTCCAGAATCAGAAGGTGCATATACAATTCGTCACATGCTCCTTTCTGATTACAAGGATGCAGGTGGAACTTCTTCTCAGTATCAGAAATGTAAAGTTGTGAAGGTTAGGTTAGGTAGTTCTCACTGAGATATCACTGTTATCTTGGAGCACATCATTCACAGCAGTTGGGAGTTGTGTGCATTTTGTGGGGAGTAATAGCTTAGTTGACACAGATGCCAAATGCTGGAGCAAATGCAGTGTGTTATCTTGTAACTGCCACAATATTGAAATATGTGAAGTGCAGGTAAATGGTGCTGACAAGTGCAATTGAAAGTTGTGCAGCCAGATGCGGTCACTTGTGGATTTTAAATGCATATTGACAATGTAGGAGATGCATGAAGAGGGTAAGTTTTCTCATGAACAGATTGTCGAATGGAAGACAGCTGGAGAGTCTTCAACAAGATGTCTGCCCACACACAATTTGGTCTCATGGAAGACCATGCTCTGGGACATGTGAGCAGTGGGGAAGGGCAGAAGGCATTGGTCCTATTTTCACAAAATGTGACGGGAAGGTTTGCAGTCAGGCACTGTCATTTTTGTAAGAGCCTTGAAGGTGTGTGTCAGAGCAATGGCACCTTCAAGGGGGCAGGTGTGCTCTTGAAGCAATCATTCAATTGGTTCTGAGTCCAATGTCCATGTGTGTAGCAGTTGGTTTGTTTGACATGTATGCCAAATTGGGAAAGCATGGGAGATGCTTGGAGACTGCACAACCATGACACTGCATGCAACATGGTGTCTCAAACTCCCATGCTGAAAGGATATGGCATGCATGGGGGCCTAGCCACAGTATGAAAGCTCTTGCATATTGTGAGGAAATGTGTCAACAAGGTGTTGTTGGGGTTGCAATGGATGAAGCCTGTACTACTATCCCATTACAATATTTTTGGAACAGTGGCATGTTTCCCATGCATGGTTAATCTCCTTGTTGACAATCTGGTCATATGTGGGAGGCAGAGGATTTCAATGGAACAATGTGTTTCTGTTTGATTCAATTTGTTCTGTGTTTCAATCAACACTTGAATCTATCTTTAAGCAGCACACCACATGCCCGTCATTGAAATGCAGTTAATTCCAAGTATAAATTAAAGATTCCAGTTACAAAATGAAGTGCATTAAAAAATGTTGAGAATTTGTTCTTAGCTGGGCACCTTTTCCTCTGACACCGTTGAGGTGGACAGTGCTGCATTGCACACATTGCACTTAGCGAGCTTTGCATTATACTTTCCCAGCTACATGTGCTCACGGTCACCTCAGAGCTCTACTAGTCAAGCATTGACCAAATTGTACTGCTTACAATAACAACTATTTACTTATATAAAAAAATGGGTGTCCATGTGCTTGATTCGGTAATTCGGGATTGGTGACTCCTCCGGAATGTTCACTCTCATCAACAAACTGTGCCAAAATTCTGGGCCAAAACCAATTTGATTGGCCCATTACTCCCAAAAAAATGAAACTATGGAGGCTGCTCAAAATAGAAGGTTTTGTTTTGATGTATATAGTTCCTCCCCTTGGGCCCACCTATATAGGTGAAAGTGCCAAAGCATATGGGCTAAAGTGAGATGCTTATATATGGAGAACATGTTGGGGAACACATTGTGAACTTGGGGAACATTGTGAGAATCTATTAAGAACTTAAAAGGACCATCATGGGAACACATTAGGAAATAGGGAAAACTGAAAAAAAATCTTCCCTATCCCCCCCTAACTTGGGCCCTCTTATTGGCTGAAAGGAAAATAAATCCTTTCCTCCCACCTCCTGCAATCGCCCCTAATAAAACTTGCATGGAAAGTCCAGTGTCCACTCTAGATAATCCATTCTCCACACCACATACACTTGAAAAAAAAAACCTCCCCTCCAACCTGCAACCTCCCAACCCAAAACTTAAAAGGAAAAAATCCAAGGCACCTTGAAAGCATGATTGTATTTCCCATTGATTGGATGAAATTTCTCTCCTCAAAAAGGTTCATCACAATTTTTCACCTAGGCTATTACCCTTCGCAATGAACACCTCGACTATATAGGTGAGAAGGGGAGGATTTTGGGCAAAACATATGGGTTTGATATTAGGTGCTATTGGGAACACCCTCGGGGAACACATTGAAAACTTGAGGAACAACTTGGGAACATGGTAGGAACACATCAGCAACTCATGAAAAAAAAACCTCTCCCCCTTCCCCTTTCCCCCCCAAAACCCAAAACCCAAATTAAAAAGTTGGGGCATCTGAATGGATGTTGCACCTTCCCATTGGCTACATGCAATTTCTATTTCCAAAACTGTTAGTCACCTTTTTGGCCTAGGCTAATGGTCGAGAAATAAATTTGGGGAAATAGTCACCTCTTCTATTAATTAAAAGAAATGCTTCCCAAGTTTTTTTTTGGGGAACGTGCCAATTTGATTGGCCCATCACTTCAAAAAAAAAAGAAATAATGGAGATTCCTCAAAACAAAAGGCTTTATTTTGATTTGTACAGTTCCTCCCCTTTGGCCCACCTATATAGGTGAAAAGAGGACACCATTTTCCAAGGCATATAAAAATGAGGAAATATGGGAAAAATGTTAGGGAAAATATTGGGAACCTATTGCGAATTTGAAAAGAACATAGTGCGAATGTAACTTGGTGTGTAACTTGATGAAATTGCATAATTACTTAGGTAATTGTTTAAAGGGGTAAGTTGAATGGTAGGATTCCATAATTTGATCATGGTGCATTGACTTATGTCATGTGCACCATGTGATATTGTTTTCTTATGATTAATTATGGAATCACATGGGGAACCCTATGATTTTATTTCCTTGTGATTTTGTTTTCTTTTGATTATTTGGGGAACCATGTGGAAGATAAACTTTAGGAAATTTCTCAATTAGTTTCCTTTTGGTTAGTATATAAGAGGGTGTTTGTGACCTTGAGAAACACCTCCCCTTGTATAAAGTTATGATATGAATGCAAAGTTTGTTGGAATTAAAGTTTTGATTTTTGAAAAACTTTTGATTTTGAATGGTTTTGATGTTGTTTGAGTTTAGTTCATGGTAGGAAAATGGTGAAGCTTGCATAGACAATAGAAGGGTGAGAGAATAATTTTGTAACCAAAAACATAGATTTCAAAGCTATGTAGTAATCATACATAGTTTCGATTTCAAACCTGTTTGTGTTATACACGAACACATTGGGAAGTTGAGAAAAATGAAAAAAAAAAAAAATTCCTCCCCCCACCCCAAAACATAAAAGGAAAAAAAACAAGGCACCTTGAGTGCATGTTTGGGCCTTCCCATTGGCTGCATGAAATTTCTCTTTCCAAAAGACTTCATCACCATTTTTGGCATGGGCTAACGCCCCTTGCAAAGAACACCCCACTTATTCAATGTTGGGGCACATTTGATTTTTAAAAATAATTGATGGGTAGAAGTGGACAAAATGG
>Ga0116231_10015003_pt1 | contig 10165 bp, 8 predicted proteins | sample S1TSphgellanicum_2_FD_89695 | JGI IMG/M metagenome (GOLD analysis project Ga0116231, IMG submission 89695) | Host-associated microbial communities from peat moss isolated from Minnesota, USA - S1T2_Fd - Sphagnum magellanicum MG | ecosystem: Host-associated > Plants > Peat moss > Unclassified... | reverse complement strand
GCGACGTATGCCGCTTCCGCTTCATCGAAAAGTCCTTCCCGCCCAAAATGGGCCGGTTAGACTCTCATATCACATGGTCCAGTTGGCGGGGGTCAGGTCACCTGGGCCACGCCAGGCCGATATGGCAGAGAAGGCAAAGAAATGAGATCCGTGGGAGACTTATGCCCCAAGGGGTCGATTCGATAGCGGGAAAATGGAAAGTGCCTCCGAAAACGCAAGCCCTTCCACATTGGATAAGTCTATAGCTCACAGGTAAGGTAGCAAGGCTATTGTTGCACCGCAGATCCTTCGCTGCGCTCAGGATGACAATTTCTTTGGATTCAACGCGGTAGCGTCATTTCAGCCTGGACTCGCCGTGGCGAGTCAAGATGCTCAGGATGGCAGGATATCTAGATCAGCTTCTCCTCCACGCTGGGCAGGTTGACATCGGCTGCGGCGCGGCTCCAGCCGATGCGGAGATCCTTGACCGAATGCAGCGCGAAGGCGCCTTCCGCGCCGCGCGGCGCGGTGACGGCGAGGAAGTCGGCGCGCTCCACGTCGCTGAGATAGAACGCGGGACGCGCGTCTGGCGTGGCGTTGGCGATTTCGACGTGGCTCATCTCCAGATGGCGCATGTGGCGCAGGAAGAATCCCGAAGAGGGCGTGGTGCCGAACATGCCGGGCTCGGGATACTTGTTCTCCATCTCGGGCAGTTGCGCCCGCGCCTCCTCGGCCGTGCCGCCGCCGGCCGATTCCAGATAGATGTTCGACAGCTTCACATCCTCGATCGCGTAGCCGGGGATTCCGCTCAGGATGGAGCTGTACTGCGTCGGCGCGTTGTAGCACTCGAGGTTGCTGATGAGAATGCGCTTGAGCGTGCCGACCTTGGTGCTCTCCTTCGGCCCGCGCAGCCGCGCGCCGAGCCGCAGGAAGATCGGGCAGGAGACCAGGTCGCGCATGGTGGTGTTGGTGATGGTGATGTCCTCGAGCAGCGCGCCGTCCACGGTCTCCAGCGCGTAGCCCTGGCAGCCCTCGAAGACGCAGTTGGAGATGGTGATGTTGATGAAGCCGCCGTTGGACTCGGTGCCGCACTTGATGCGCCCGGTGCGCCAGGCCTTGGGATCGTCGTCGGCGAACTTCTTCCATGTGCCGTCGAGCACCGTGCCGAGCTGGTAGGTTCCGGTCACGAAGCAGTTGGCGATGGTGAGGTTCCGCGTCGGGCGCGCGTAGCCGAGCGCGAAGCTGGACTTGGGACAGATGCCGTCATCCCACGGAGAGTTGACGGTGCAGTTGGAGACGCGGACGTTTTGGCAGCAGTCGATGTCCATGCCGTCGCGGTCGGTGTCGATCTTGAGATTGTCGATGGTGAGGTTGTCGACGCCGGTCAGCAGCAGGCCGAAGTGGCCGCCTTTGAGGATGGAGAAGTCGCGCAGCAGGACGTTGCGGCAGTTCTTGAGGGCGATGGCCTTGTTGCCGACGCCGGCTTGCTCGGCGACGAAGGGGACGCCGGGGATGTCGTGCGGTCTGCCGTTCGAGAGCCCTTTGCCCCAGATCAGGCCGGGCCCGGTGATGCTGAGGTCGTGGATGTCCTCGCCCCAGAGCAGGGAGTTGTGCCAGTGGTTGTGGCCGTAGTCCTGGTAGGCGTCCCAAGTGGTCTTGGGCTCGGCCGCGTCGTAGACTCCGCCGCGATAGCCGGTGGTCTCTCCCGGCCGTGGCGAGTCGGCGGCGAGGATGGTCGCGCCTTGCAGCAATTGGAGATGGACGAAGCTCTTGAGCCGAATGGAGAAGCAGACGTAGGTTCCGGCGGGGAAGACGACCACGCCGCCGCCGACCGCGGCGGCGGCTTCGATAGCGCGGTTCACAGCATCGGAGTCCACCGTCTTGCCGTCGCCGGTCGCCCCGTACTTGCGAACGTCAAAGATGCCAGTCGAGGACGGCACGGCGTCTTGCGCGGAGGCGGGGGACGATGCCAGAGCGGAAACGGCAACTGCCGCCAGACCCGCGCCGGTCAAGCCCAGCAGGTCGCGGCGAAGAAAATCGCGGCGATGCGAAGTGAATGTGGTCATCTTGGTGATCTTACCAGCCCGAAGCCGACCGTGTGCCGCTCGGTGAATGCGGCGGCATTCGGGTGGTTGGTTGGGTTCGTGTCCTAAGGGAGTAGGGGCGTGCGCCGCGTATTCATTTGTTCCCGAAGAAGACCAGGGTGACGCCGATCGCCACCAGCAACACTCCCAGCCAGCGCCTTGGACTCACCTGTTCGCGCAGGAAGGTGACTCCGCCGAAGGCTCCGGCGACGTAGCTGAGCGCGGTCACCGGAACGACGAAGCTGACGTTGTAGAGCGAGAGCGCGCCGAGAAGAGCGAAGAAGGCGACGGCCATCATGCCCACGCCAAGCCACATCCACGGAACGGCGAGCGCGCGGAGAATCACCCGCAGCATCTGTGCGGGGCGGAAACTGGGCGCTTCGCCGACCACCTTCATGGCGCGGGAGACGAAGAGTTCGCCGCCGGTGCCGGCGACCACGATCAGGAAGAAGAGGATGAAGTCCCGCACCTAAGCCGACCCCGCATCTTTCCCGGGCGTGGCTTTTCCCGCCGTGGCGGGGCCGGTCGTCTTCGGGTCGGTCTGGCCGACGACGAAGACGCCCAGGCAGATCACGGCGATTCCGGCCCAGCGCAGCGGCGAGACCCGCTCGCCCAGCATCAGCCAGCCGAGCAGCGCCACCACGCCGTAGGCCAGCGACGAGGCGGGCTGGACGAAGCTGTAATCTGCCCACGAGAGCGCGAGCATATAGGCCACGAAGAAGGCGATCAGCGAGGCGATTCCCAGCCATATGGAACCCGAGGCGAGGATTCGCTGCCCGGCGCGCAGCAGCTCGGCGGGAGGCCATACCGCCAGCGCGCCGACGCCCTTCATGCCCTTGCCCAGCAGCACGTTGCCCAGCGGGCCGGCGAGAATCATCACGCCGATGAGCAGGTAGGTCTTGAAATGGGAGTTTCGCGAGGTCAAGGTAATTTTTCTTGTGCGGCGGTCGGTCGGGCCGCGTCTCGCCAGCGACTTTGCTAGTCTAATTCATTACGCTGCGACATCGAAGTTGGCGGAGAGGCCCAGACCGATTTGTGCGGGATTGTTGGATTCACGACGCGAAGCTGGTCTCCCGGACGGGAGCGCCTCCAGTCCGCGACCAACACGCTGATCCATCGCGGCCCCGACCAGCAGGGGGGCTTTCGGTGCGGCCTCTGCTCGCTGGGCGCGACCCGGCTCAAGATCGTGGATCTGGCCCACGGCGACCAGCCCATCTACTCTGCGGACCGCGACGCGGTCATCGTCTTCAACGGCGAGATTTACAACCACCTCGAGCTGCGGCGCGAACTCGAGTCGATGGGGCATAGCTTTCAGACGCATTCCGACACCGAGACCGTGCTTCAGGCGTTTCTGCAATGGGACACGGATTGCTTCGCGCGGCTGCGCGGCATGTTCGCGGCCGCGATCTGGTGCCATTCGCGCCAGAGGCTGGTGCTCGCCCGCGACCGCGTCGGCATCAAGCCGTTGTACATCGCCGAGCGCGACGACGACTTGTTTTTCGCCTCCGAGCTCAAGGGCATCCTGGTTCATCCCGAGATCGAGCGCCGTCTGAGCCTGGAGGGCTTGGACTGCTACCTTTCGATGAACTACGTGCCCAGCCCGTGGACGCTGATCGAGGGCATCGAGAAGCTGCCGGCTGGCCACTGGCTGGAATGGAAGGACGGACGAGTCCGCAAAGAGGCCTATTGGCGGATACCGGAGATTCAGCCGGGGCGGATTTCGCTCGACGACACCAAGGCGGAGCTGGACTTTCTGCTCGACCAGTCGGTGCGGGAGCACTTGATGGCCGAGGTGCCGCTCGGGGTCTGGCTGAGCGGCGGCATGGACTCGTCCACCATCCTGCACTATGCGGCGCAGGCCTCCGGCTCGCGGCTGCGGACGTTCTCGATCTGCTTCGGCGGCCATAGCTTCGACGAGTCGGAATACATCCATCAGGTCGTCGAGCGGTACGGCACCGACCATGAGGAGCTGGATCTGAATCCAGGCCGCGACCTGGCCGGTGCGATCGAGGAGATTCCTTATTACTCCGACGAGCCGACGGCGGACTCCGGTGCGCTGCCGGTCTGGTTTCTCTCCAAGCTGACCAAGACCCGATGTACGGTGGCCTTCAGCGGCGAGGGCGCCGACGAGTTGTTTGGCGGATACCTGACTTATCGCGCCAACCGGATCGCCTCGCACCTGCGCCATGCTCCCCCCGAGGCGGTTGAGCTGGCGCTGCGCGCCCTGCGGCTGTGGCCGGCTTCCGATGAGAAGATCGGCGTCGAGTACAAGGTGAAGCGGCTGCTGGCGGGCAGCCAGATGTCTCCCCAGCGCGCCCACGTCTATTGGAACGGGACATTTTCCGACGCGGAAAAGGCTTTGTTGGTGAGGTTTCCGCTGCCCGACGCGCTCCATACGTCGGTGCTGGCGCGCCTGGCGGCGAGTCTTCCCGGTGACGGAGTCGCGCCGTTTCTGGAGTTCGACCAGGGGTGCTACCTCCCGGACGATATTTTGGTGAAGTCCGACCGGATGAGTATGGCTCACGCCGTCGAGGTGCGGCCGCCGTTCCTCGACCACCGCATTGTGGAGTTCGCCGCGACGTTGCCCACCAGATTCAAGATCGACGGGTCGAGGCAAAAGTGCCTGCTCAAAGACCTGATGAAGCCCAAGCTGCCCTCCGCCGTGATTCGCCGCAAGAAGCTCGGCTTCGACATTCCCGCGCACGAGTGGTTTCGCGGGCCGTTGCGCGCGATGCTGCAAGAGACCCTGGCCGAGGCCGAGGCGGATCACGCCGAGTTCTTCGACTTCGCGGCCATCCATCGCCTCGCCGAAGAGCATGGGGCGCGGAAGATCAACGTCGGCTATCACTTGTGGGGGCTGCTCATGCTTTTCTTATGGATGAAACGATGGAAGGTGCAATCGGGACCGGCGGTGGCCGCCAGGCAGATGCTCGCGGTGGAACTATAAGCGCCCGCCGGAGTTTCCTGCTCGTCGGGCTGTTCGCGGCGGCGGTCTATTTGGGCTGCATCGTCTCGCCGCCTTCGCTGATGGACGACGTGGACGCGGTGGTGGCGCAGGCCTCGCGCAACATGGTCGCCTCCGGAGACTGGGTGACGCCGCGCCTGGACGGCGTGCCGTACCTGGAAAAGCCGCCCCTGTTTTACTGGCCGATCGCGGTCTCCTTTGAAATCTTCGGCGACCACGATTGGGCGGCGCGGATTCCCATCGCGCTTGCGGCTATCCTGCTTGCCCTGACGACGGCAGCCTTCGGCGCCTGGGCCTTCGGCGCGCGGGCAGGTTTTCTGGCCGGACTGTGCGTCTCCACCTGCGTCGGCCTGTTTCTCTTCACCCGCATCCTGCTGCCGGATGCGCTGCAAACCCTGAGCATCGCCCTGTCGCTGTGGGCGTTTCTGCGCGTTTTGGACGAGGACGAGCGGCATCCGCGCGCCTGGGCGGCCGGGCTAGCGGCGAGCCTGGGCGTCGGGCTGCTCATCAAGAGCCTCATCGCAGTGGTTTTTCCGCTGGGCGCGGCTTTCCTTTATCTGCTCTTCGCCCGCCAGCTTTTTTCCGCGTGGGTTTGGAGGCGGCTTCGGCCGATCAGCGGCGCGGCGATGGTGCTGTTGATCGCCGCGCCCTGGCATATCCTCGCCGCGATACGGAACCCGCCGATCTGGGACTTCACCATGAGGAGCGTTCCCGGGGAGTATCACGGCTTCCTGTGGTTCTTCTTCATCAACGAGCAGCTGCTGCGCTTCCTCAATTTGCGCTACCCGCGCGACTACGACACCGTGCCTCCGGCGCTCTTCTGGCTCTTCAACCTGGCCTGGCTTTTTCCCTGGAGCGCCTATCTTCCCGGAGCGTTTCGGCTCTCCTACCGGCCGGGCGACCGCGCGGGCAGGACCAGGCTTCTGGCGCTCTGCTGGATCGGCTTCGTGATGGTCTTCTTCACCTTCTCGACCACCCAGGAGTACTACTCGATGCCGATCTATCCGGCGATGGCGCTGCTGATCGGCTCGGCGATGGCGGTGGAGGGGAAACTGGTGCGCGCGGGGACGCGGGCGCTGACAGTCGTCTTCGCGGTCGCCGCGATCGCCTGCGTCGGGATTTTGATCGCGGTGCGGCATGTGCCGACTCCGGGAGACATCTCCCAAGCGCTCAGCCCGCACCCGGCGGCCTACAAGCTCTCGCTGGGCCACATGGAAGATCTGACGCTGGAGTCTTTCGCCTATCTGCGCCTGCCCTTGGCCCTTGCGGCTGTCGCGTTCGCGATCGGCGCGGTCGGGACTGTGCGGACAAAGGCGCGAGGCGTATATGTGACGGCGGCCTTGGCAATGGTGGTGTTTTTCCATGCCGCCCGGCTGGCGATGGTGAGCTTCGATCCCTATCTGTCGTCGCGACCATTGGTGACGGCGCTGGAGAAGTCGCCGCCGGGCGAGCTCATCGTCGATCATCATTACTATTGGTTTTCGTCGGTGTTCTTTTACACGGATCAAACCGCTTTGCTGCTGAACGGGCGATTTTTCAACCTGGTGTACGGCTCGTATGCTCCCGGCGCGGCGAACGTCTTCATCGACAATCAGCAGTTCTTGGATCGATGGCACAGCCCAAGGCGATATTACCTTTTCGTCAGCGAGCGGACCATGGACCAGGTGACCTCGCTGCTTCCTAAGCAAGACTTGCATATCGTCGCTGAAAGCGGCGGCAAGACGTTGTTCACCAACCATCCGATCTCGGCCGCAGCCGCAAAACGACCAGAATTGATACCAGCCTCTGCAAACAACCCAAAATGCCCCAATGCAGCGCTGGCGGGACGCCGGTCAAGCCATCTGCTGGCTTGCGTGGGTTTGTATGCACCGGAGTAGCGTCCAGAGCTGTTTGACTTTAATGTCAAGTTTGACTTATATATAAAGTATGGTGGGTGGCTAGCGAATGTCCACGATTCCTCCGTTCGACCAAGACGGCGTACTTCCGCCCGGCGATTACGAGGTCTCGTTCGCCGAACTCCGGCAATCCATTCTCATTTGGGGTTCGGAACAGACGCGGATGCCCCAGGTTCGCGGAACGAACCTGGGTTGGTCGTGGGATGCCGAATGGCGGGGCATGCTGGTCGACAACCTGGAGGTGCTGACGCGGCAGCTCTGGCAGGTCGGCATCCGGGATGTGTATGCGGACGGCTCGTTCGCAGAGGACAAGGACCACCCCAACGATATAGACGGGTATTTCGTCTGCGATCTGCAAGCCCTGATCCGCGGGGATCTCGAGCGTCAACTGAACTTGCTCGATCCGTGGAAGGTGTGGGTCTGGGATCCCGCGTCGCGAAGCTCGTATCGCGGATACCCAAAGCAGCAATTGCCGATGTGGCATCGGTACCGCGTGGAACTCTATCCGCATGTGCCGGGCCTGGGCATCGGCTGCGGCATTCTCGATAAGCACGGCAACGAACTTGAGTTCCCTTCGGCGTTTCGCCAATGCCGCAACGGGAAGCCGAGGGGCATCGTGAAAATCAGGTATGGGGGAAAGCGATGATTCGTACCGAGACTGAATACCAGGAAGCGTCGGCCCGACTCGCGGAGCAGCGCGCGCGGCTGGCCGACCATCGCGCGAGGCTGCAAGAAGCGGGCCTCGTGGAGGAGGAGATCAAGCGGGTCATCGATCCGATCGAGTCCTTCCATCTTCAGTTGGGCGAAGAAGTGGAAAGTTACCGGCGGCTGAAACGCGGCGAATTCGACGAGTTGGAGAACCTGCGCGGCCTCGGTCCTCTGCTCATCTCGGTTCGCATTGCCCAAGGCATATCGCAACGGGAGCTGGCCAAGAGGCTCGACGTCCATGAGTCCCAGGTTTCGCGCGACGAGCGAAACGAATATTTTGGGATCACCGTGGAGAGGGCGGCCAGGATTTTGGACGCGCTGAATGTTCGATTGCGCACAAGCGTCGAAATCGAAGCGGCTCGTGAAGCGGCATTCGCCTAAAACGCGCCTCTGTGGTTTGGAGTGCAACCTCCAAGGTCGTAAGTGCGTCGTTAGTAGAAGAAAATCACAGGTCTGGAGGAAACATGAGGATTGCAGTTCTCGGGGGCGACGGCTATTGCGGGTGGGCGACCGCGCTGTATCTTTCCAAGCAGGGTCACGCGGTGACCATCATCGACAATTTTGTCCGCCGTCAATGGGACTACGAGCTGGGCGTGCAGACGCTCACCCCGATCCAGCCTCTTCCGCAGCGGCTGCGGGCCTGGGAGCAGCTGACCGGCCAGACCATCGACCTTCGGGTCGGGGATATTTGCGACTACGAGTTTTCCGCCGCCGCCATCCGCGACCTCCAGCCGGACGCGATCGTCCACTTCGCCGAGCAGCGCTCCGCGCCGTATTCGATGATCGATCGGCAGCACGCGGTCTACACCCAGGTGAACAACGTCGTCGGCACGCTCAACCTGCTCTTCGCGGCGCGCGAGTTGAAGCCCGACTGCCACATTGTGAAGCTGGGAACCATGGGCGAGTACGGCACGCCGAACATCGACATCGAAGAGGGCTTTCTCGAAATCGAGCACAACGGCCGCAAGGACACGCTGCCCTTCCCCAAGCAGCCCGGCTCGTTCTACCACCTCTCGAAGGTCCACGACAGCCACAACATGATGTTCGCCTGCAAGATTTGGGGGCTGCGCGCCACCGACCTCAACCAGGGCGTCGTCTACGGCACGGTCACCGACGAGGTGCAGATGGACGAGGCGCTGATCAACCGCTTCGACTACGACGAGGTCTTCGGCACGGTGCTCAACCGGTTCTGCGCCCAGGCGGCGATCGGCATGCCGCTGTCGGTCTACGGCAAGGGCGGCCAGACGCGCGGATTCCTCGACATCCGCGACACGGTGCGATGTATCGAGCTGGCTTGCCTGCATCCGGCCAAGCCGGGCGAGTTCCGGGTCTTCAACCAGTTCACCGAGCAGTTCTCGGTGCTGGAGCTGGCCCAGACCGTGAAGTCGGTCGGCGCGCAGATGGGGCTGAAGGTCGAGATCGACCATGTTCCCGACCCGCGCGTCGAGGCCGAATCCCACTACTACAACGCGAAGCATTCCAAGCTGGCCGATCTTGGTCTGGAGCCGCACCTGCTCTCCGCCTCGCTGTTGGATTCGCTCATCAACATCGCAGTCCGCTATCGCGACCGGATCGACCCCTCGGTCTTCGCTCCCCAGGTTAACTGGCGCGCCGGGAAGAACGAGCGGCGCACGGCCGCGATCCCCGCTCCGGAGCCGGTTGTCTAGAACCGCGACCGAGTGGATTTGTGCTCTCCCAGGTCTCAAGAGCGAGACCTGGGTGCCGCAAGAAAGAATCCCACTTTCCAGTGGGATCCATAGAGGCGTAGGGAGGGTGGGGGTGGTTTTCGAGGATAGGTGCTAAAGCAATGCGAATAGAAATGGAGAGTGTTGCAAGGAAGCCTCTGCTTAACGGTTAACGTATTGCATCACGCGCGCGAAAATCCTCAACATGAGACGAAATTGAGGGGTCTGAGGTTCGGTGTGCTTTAGAATTGGCCCGATGGAGGAATTTGGGCAGTACACCTTAACTTCGCAGCCGCCCGAGGTCAGGGAAGGGGACCGGCTGGTCAGGCTCTCGCCGAGGCAGTTCGCCGTTCTCGCCCTGCTCGTCAAGGCGCGCGGAAAAATGGTCTCCAAGCAGACCTTTTTCGAGAAGGTCTGGCACGCGAACTTCGTCGAAGACGGCAATCTCAGCCAGTCCATCTTTCTCATTCGCCGGGCGCTCGGCAAACTGCCGGACGGAAGCGAGTTCATCGAGACGATTCCGGGCCAGGGATATCGTTTGAATCCGTTCGCGCTCCGGGCCAGGAACGGTGCCAGCCCGGGAAGCTTTCCCTCGAGCGAACTCGATCCCATATCCGCCGCGCGTTTTTCGGAGGAGTCCCATCTGCGTCTGCTGGTGGACGCGATCGAGGACTACGCCATCTACATGATGGACTGCGCCGGCCGGGTGCTGACCTGGAACCGGGGCGCGGAGATTCGGAAGGGTTTTACCCGGCGGGAGGTCGTCGGGCGGCATTACTCGATGTTTTTCGTCCCCGAGGATATCGAGGCCCGCATTCCGGATCGAGAGATCTCGACCGCCTCCCTGAG
>Ga0116231_10015002_pt1 | contig 10165 bp, 4 predicted proteins | sample S1TSphgellanicum_2_FD_89695 | JGI IMG/M metagenome (GOLD analysis project Ga0116231, IMG submission 89695) | Host-associated microbial communities from peat moss isolated from Minnesota, USA - S1T2_Fd - Sphagnum magellanicum MG | ecosystem: Host-associated > Plants > Peat moss > Unclassified... | reverse complement strand
TTACGTTTAGTTGGTGAATTTTTTTTGGAATGTAAATGTTATCTATGATTAAAAATATAAAATATGAAAAAAAAAATTACTTAGTTTTTTTTAAAATTTAAAAAAAAAAAAAACATTTAAGTATCCTTCTATTATTTTTGTTACCTACCAAAACCGGATACCTATCATAATAAGTATCTGGCGACTTTTAATTGAAAAATTCTGAAATTTGGCAATTGGGAAACCCCCAAAAACACTCATCTATCCCATTTTTCAGAAAAAAATTGCTGACAAAAAATTTGCCAAAAAAAGAAAAAACAAAGTACCAATCTGTGTTGGGTATATAGTTACTAAAGTTTGAGCACTCCTTCCTTGTTTGCTTCCCATGCTTTTTCCTCTAAAGAGATGATGTTGAAGACCAATATGACTCTAATTATAGATTGGCCTTGTACCCAATAATAAGCTAAAATGTCGTCAACAATGACAAATGCAAAAAAAACATTTAATAATTTAACTTCATCGAAATCACTTTATTTATCTTCTTCACTAACTCTTTGCTTGCATCAATTGCTTTGAAATTTTTTGGATGAAAATTTGGGGAACATGGTCACATTTTTGTTATGGAAGGCATTTGAAGAATATGTTATGATTTCGAGTTATATAAAAGATTTTCCATGGAAAAAAATGGCCCAAATTTGTCAGATTTCAAAGAATTTCTTTTTCAAATTGCCAGATTTTTCTTGATAAGTGAAGTATGTTGCCAAATCTGGCTAAACCATCTTATGGATGATCACCAATTCAGCTATATCACAAAATGGAAAAAAAAAAAAACCCGTGATGACATCCTTATGTGAACCAAAAAAGGAGGTCCTCTTTCATAATATTATCGAACCTTCTGAGCCCTTTATTGAGCATGATAAAAGTACAAAAACACACCAAGTTTGAAGAACAACTACTACTACATCAAAGCAAAAAAAGCATGATTGGAAACATCTATTTTATCTATGTCATAACTTATGACTTACTTCCATGACAAAAGTAAAATAGAACATGTGAAAAATACATCTATTTATCAAGTTTAATGTACACTTGAAGGTTTCATGTTTCATTCTTTAGAGATTTGATCTAGTACTTTGTTTTTAATCTACTTAAAACCTATTTCATGAAAGCATGAACATCCTAATAAAAGTTAGGATTTCTATTTACTTAAGTTCATATTCACCTAGTTAATTATTTATCAAACCCTATTTTTACTAGAATTAGCCATACTGAATTTCAATCCTCCAACTGAAACAATTTGTGTGTTTGACAATTTTATGACACATTTTTTGTGATTATTTTATGTTCCATTGAGACAAGGATAATATGACTTGTCTAGTTTATCATGCTTCCATCCAAATGAACTTGACCCCCACGGTCCCTTGCGGAAGCATCAAGGGAAGTTGGTTGGTGGAAGACATTGGAAGAAGTTGGACAATGGATAAGAATCGTAAGAAATTGGCCACAATTGCAATATCAAGCATTTGAGAATAAACATGTAGGAAACTTCTTATAGAAGGCATCTAATATAAATTCATCCAACTTTTTGAAAGCAAATTGGGCAAAATCCCATTGTCCAATTACTGGGTCCTCAACTTATCTAGTTTCATCCATTGTCCAACTTTTACAACTTTTCTTAATAGTTCCATTTTCATCCACTACGACACTTTCCAAAAGTTCATTCTAAACAAGTTGGCATTTGAAGAAATAATTATAGAAAAATGCACGCGTATAAAACATAATAACCTCCATCAAATTGGAACTTGAGTCCTTCCAACTCAAAGGTACATAAGTCTCCCATAAAACAACCTTTCATTCTGAACACAATTAAAGAGTTTATTATACAAACAAAAATGAGGAAAAGACTTCTTGTTGCACACTTGTGTTGTTGTTAAAGCATTAAGCTTGATTCCATGCTTAGTGCCCACACATTAAAGAAGTGTACACGAGGGTGGTTTACCCCCTTATTTCAAATCAATCATGGGTCTTAAATGAAGGCCTGCCCATTTGCCCGATTAAAATGTGTCTAGTGAAGCCCCGAGCATATTTGGCCCCCTAAATATGCACATTTTGGGTCTATAATTTTTTGTCCATTACCTATACACCCAAAATGTGCATATTCAGTGGCCCAAATGTGTTTGGGAATCACCTTGAAAATATATGAATCAGGCTGTGGGCAAATTAGACTTCCTAGCTTAGTTGAGTTAACTTTGAAATCCCATTTGTAAGCTGATCTAGGAGTTTGAGCCATGGGAATCCTTTTGGATTTTCTCCATTCTCACATGCTCATTTCAAAACTTACAAGATTTCATTCTTGAAGAATCAAAATTTGGCTTGATTTGTTTTGGTGAGTAGCTAACTTAGCCATTGTCAATACCATATTAGAATGCAAGCATTAATCCATGTCACCAAAAAAAAAAAAAACCCAATGAAGTTTCAAATCCAATCATGGTAGCACTCGCCAAAACTTGAATGAGCTCAATCTTTCTTTGTCATCCTAAGATCCTTTGCTTGATTTTTTGTTGATTTTTTTATCAAAAGACTATGGGTTTGAAAACTTTGAATTTAATGGTTGATTTCTAATTCAATTCATAGTTGAATAGATTAAATCAAAATTTTAACTAAAGCTCAAATTTAGGTTAAATGGTTGTAAAATGGGCTTAGGCTCTTAGTGTCACAAATGCTAGCATCATCACAAATGAATGTCATCTATGAACATTTGTTTTTATCCATAATAAATATTTTTCATTGAATGGATGATATTCATTCACATAGATTAAATTTATTTGTCATTGTCCACTTTTCACCCATATTGAATGAACGTTTGTTGTGCACATTTTAAGTTCTTATCTTTGATTTTCAAGTTTTTGTATCATATTTGTATTTAAGTTTAAGCTTGTTTTTATCATAGTTTAGTTTGTCTTAGTTTTCATGGATCTTGAAAATCTCTTTATCTTTCAAAAATTTCATGCCTATAAAACTTAGGAATTAATGGGCTTTGATCAACTAAGGTGAGCCTAAGGTGGATCTTTAATGCTTACATAAAATGACACTTATAATTAAGTTTTATGTAGCCCTTGTATATTGCCATGATAGTTGTATACTTATCTCAAGATTTGGATTTGTCAAGTAGTCTAGTGGAATGTTGTGCAAAAAATCCCTTGAGCCCTTTTAAAAATTTTTGCCACACTTCCTACAGGATTTTACTCTTATTTTTGGTTCATTGCTAAAACTAAGTAAAATGATGAAATGGTCCTTCAAAGTGGCAAAATAAATGCAATGAGTGCTCACATGACCACCCTTGCAAAACATAACAAAGGAGTCCATGCTAAGAACCCATGCAAAAGGGGCATCCACTAAAGCAAAGCAATTCCCTCACACAAATGAATTAGCAAAGTGAATCAACTACACCTCTGGTAAGACGATCTAAACCCTGCCAGTACGTTGTTGGGGTTACAGCATTAACTAAGGACTTCCACCATGCAGACCCATTGGCCAAGCTAGGGTAATGGCCATCTGAGAGATCATTACCCAGGTTCGCTGTCCTATTCACACTATAAGAGAATGTGGTTTTTCTCATCCAAAAATTGGAGTTCAAGACTCTAGAGTGAGACAAATTTGTGGTTTCATTACCCACCTTTGGTGTCCTATTCACTCTATAAGAGAATGTGGTTTTTCTCATGCAAAAATTGGAGTTCAAGACTCTAAGGGTGAGATGAATTTTATGGTTTCATCCATTAAATTTTGCAATTTGTGATGTGTAATGTGGCATATATTACATTAAAATGACAAATTGACATTAATTTACGTCACATGTGCCATTATCTAATGTTAAATTGCCATTTTTATTGTAATACATGTCACAATAAAAATTGCAAAATTGTAGATTGTAATGGATGAAACCACAAAGTTTACCTCACACTTGTGTCATGAGTCACTACTTTTTGTGCTAGAAAAACTTGCATTCTCTTGCAGTGTTAAGAAACTTTTTAGTGATGTTCCTACATGCGACACGCAACCATTTTTGGTTGTCCACTTTTTGCATTGCTAGTTTGACTTGTCATGTGAATCAACAGAGAGGACCAATCTTGAAGACATGCTGGTAGAACCCTCTCACCACCTGAGAGAACAGCACTCACCCTATCCAGCTTGACATGTTCCTGGGTGCAACAAGCTAAGCAGCCACAATACATACTATGAAATGAAATGGTCAAGCCCCTGCCCATTATGTCAGGTAAGGCACTGAGCTAGCTCACAAGGATGAGCTGGGTGACACACCCAACATAATGAGCTAGGGCCAGGCCATTCTATGACATTAAGGTTCTTCTTGGGTGATAGATTCGATTATTGAGAAAAAAAAGTTAGCTTCAACAGAAACATTGTGATCATTATTATGCTTGTATCAGAAGATAATATCATGTATTGTGATCAAGAAAATGACATAATCTGTTACCCAAGACCTTAATGTAACGGTTGCAGCAACCATGGAAGTTGAAACTTGAAACGTGTGCATGTGAAACCTACATACTAACAGCACCTTCTCTGCCTGCAAAGTCACGTCAGGTTGCATGATCCTGGAGCCTTGTCAGGAAAGGTTAACTTCAGTGATGTTCACTTCACTAACAATTTTGTGAGTGCTTGCCAGTGTTGTGTGGGTATTTGATTTTATAAATAACGGCCTGTTCCAGTTTCTCAAAAATTTTGAGTCAAATAACTTTCAGTTTCAGTTCTCTGAACAAGAATTTTTCTGGTGTGAACATAGTGATTATATATCAAAACCAGTTTGGTGATTTTCTAAGAATGGCAGTTAAGAAATTAAAGAATTGCCTTGATAACCCGCATGGGTTTGGTGCCATTTCGAGTTTGCTATTTTAGGCTGGTTTTTTTTTTTCTTTTTCCCATGATATAGGGTGAGTATTGTACAATTTGTTTTTGGCCACATTATTATGTGGGAGAACACATGACATCCTTAGGTAGGAGTGTTTCCAATGCAGGCCCTTCCTTTGATGTCGCCTCAAGGGACCCTTAGTTTGGGAATGCCGCCATCCTTGAGCATTATCCTATGTGCAAAGTGCATGACTACACGAACTCTAGCTCAACATGTAAGAGACTATCATGAATTGATGTAGGCACATACATTCTTCAAGTTTTCTTATGACAATTTCCTGTCACTATGCCAACAACCTCAATTTATAATTACAAGCATAATTATAATCTTGAAACATTTGAGACACATAATTATCATAAGTTCATGATTTAAGTCGATTAGTCATTCACAACAAAAATATAACATCTATGCATTTATATGCATTTATTGTCATTGCCAAAATCCATAGGTATAGAGGGTTTTATGAGGGGCACCACTTTATTCAAATGGCCATGGAGGTGTATGGCACACTTGTGATATGGATCGTTTTGTTAAGAAACATGTTTGTCTTTTCCACAAAAGATGATTGGGAGGTCATTTATCTTTGTTTTTTTGCATTTAATTTTTTAGGCAACATGTTAGTATTGTTCTTGAGCATACTTAAAGCATCTATTATAGAGAGGAAGATTGCATTGGCGGGAAAATCTAAACCTCTTATTATTATTAAATCTCATGATTTGCATGTAGGTGACATTAGAAAGGCTATGGGTGAAATAATTTCCTATCACGAAAGAGACTAGCTCTCTCCCTTCTTTGGTTCTTGTGGGCTTCACATCTTTTGGCCTTTCTTTGGCCTTCCCTTTTGTCTTCCATGTGATGGTTTTGGTCATTTTTTGTGATAATCATGAAGGTTTTAAGAACTAGTTTAAAGATAAAATTGAGCTTGCTATCAACAATTTTTTCACACATACAAATCTTGGGCATGATAAAAACAACATGGAATAGTTACGTGCCTTTTGTACATTGTGAAAACCAAAGCTTGTCACTTTGGTTTTCATTAATGCAAGTGTCCACTTGTGATGGAAATTGAATGAAATTGTGCAATATATCATTGAATTGAAAGACAATTGGAACAAAACTAAGAAAAAGGTTTTAGTGTGTTCAAGTAGCAAGGTAAGATTTGATTAAGCCTTTCAACTGTTGTAACTTTGTGAGGTCTTATGAATCATAAGATTTTGTTTTAGGTTGTTTTCAATCTTCTACTCTTAAAATTGGTTTATAGTCATTTAATTGAAAGGGATGACATTATTTTTGGATGGTCATTGTTTAATGATGATCATGTTTGGAAGTAACAAATTAGTTGATCTCTTTAGGTGTAACAATCTACCTTAGAGTTTAAAGTTGCGGTTTTGCTCATGACAAATTAGTTAATCTACACATATGTTGTAATCCACTTTAGGGTTTATGACTAGGGTTGTAACCATTTTCTAATCCATCTTTTTCTATTCTTCAAAAATTTTAGTGTTTTCTATTATCTATTAATGCTAGATGTCTTGAAAAATGATTAGTTTCCTATTCCACATCCAACAAAAGGGGAACCCCATGCTACAAGGGAATCTTTACTCAACTTCAAGAGTAACAATTTGATGAAGTTCCGGACATAAAATATTTTTGTAGACAACCAAAACAACTTGGGCAATTTTCTCATGGAACCCTGGCCCAAGGAACTCAAAGGAAGGTTCATGCAAACTATATTCAAGGCATCAAGGTAAATTCATTGATCTTTTTAGGTGTATACAATTCACCTTAGGATTTGGGTTGTAATTTTGGCCATGACAAATCAATTAATCTTCACATTTGCTACAATCCATCTTAGGGTTTATGATTAACATCGTAGTCATACTTTCTAGTTCATCTTTTTTTACTTTTCAATTCTAGTAGCATCTTTGATTATGTACTAATATTACACATTAAGTTTCAAAGGATGACCAAGCTGTAGCCACACATCCAACAAGGGGGGACCCCCATGCTACAAGGAGACCTTCTACTCAACTTCATGAGCAACACTCCATTGACGAGGAACTAGAATATTTTCGTGGACAACCAAAACGACTCAGGCAATTTTCTTATGGACACTTGACCCATAGACCTCCAAGGAAGGTTCCTACAAATTATACTCAAGGTGAACTAGTTGATCATTTTAGGCATAGCAATCCACCTTAGGGATTTGGGCTTTAAGTTAAATTAGCCATATTCTCCCATCTTTTTGTCCTCAATTCTAATCGCATATTTGATTGTTAGATATTGGAACTATCCAGTGAGTTTAGACCTCCATTTTCATAGCCATTCTCAGCAACATTGAATTTTCAAGTCTTCTTTCTGTTGTAGACACACAATGTTTTCAGACATATATACAATCTCAATTCAGATTGCAAGCTTTATGTAATGGCTTCTTCTTTTCAGAAATTTGCGCCGCATTACTGCTAAAGCTGTTTGTAAATCTTTTCTGGTCTAATCCTGATGTCTGAGCAAGTGAAATGTTGGATTAGGGTTTTTGTACTTGACATGGTGAAATGCATGTGAGATTTGACATATATGATCACATTTGTTTAGTTGTGAGTTTGTAATAAACAATTTGGACTGGATTCCAAAATTCCAGAATGCAATTACTTCTTCGCAATTGCCTTGTGTTGTCAACAAATATCATGTGAGGATACTAGACAAGGAAGTCACTTTGAATTCCCTTTTGCATAATCTTAGAAAATCCTTACACATAATCCCTGGGAATTCCCAATTGAGAATGACAATAGAAGATCAGGAAATGTCAATGAAATCCCCTCCCTGCAAAGTCCTTGTGGGACATGAGTTGAAAAAGTCAGAAAACCTCTGCAAAGGAGAACTGTATAGGGAGAACCGACAGTTAGGCCTGCTTTACACTAGGAGTCAAGGCCCAAAAAACTTGGGGCCAACTTGGAGCATTTTTTGGCTTCTTGTTTGGCCCCAAATTACTAATAAATGTTAGAACATTGACGTCAAGATATTAACAAATGCTGAAACATTGGTCCCAAGGGTTGCAAATTGGCCTCCCAAATTGGATGGTATGGTTTTTCCAGCCTTGGGGCCAATACAAGCCCATCAAGGTGCATGCATCAAAAGCCAACCCAACGAGCATTTATTAGTAACTTTGGGCAGATTGAAAAGATTTTTTCTTGTTCAGTCTTGACCCCTAGTGTAAAGCCCTTGGCTCTGATTTCAACTTTTGCACCAATAGGAACGCTTGATTTGTGTTGAACATTGGCCTGGACTCCTAGTGTAAAGCAGGCCTCAATTACATGCTACCCGAGTCGTTTGCCCAAAAAGCTAATTCAAATTCTAGAGAAAAGGAAATTAATTGTTCAAAACATTGTTACTCCAACAAGTCTTATTCAATTACATGCATGACATTTTGTTGAGCAACAAGTGCCATTCATCTACATGACATTTTTGACAAACATGACATAATCTAATCAAATAGGACTTGTCGCTTATGTCATCCAGTCCTATGACTTTAGTCATGGATCCACATTTTCAGTTCACAATTATTCGTCATGTTATCAACACTAATTAAATGAATGTGCATGAAAGACACAATGGCAATGTCATGATATTTTTATTACTTTTATTTAATTTCTAGTTACCATTACACTTCAGATTACCTTATTTGTAATACATATAACCACTTATATAATCATTTAATAGAACATTAACATTGCAACTTTAAAACCAAATCTTCCAGCACAATATTACAAATTGAAGGAAATAAAGTGAGATAGAATCCAACAAACTAATTAGAATAAGCATTTAAAATAAAAATAAAAATAGAAATTCATAATTTGCTTCCTATTACCTACTTCTAGAGCTTCAATTAGTTCTAGCCTTTTGATCTAATTTTAATTATAATGTTCAAATTACTTTGTATATAAGCGTGGTCAAAGATGACTTATTCCTCACCATAAGGTCCAAGCTACTTCTTGTCTTAAGGCATGGTTGGAGACTCAAAGTAAATAGGTAGGGTGTTCTTAGGAAGGAAGGGCTATTAGTTTTAGGAAATATAAAGACCTTGCCTAAAGGCATTGGCCTAGTCTTTATTATCCCAGATCAACTGAAAGCTTCAAAAGGAAAAGCTAATGTTCATGCAGCCAATTTTCTAGCCATTTTCCTAGCTAGGTACCACCTTCAGCCTGTGGAAAGATAGTGCACATACCAGTCGGTTCATGATCCAGTTAGTAAGAACTGAATCCAAACTGGGTCTGAATTTTTGGAACTGGAACCTGAATTTATTTTCTTAAAGGATTAAATGGACATGGAACTCGATTCGCAACAAAGAAACTGGAACTAGAATCAGAACAAAGATTTTTTGAAAACAAATGTTTCTGAATGACAAAGGGAGTAGAATTGGGGTTAATTAGTGAACCTCTAGTGGTTTTAATCTGCATTAGGAAGAACTGGACTAGAACCAGATCTACTAACCATAAGAAGTAAAGAACCGCCCCCACAGTAGTTGATATACATACCCAGCACAGCTTCTTCCCATGTTAGCCAATTTCTAGCATACCCAGCTTGTCTTCCCTGGTAGTCCATTTCCAGCCAGTTTCCCCAGGTACCAGCTACCTTGAAGGTGCTGGTGGTACTTCTGCTCCAGGTTGAGCAGAACTGATCCGCTTCGCCGACGCTCATTCTTATGATATCACACGCGCTCATTCGTCATGATAGCACACGCACATGAAGGAAGAAGCGCGGCAGTCTGCCGCGCTAGAAGCAGATCAGCCCGCGATCTTCCACAAAACCTGACAGGCACAAAATCCCCACTTCTGCTCTGCCGCACCAGACAGACGTCTGCCTGTCACACTGTAGCTTCGCTTCCGGGCCTGCCCCGGAACTGGGGCGCTCCGTTTAGCACTCTGCCCAAGTCTCTCACAAAATTTAGAGCTTTTTGTGGGTTTATGTTGGGTTGGGTTGGGTTGGGTAGGGAACAAAAGGAAGTTGAGGGAACAAAGGGAAGTTGATGGGAAGTTGTGGGAACAAAAGGATTTTGATAAGAACTTGATGCTAACAAAAGGGATTTGATGAGAACTTCATGAGAACAAAGGATTTGGATAGGTTATTGATGGGAACAAGAGGAAGTTGACAGGAATTGTTTGGGAACTTGATGAAACCAAAAGCATATTGATGAGTTATTGATGGGAACAAGAGGAATTTGATGGGAACTTTTTGGGAACTTGATGGGAAATCAAGCCCCCA
>Ga0116231_10015000_pt1 | contig 10168 bp, 3 predicted proteins | sample S1TSphgellanicum_2_FD_89695 | JGI IMG/M metagenome (GOLD analysis project Ga0116231, IMG submission 89695) | Host-associated microbial communities from peat moss isolated from Minnesota, USA - S1T2_Fd - Sphagnum magellanicum MG | ecosystem: Host-associated > Plants > Peat moss > Unclassified... | reverse complement strand
AGCTCACAGTCATTCTCCTGCTATTTGGGAGAATATTTCATATTGCTCATTTCCCTTTTGAATACTTTTTTGTATCTGTATTGATGGAGCTAGAGCTAATGGTTACGTTTTCCCTTCTCTTCCTGCTTCTTGGCTTGCTGATGTCAGTCTTGTAACAGGTCAGCTTGTGGAGTTTTCCCCACAATCTGGTAGATCTGTTTTCCAGTGGCCAAAGTGGATATACAGCATCAAAGTAGTCACTAGTGGTTTGCTTCAAGGTTATGTTCATGTGGCAGGAGGCTGCAACCTCTACCCTCTAGGTAGGCCTGTCTTTTCCTTGGGCTTGCTTGTACCAGGGTGAACTAAAAGGAAACGAAAGATTACCCTCACGAGCTTGTTGCAGCTTAAATAAGGCTACTTCTGACTTTTGTCATTAGGTCTGTCTCTTTAGTAGCAGCCAACATCATGACTGAGGCTTCCCCATCGCTTCTGGAGATGCAATAGAATCTCAGTATACAATTTTTTTTGTCTAATTGTTTCCCCCATGTTTAATTTGAGCAGATCATTGTATGTGGTTCTCTACACCAGGCAGCATGGGGAGCTGGTGCATCAGTGGCCAACTAGTCACTGCAATTCAGGATGAAGGTGGCGGTTGATACCTCAGGAAGGATATCACAAATTCTTATCCTGTGTGCTTTGGCTTGCACAGAACTCACATAACAGTTTTGAACTGTGGAGTTTTCTAAGCTGTATCAGAGATACCTTGTCTTGTATGAGCTCGTGGTGATATTCCACTTAGTCTCTTTTTTCTCTCAGAGATTATGGAATTATTTGGTGGATTTTCTGAAGATATTACAAAGGTCATACAAACAAGTACTTCTGTATTTTTGTGACTTTTTCAGTGATAAATGGACAGTACATAATTAGTGGCTCAGAGGATCAATATTGGTACTTGTGGGATCTGCAAATCTCAAATGCCAAACAGAAGCTGGAGGGTTACACAGACACAGTGCTGTTTGTTTCCTGTCATCTCATTGAGAACAAGATTGCAGGGTCTCGATGGGTTCCAGAGTAGATGACTAATTGGATCACCATCAAGGCTCCTGTTGTACCATATCTGGTATTTTACCTGTGCTTTTGTCTTTGAATAGTGAGGTTGAACTTGTCAGAATGAAGGCATGCACATCTGTATGACCCATTATCTGAGTTTGTTGAAAAGAGTTTCTGTGATATAATATAGCTGTACTAGCAGAGTTTATTCTAGATTACAGCAAAAGTTTTGCATAGTCGGACATGTGGCAACCTTCCTTCACCTGCCATTCACATCTTCATGCACATTTATTCCAACATGCAAATGCATTGCAGAATATATGTTTGGTCACATGATGAGTTGGAAATTTGTCACTAAGCCAAGTTCCATCTCCCTGAGTTCTTAACACAGTTGAATGAGTTCTAGTAAGAGCATAAGACAAGAAGTGCCTTGGCCATTTCATGTGGAGAAAATTGCGATAGTATTATGTCGTCACTGCCTGTGGCTGGTCTCCCTCCCACCCAAACTCTCCTTTTCTCCCTTGATGTAGCACACTCTAGTTAATGATCACACAAATTAAGAATTAGCCAAAACAAACTGAAAATCTAAAAGTTGGAAGTTGCAAAATATGGCTTCAGGTTGACTCTTGAGTTAATCAGGAATCAATCAAATCAACATTGTCAGATGTTCAAAAGAGGCTTAACAAGGGTTGTCCAAATGCTCAACAGTCACCATTACACCTGTAGGAATTGAATTCAGGGTGCACAAATAGTGCTAAAGGTGACTTTGCAAGCACATGTGAAACTGGCGAAATTAAAGCCATAGTTTATTCTAGATGAACACTAAAGCTTAGTAATGTTTAGTGCCCTCCACAAGACTATAACAAAGTAAAGCAATATCATATGTTCTTGAAAATGAAAACTGGTACAATGGTGGTGATGTCTTGAATGATAACCTAAGTGACACTCAAAACTCCAAGACATGGATAATCTTTCATTATAACATGAAAATCACAGTCTCATGGAAAGTATGTTACCAGATATCAGTGGTATACATTAGTTGCTTGGTAGAGAGTGGCCTGGGTTGCACACAATCTGGCGCATAGCAACCATACACAGTCCGCCAAATGCAATGACAGATCCAACAAGCAAGATTCCAAAGTGTACGTACCAGAATAGCTTGAATAAATTCAACGACGTACTGGATAAGTTGGACTGCCGCTTTTCAAAGAAACGAAAGTCAAAATTGATTCCGCGCAGTTGGAGATGAATGATCGACCGGCTGAGTTGCTGAGAAGGAACAGTGCAGTTTGAAAGTCAAGGTAGAAACTTCTAGTAAGGATGTTGCACACATAGAAATAAACTTGTGTGCTTCACAACACAATTAAGTCAAGTTAGCGCAAGCACTTCAATTTCCACATTTATTTTTTCCATTTGTCTTGGGTCTTAAATGTTCACATCTTCACTTTGACACAAATCCTTCTGAACCCCGCCTCCCCACAATGTCCACCATTTCATCATAATGCAGTACTAGCCTGTTCACCTATCAGAGGAACTAAAAAAATAATGTTAGTCTCATTTGGATCCTGCATGAACTCAAATGATTTCCTAACCCTCAAATATAACCAGCTGTAGAGCTTACCACGTTTCATCACACTCAGGTGTCAGATTTCAAGAACCCAGAAACTGAGTAGAAGAAACAATGTTGCCATCATGTTCTTCTCTGTTCATTGTAGAACCGCGTCTTTGAATAAAGGCATGTATCTCTGAGGGAAATTTGGAATACAGGTGATTCAATTTCCTTGCACATTGCGATCACTCTTTGAAAAACGTAGCTCCTGAATGTTGAATACTCGCTACAACAACAAAGAAAAAAATATTGTAGGGAGATACCTTCACATCTCGATTGGTTCCTTCGTTGATGAGCCGCAAAAATACCATTGCCGTGATCTTGTGGCAAATTCCAAATAAAGCGACAGCCGTGGCGAATGCAGAGAGCGCTAAAATGAACCCCACGTTATTGCAGTGCAAGAGATTCGATTGCGCCGCTGCCGTGATAAGCAAGCCCTGAAACGCACTGAAAAATCCTACCACTTGATAAATCTCGTTGTTGATGATGCGCATTTCCTCCTCCCTTTTGTAAATCCGGTTTTTGCATATCGTGAGTCTTTCGCTAAAATGTTCGTACGCTACTTTCCACAAATTGTTTTTTGTTGGCTCCAACTCCTTTACCTTCGCCAAAGTCCGAATACGTTTCTCAGCATCAGTCATCTCACTCTCACCAGCTTGGACTTCCTGTACATCAATTGTGTAATTTGGATTCGGAGGCTGGCTCCCAGAATCTGCCTCGTTGGATCGTTCATGAGCGTTGAATGCCTCACCGACTGCCGCTCCAGCTGGTTCGTCGATTTCCGCCGAGTTCCCATCGTTGACAGTTATTATTTCAATCTGGTCTTGAGCCATTGAATGCGGGAATCGATCTGCGCAAAATTGCAGCAGCCTTATGCATACACTGGAAACCGAAACCAAAAGCCAAATGGGTGACTGTAGAAAAGCAAGCCAATACCAGAATCCCCGTCCCTCCCGCTGCTGCTCAAGGTAGACAAAACCTTCCGCCTTCTCTCTGGTTCCACTACTTCCCCACTCCCGGTGCCCACGAAAGTTTCTGCAAATGAGCCCAAGCTCAGATCACAGCTGCTACTCTGCAACCAGTAATTGAACCCTTACCGACGACCGCATTTACGGCGGCCCAAACACATTACGGTCAAAGTGCAGATTATGGTACGCATTTGAGTGCATCTATACAAATGATTTACGCCGTTTTTACACAACGAACCCAGCAGCAAACAGTCGGTAGGGTCCGTGGCTGACTCCCGTCCGGAAAATATTAAATAGTCCAAAGCAAATGAATGCAGTGAGTACAAAAGCAGTGCTGCTATTTTTCCCCTCCAGTCTGCCCATTTGCCGCATCCATAATTTCTCAGGTGACACCCAGGCATGTTTTGGCACTTGTAACCTCACATAACATGCCAAGTAATATGTTATATACCCCTTTATATGCCTAATGTGTTCATAACGTGCATAACACGGACTCAAAACATGCCTAAGCATGACAAGGTGAAAATAAACGGGGCAAATAAATGGGCAGACTGGAGGAAAAAATTGCAGCAATACTTTTGTACTGACTGCATTCATTTCCTTTGGCCCGTTTAATATTTTCCCGCCCCTCACGCCCAGTTCTTGTGCTTGGGGTGTTTAACTAGCACCTACGGGTACCATGGTAGAAAGAAAAAAGTAAAAAACCCAAAACATTTCTGTGTTATTTTCTAAAAGCATTAGAGATATTCCCATCCATAAACTGAATCAGGGTCTCAACTCCGCATTTAACATTTCATCCATTGATTATTAGCTCAAAGAGGCCGTGACCTCTAAGTGACCATATTATTATGCCCAAAAACTTGTTGGAGCCCGACTCAGAGACCCTGATTTTGTCTTAGTATGGGATACATGTAATGTTTCAATAGATTTTTGTGTTTTTATTAATGCCTTACTTAAAAAAGTGAAGGTAAGGTACCAGTGTAAATGCAGGTTCAGGTTATGTATGTTTTGAACATGCTAGGGTTAGAGAGGGGTATGTAACATATTTATTTGACCTGTTATATGAGGTTATGAGCAGTGTTGGGCGGGTATTAGAATTTCCTGATACTGTTCAGATTCGGTTTTCACAAAATAAGTTACAAAAGGGTTTGGTTTTCATTTTTTATTTTTTAAAAAACAATTTATACACTGGGGCAGGCAGGGTATCATTTTTTATAAAAAAATTGAACCGATTCTGACAATGCCAGTTCTCATAAATTTGAGAACAGTGGTTATCCTTTGCTAGTTCCACAAACTGATTATTACTTTTGTTCAAATAAAAAAATTATAATCAAGATTTTTAAAAAAAGATTATGGATTTTTCTCATTTTCTTTAAAGTAATCATGTTTAATTTTACAAATCAATTTTTAAAAAACCTATAATTTATATATTAAAATTTCATACTTCAACAATTTTATCCTAGTAGGCTGCAATGGCCTAGCCAAGCAGAAACATCAAAGAGAAGATACAAGGGGGAAAGAGAAAGAAAAAAAAAGGAGGAAAGGAAGAGAAAACAATTTGAGAAAATATAAAAAGAAACAAGGAGGGAGAAGAAGATACTAGTACATTTTGTTCTTGATCCAATTCCCACCATTTTTAAGTGAGAAATCTTAGTGGCCATATTAAGCCCAAACAATGTTAGATTTTAGTCTAAGTATACCATATTATTTCTAATATTTAGAAATAATTTTAACGAATTTTGAGATTTTTATTAATGTATCAACATGGGTGTTGCTTCAACTCAAGGCCTAGTTGGGGATCTACCTGTGTTTATCACATTCATGATTGAGTGTTAATTGTTTCCTCACTCCCACCCATAAACCTTAGAAATTGAAGAGTATATATAAATACCACCATTTAGACCAATCACTATGGACTAGGCAACCAGCGAGACTCCACTGGTTTCCAGAAATAATGGAGGCCTGGTAAGGTGGAAGTTATTTTTGGTAATCAGTGTTCTCAAGCTGGTCCTTTACAATTTTACATTGAGGTAGGGTAAATTAATATCACTTGCCTAGTCTCTACACTCATCTAAATAATTTTTTGGATGTGTACAAGGTTATGTAAATAATTAGTCTACATTGATTTAACCCTAATTTGCACATTAGTGAGTGTCACAATTCAATTGTTTAAAAGATAATTGAACTTTTCAAACAATCAATCAAAATAATTTACCATCGCAACGTGTGTTGTGACATTTTTTTTCCTTTTTTTGTGTGTTGCATAGGAATAAGTGGCTAGGCATTTCATGGGTCTTCTCAACTTTGAATTGAGTAAAATTTGAATTTTGAAGCACACAAAAAAAAACTTTAAAATGTGAAAGCTCACATGACAAACATGCCCCTCTTGAAGATTCTAAAAATATTTTCAAATACTTCCTCACCTTGCAAGAAATTAAAATCACTAGTGTTTAGCGACACGATTAATTGATGTGTAGTGAACACACTTTAAGCTATTCGTAATTATTCAATAACAGAAAATTGAGATTTAGATTCAGATTCTGAGGCTGGCTCCCAGAAATCTGCCTCTTTGGATCCGTCATGAGCTTTGAATGCCTCGCCGACTGCCGCTCCAGCTGGTTCTTCGAATTCCGCCGAGTTCCTATCGTTGATAATTACTATTTCAATCTGGACTCCCGCTCCAGCTGGTTCTTCGAATTCCGCCGAGTTCCTATCGTTGACAATTACTATTTCAATCTGGACTGCCGCTCCAGCTGGTTCTTCGAATTCCGCCGAGTTCCTATCGTTGACAATTACTATTTCAATCTGGTCTTTAATCCATTAAATGCGGGAATCAATGTCTGCACAATTGCAGCAGCCTTATGCATACACCAAACCCAAACCAAAATCCAAATGGGTGAATTCAGGATTCTCCTCCCGCTGCTGCTTATAAGGTCGACACAACCTGGGGCTTCTCTCTCGTTCCCCCTACTTCCCCACCCCAGCTGGCGATGAAAGTTTCTGAATACACTGAGCTACAATTGAATCTCAACACCTGGGCCAGTCATTAGGATTGGCCAATAAAAACAAGGGGGTGTGTCACACTGTGGCCTTGCCATTTACATTAAAAAGGATCTTAATGCAAAAGAAGAATTATGGAAACTCAAATATGCAAAAATCTAATCTTCAAAAAACATCCTCTAAAAGAAACCCAAAATCCTTCAAGAGATTATAACTCTATAACTCATTTCAAGTTTCAACACAAGCCAAAATATCATCTCTCAAAAATCCTCTTATAACAATAGACTTATTATTAACCAGGGGCCAAAATCCCTTAAGCTACTACACTCTACCATGAATCTAAACACAATATCCTTGCCTTGGTCTGCAAGGCCAATAAATCAACAACAGTTACCTATTTCATGTTCAGTACTCTCGTCCACAATACCTAGTTACTTCATGTTTGGTATCCTCTTCAGGGCCTCAAGTGCATTTTCTCAGGGCCCCAGCCGGTTTGTAATGAAATCACTGAGTTTCACTGTTGGAATATATTGACCCTTGCCAGGTCACGGCCTTTTAGAATAGCCGCTGGAAACGATCTCACACCCAGTTCCAGCGCCCGCTACAGCCCTTGTTTAAGCCATGGTTGTGTTGACAAAAGTTTTAAAGGCTCGTGCATAAGACCAGGTACACCAACACACCCCCTACTTTGGGGGTCTACCGGTATTTATCACATGCAATGTCCAGTGTTAATTGTTTCCCCATCCCCACCCTTAAGTATTTCAACATTGGATGGTAAGAGACAATTTGAATACCATCACATGGGCCTGTTTAATGCACTGGGATTTACCACATACAACATCCAGCCTTAATGTTAAATTCATCGTTAATGTTATGCATATCAAAATCATGTTTGTGACATTTTTGGATCATAGATCAATTCATCTAATAACAATCCTTAAGACTTGAAAATGGTTCTTGTTGTTACTAATTGAATAGGGAATTAGATTCTTGCTATGGCATGAGATTGATTGAGTTTTTTCAATCCTTATTTCTTTTGTTATTGGTTTTATAGGTGTTCAATATTGTTCATGCAACACACACACATACAAATAGATTCTCTTTTGCTATTTATTGAAATGTTTAGATTTTGGAAATTTATCCATATTATGGCTTTTTAAGACTATGTTGTTGTGAATTTGAAGATTCAATCTGCTCTATTATAAAATTGTCAAATGTAACATAATTTCTAGCACATAGTTCAATAAGTTTGTTTTCTTTTGCTCAAATGATGGTGTGCAATCTTGATGTTTTGTTTGGATTGTGTGGAAATTTGTAGGATATTGGTGATATTTGCATGTGGATGTTTATATATTAATATAGATGTGGAATAGCAATTTTTTTTGGTGATTGTTGAAGACATTGAAAGTTTACATATTTGATATCTTCTATTATTTGCAATGTTACTTGAAATTTGTTAGACATTTCCATGAACCCAAATATCAAATTGACTCACTATTTGAATTGATTATTTGTAACATTGGACATTGTTTTCCAAAAAGTTTGGTTTTGATATTTTATGTTTTCATTTAGCTTTTTAAATGTCCAATTATCTCTTGTTGATATTGTTTGGTAAATATCACTCCTCATAATAAGGGTGACACTACCAAAATATTTGTATTGAATACATTTTATGATTTTATCTTAAATGGTCATTTATGATGTTAAACATCCAAGTTTCAATTAAGGATATTTCATCTTTGATAACAAAATTTTGCAATTGTTCATGTTCATATGTTAGGGTATTTATTGAATTAAATGATGATCGGGAGAATTTGATAAGTATTGTTTGACAACAATAGTAGCATGTTGGGTGCTTGCAAGTTATTGTGCCTCATTTTGGGTAAATACGACATTCCACAAAGTCTATATTTTAACATTAATTTTTAAAAAAAAAAACCAATGCTATATGAGGATTATATGGTGACTAATGAACTGATAGAATCTCACTGACCGAGACATCAACTAAATAACTTTTTGACATACATGTTAGAAAAGACAAACATCAATCCAACAAAATAATCAAAATAGGGACTTTTGAAAATGATGTCCAAATTGGGTGATTCAAAAGTTCATAACTATTTGTTGGTTAAAGTTCTTAGTTTAATTTGTTGGATTCCATGTTTACTTTTGTACCATATAAATATGTTGGAGAACACAAATTTAACAATTACACCAAATTGTTATTGTCCTTGTGTTTGTTAAAATGAACAAATGGGACAAATATAAATTTTTGGTTTATGAATAAAATAAAAGATGAAAGTTCCAAATGAGGAAAAAGTGGGTAAAAGCACATTGTGATGGACTTTTTTGAACATCCCAATGCTCATTTTCTTATAGGTTTGACAAATATTGTTATATGATTCATTGTTCCACAAATGAAACATGATTTTTTTCATTTAAAAAGGGACTCAATTTATTAAAACATTATGAATTAGTCTTTTAACTTTGAATGAATTACACCAATACTATTAATATTCAATCAATGATGAAATTTTGAATTGAAATGTGTCCAAGGTCCTTACCCACTTATGGGTTTTTTGTTTATAGCCATTGTATGGGAATTATTCAAAACTTTGGGGCATTTTATTTCAAATGACTATGACAATTAAGGTCAAAAAAATGAAAATAATTTTATTTTCTTTCATAATTCCATTTAATGACCTCAAAATATCAATGTTTTGCAAAGTTCAATTACCTACAAACCTTTGTTTTTCAAGACTTGTCTACATTAAAGATATTGAAAAAGTTTTTTAGTAGGGTGATATAAGGGGAAAATGGAAAAAAAATGTTAATTTCAACATCATTTCATTGATTTTAGTGAAAGACCTAGTTTTATTAGGTTCATTGGCTTCAAAATACATTAAAAATATGGATTTTTGATGGACTCTTTGTTGCCATAAGTGGTCCGCCTTAGTGTGTTTTATATAGATGCAATCACACTATAATGAATCATTAGTGCCCCCTTCAACCAGTCCTTAAAAAGTAGTATGCTAGGTTGTTATGTTGATATGTCAAAATAAAGATTGGTTATTTAGTGAAAATATTATTGATTCCATGATTTATAAATCAAAATATTTTTAAAAATCTCGTGGCCCAAAAAAAGTTTCAATATTATACTATTATGTGAGTTTTTATTAAAAGTTTTCCAAAACTATTTCATTTTCAAATATTTTCAAATCCTTTTAAGAAAAATTACAATAACAAAAGCTTTTGTTACATTTTAGATTTTATTTTGGTATTTTAAAAATCAGAAATTAATTTATTTCAAACATATCCATATGTTCTCATAATATATCATCAATGTTGCTATATAAGTAAATCCAAAAAAAATAAACACCAACTTAAGTTATCACCACCATAAAACATGAAATATTATGCAATGGTTACAATTGTTTTCATATCAACATAGGTCAACTTGAAAGATACAATGCATTAATTTTTTGAACCTATTGTCACCAAAAAAAAAAAAATAGAATTTTTAAAAAAAAATTAATAAAAAAATATAAGAAATAAATATATT
>Ga0116231_10014999_pt1 | contig 10169 bp, 4 predicted proteins | sample S1TSphgellanicum_2_FD_89695 | JGI IMG/M metagenome (GOLD analysis project Ga0116231, IMG submission 89695) | Host-associated microbial communities from peat moss isolated from Minnesota, USA - S1T2_Fd - Sphagnum magellanicum MG | ecosystem: Host-associated > Plants > Peat moss > Unclassified... | reverse complement strand
GATTTCATCTCAAAAACAGAGTGTTTCAATATTTTAAAAAATCATTTCCAGAAAACAATTCTTTGATTTTTTGAAAATTAAAAAAACCTAAAAAATAATTTAACTAATGTCAAAACTACCAAGGTACTTTGGTATTAGTGCAATATTCTATCCATATTAAATTCGTGACTTTTGATGGTTGCAATGTATCATTTGAAGTAGCAAGATGATATGGGTTCCATTATAATATGAATTAATTTTTAAATTATAACCCCACTTGATACCTAGGAATATTGTGCTTGAGAATAAATAAAATATTAAATTATTTTATGTGAGGGAATTGATGGTTTGGTCTAAACCAATGTTGGCAAGATTAGACATATTCACATCTAGGTTCTCAATTACGTTCTAAAGTATAAATGAACCAAAGGTTCAAATAGAATGTCATGAACATGAAAATTATCACAACCATGGGTTTTCCATGTTGTGTAAGAAGATGGAACTAAAAAAACATTATAATCCAATCACACAACACAATAATATAAAACAAATTAATGAAACATGCCAAAACAATTTCATGTCGCCGACCTATTTCCTTGTTGATATTTTTGACATGTTGGAAACAAAATGCTTCAATAAAAGGTCATAAACATCAAATAATCAAATAATCAAATATATTAGTATACATTCATTGTTTTTAATTTTCATTTTTTTTGGTGTCAAAAGTTTGCCAAAATATAAGAAATTTAGTTGAATTCACACTTCAAACCAAAAAAATTATTGAATTTTCCTGATTTTTTTGTCAAAGAATATGAAATGTCACCCAAAAATACATTGAAGCCTTGCCATAGCATGCCATATTTCACCATAGTTTTGTTGTCAATTGTTGTGTGGCGACCAAAATTACCAATGACCAAAATAATTTTGATCGTCAATGTAAAGGTGATTGAATGTTGTTTTGGTTGCCAGAGAATGTGGGATGACTGAATGGCGCAAGTTTTGGTCACCCTCAACAATACTTCAGAAAGCCTGATATGGGTTTTGACCTAGGTTGACTTGACGTGATGTTGGGCAACATCAACAACCAAATGCACACATGCAACAACCCTATCATGCACATGTTAAATGACAACCTAACATTCATAGGAGAGGGGACCAAAAAAACCTTCATTCAAAAAAATGTTGATTTGATTTAACAAGTTGAGTAGATGCAAGCTACGATGGCTCACTTTTGTGATGAAATGGTGTTTTTTCCTTGGGTACCCTTTATTCAAATGCATATGGTGATTAATATATCCATAGATTTACTAATTGAGATTTGGATTTAGGCTAATAACTTCATCATGAAAAAAGTTGTGTGGTTATTTGTTGAGAAAAGATTCATTTGTTAATAGTAATGAACTTTTGATGTTGAAAAATGTAGACTGGACATCTAACTAGAACATCACAAAATGGAAATTTTTTTATTGATTCACATTCCATATTTGTTATTGGGACTCAATATATAATGTAATACAAAATGATAAGTTCGTATGAAGAATATTTTCTTTGAAAACCTTAACCATTTAATAATTAAGGACTTTTGAATGGTTAAAATTTGACCATATTTTCATAAGTCCATATGAGTTGCAATTTTTTTGTTTGTTTTCAATTTCCTTGTCCCAAAGCATATTTTTTGAAAGTTTTAGATGGGGCATTATTCCTTTGGACTTTGTGGGTTTTCTTTTTAGGACTTCCAAATCAAAAAATGACATTTAAGCTACATTAAATACAAGTTTTCACATAGATTTGGAAAGGTTTGTAGGTGATTGAACATGTATTATTTAAATATTACATTAATGATTTTTTTAAAAATTAATAATCATGTTCATTTGAATCATTTTAAAGAATCTTGTATGGACTTGTAGGGAGCGTAATTTCTATGAATATTGAACCACCATAGTTTGCATCTACGTAGTTATGAACGTTTATCACATCTTCATGATTGCCATAAAGCCAAATTAAAGATATTAATTGAGTTACGAAAGCATTATGTTTCAAAAAAACAATTGGATATTATTCCCAATTTCCCTTTTACCATAGGGTTTTTTAACCAAACCCAAATAATTTAGCATACAACATAACTTGTGTATGGCCCTCTTGATTGTAAATTAATCCATGTAGTATGATATACTTTTAGTTCCAAATCATAATTTGAGATGGTCAAGAAATGGTTTTTACAAGTCTCATATGGTACATCATAGAACTAGCAAGTGTCACAACAACTATCATTCCTAAAATTCAAGACCAATTTTTTTCAATTGTTTTGTTCCACATAATAAAGTGAGGTGAACATAACTTGTTGTGTAACACTTTAAGTGAGTGCAAATTGCAATGAAGGAGGGGGGAAAAAATGCATGCCTAAACATATAAATTCATGATAAAAAATGTTGCATCATAAATCACAATTTATTTGATAAAAACATAATTATCATATTTCCATTCTATTGTCAACAAGTTCATTTTTGTTTCAAACACATTCTCAAATTTGTTCCTTCTCCCTTTTATGTACATGCAACTTTTATATCATATTTGCAAAATTGCAAAAAATCACACAAATATGTATAAGTCATGATCTTTAAAACCAAAAAAACAAAGTTGGGAGGAGTAAAGAGGAGATTGAATACCATAAATAATACAACTCCATCATTATTATTTTCACATGCTAAATCAAAGGCAATTTTCCATTCTCATTTTTTGCATCAACATTTATTCCTTTGTTAATAATTTCTTGTAAAATGTTAACACATCCACATGAAACTTAACTAGACAACACATGTTCAAATGTCAATGACAAGACATGTATGTTGAAGTAAACTTGATATAAATAGATTTTGGCCAAAAGATAATAATGATATGATGCAATGTGGCACATGTATGAATATTCTTTATTTGCACAAAGTGAAGGAAAACAAATGTTCCAAATCATTAGTAGAAAACCCTTTTTTTTCAACCATAATATTTTCAACAACATGTCATTTTCAACTACATCTCAACTACAATTTTTTATTATTTAATTAAATAATTTGGTCCTTCCAAGTAAGTTGAAATGTTAACTATTTTGGTAGATTGTCAAAAGCAAGTCTTAACTAAAGGGATAGTCACAAAATATTCTTGATATCCATAGGTGCTATAGTTGAATTATAGTTGAAGTTTCGATTGCGAGAATGACGACATCCCAAGATGAGTCCCATGTCCAACTATTTTGGTACAACATGGGCATGGATGATAAATGCCAATTATATGGATGAAATGTAATTTTGGACTAATGTATTAATTGTAACTTTGTTGTGACTATCTTTCAACTATATGGATTATTTGTAAATATAGTAGGTCATACCTCTATTAGGTACCTATTAATTACTAGTAAGTACATACCTACCTAGTTACTTACCCAATTAATAGTTAGGTGTTTAATTAGTGTGTACTTAAAGCACTAAGTAGCTAGGTCCTTAATAGGTAGTTAGTAGGTAGATATTAACTAAGTAGGTTTAACTTTTAATTAGTTAATAGGTACCTACTTATTGCTATATATATATGTTATTAAATCTCACCTAAATTAATATAACATAGGTATATGTTATTATTATGTGTAAATTATAAATCATTATGAATAATAATAATATTATCAACCATTATTCATTAATTAAATCATATTTATAATTAAAATTACTTCATATAACTAATATTCAATTATAAATATGATTTATATTAACATTAATGTATATTAGTACTATAATTGATTATATTTTTATGTATTGATGTTTATAAATATTTATTATTATTATGCACAATATTCATGACCATATTTACCATTAATGTTTGGCAAGATATTGCAAAATGAATATTTATTTATAAATATCAAACTTATGTATTACTTTATATTATTACCAACATCAATTATATGATTAACTATAAATAACGAGTTAAATTATAATTAAATATTACATGAATATTAGTAATATTATTTGAAAATTTTAACTAATACAATTATAGTTAATATCTAGCAAAATAAAATAAGGTATCAATATTAGCTATTATTATTATTATTATAAATATTTAATAATGATGATAATAGGTTTTTTTATTTGTTAGATTTTTCTATGTTTTATATTTAGTATAGCTAGTAGTTGGATTAGGTTAGTATAACATAACTAATGGATAGGGTAGACACACCTATCACTAAACCTTAACCATATTTTTGAAGTTTTTTTTTTTTTTGGAAAACATTTCATGACCACATGTGAACCAAGTGAAAGTTTATAATACTTCTTCAAACTTCAAAAACAAAGCAAGAAGAGGATGAACTTGTTCAAAGAAAAAAAAAACATTTAGACCCCCTTATTTTCAAATTTCCTATCTTCCTCATTTCTTGTTTGTTTAGAACAATTTAAAAAGCTATGGAAACACCATTTGAAGCTTCACCAAAAAACTTTCAAGTGCAAGACAATAAAGTGATGTCCAAAGATCTTAAGCACCATAATGCAAAGTGGTCATATGTGCCAACCCACATGCCCATGACCCCCTTCATTTAAAAAAATATATATTTGTTCATTCCTTCATCGATTTGAATGATTTTTGTCGCATTGGATGTGCCATTTGAAGGTTTACAAAAAACATTTGAAGTGCAAAAAAATTAAGTTCGTCCAAAGATCTTAAGCTCCAAAATTCAAACCGGTCATCTATGCTAATCACATCATGCCCATGACCCCTTCACTTGGAAAGGCATATCTTACTCATTCCTTCATTGATTTGAGCGATTTTTTTGCATTAGATGCACAATTTGAAGCTTTACAAAACCTTTTTGAAGTGTAAAGACAATAGAGTGACATCTAAAGATCTTAAGCTTTAAAATGCAAACTGGTCATATGTGCCAACTCACATCATGCCATGACCCCCTTCACTTGGAAAAAACATATCTTGTTCATTCCTTCATCAATTTGAACGATTTTTGTTGCATAAAATGCGCCAAATGAAGGGCTATAAAATGATCTTGAGATCCAAAAGAAAAGAAGGAATGTAAAAACATTTATAAATCTTTGTCCTTAACATATCAACATGTTTATCCTAGTAGTTGCAACTAAGATGTAACTAAAATGTTTGTCCCATATTCTTTGTCACATGTTTCAAGTTTGAAAATTATATAACTAGATGCACCAACCATTTTTATAAAACAAATGGTACTTGAGATGAGCTAATCAAAATGGTTGGACCCTAAAATTAAATAAAAAATAAAATAAGATTATCTTAAATTAATTTAGTTAATAAATAGGTTTCGATGGGTAGGTAGTTTAATTACCTACTTAGTTAAGTTTAGGGAGGTTGGTAAATATTTTACCTACATACTTACATAGGTACCTAAATTTAATCAAGTAGGTAGGTAGGCCTATTAAAATATAAAATTTATGTCCACGTGTTAAAATCTAATTAGATGCAAGATGGATAATCTAAATTAATGTTATTTATCAACAATATTTAATTTTAAAATAGTTGATCATTGCCATGTGTCAAAATCTCCTTAATCCACGTGTCAAAATATCCTCTTTTAAAAAATTGAACAATTCATATAAATCTATTTTTATTTTAATATTGAAATACAAAATTGATGACATCATAAAATGTTACTGGATGAAGTTCATCCACCCTATTGTTCAAGTTGAGAATGATTTTCAATTATAACAGTCGATGTCATTCACAATTAAAATGATTTGAAATGGTGATTGATGTGGTGTTGACATGTGGTTAACGTTTTCAATTGGAATGTTGATTTCAAATTGTACTTGTTGACTTCCATGGTTTTCAATTGCAAATAATATTTTAAAACTTAGTTTTTCGTTTTCAACCAAAAATTATAGTTGAAGAGGAGTTGGAAATGTAGTTGGGAAAAAAAGGTTTTCTACTATTGAATGTTCTTGAAACACCAAACCCTATTTCATTCCTATATGAAATTGAAAAGTGAAAGTACACAAAGATCATAAAAAACATTGTTCCATTCCATTCAAAATAAATTTCCACCACCAAAATCTACTTTGGTAGGACAAGACAAATTGATAGTGGACCTTGAATTCATTTTAATTAGCTAGCTTCAAGTAAAACTTGTCACTTGAAAATGGAGGTCAATTGATTGAAAATAAACCAAACCTTTTCCTCAATATGTTCAATAAATTTTGAACAATTGTTGTGGTAGACCTTGCACCTTCCTTTTTGTTCAATTTTTCCAACATTTGCAAAACTTCTTTCATTTTTGGTCTTTGATTTGGTTCTTCCTATAAGAAAAAAAGTCATAAAAGTTAGATGTTTATTATTTAATTGCTATACATTATAATCAAACCATGATGACATTTTATCATAATACAGGATTGTATGTTCATGTTTCAATATTCAATGATATGATTTGAAAATATCCTTTAAAAACAAAGTTCAAACCAACGTATTCAACATCATAATTTTATCGACTTTGAAAGTACTAGGATATTTTTTGATTATATATATATTAAACATGCAAATGGTCTAAAGGACTTCCAAGTGAAATATAGGTTTTTGAATGTATCTATACATGCAAATCTCCTTAAGATTTTGCATTCATTGAACAATCCAATTTAATGCATTTAAAGTTTATTCAAATATTTCACGGAAATTTTAATATTTTTTACCACAAATTTAATGATTTTGATAAAAGACTTGGCAAAAAGGTTACTTGATGCACTTAAGGGAAATTTGCAAAATCAATTTGGCTTCATTATGGTTGAACCCCACAATTGAATTATTGATTACAACATAGTCAATAATATCTTTAAATCCATCTTTTCGCATGTGAACCTTTTGTGCCCATTTGATAAAATGGTGAATGTCAATTTCATATCCATCTAGGATGAATGGTATTCCATTGACAAGTTGGATCAATAATACTCCAAAGCTATATACATCACTTTGGTGATGCTTCTTTTGAAGTTAAAATCTCTGGAGCTATATATCCCCTTTTTCTCAGTGTAGAAGTTGAAGCCAATGTAATCTGAATTTGAATTTGCCAAACAATGTAATCAATAATTCATGGATTTTCCATGCATTCAATATGCATGTTGAAGTTTAGAAAACCCACCTTTAATATGATTCAATACCAATAAAAAACCATCATTTATCTTTTAATAAAAGTTTTAGACCTTTTGTCATTATTTGGACATATATACAATAATGTTTTCTTGAATATTTACATTAAATGTTTTTCAAATATTTTTTTTAGGTTCTTAAATATTGTCATATTTATTCAATGACCTATAACAAGCGATACATGAAATTGGCAAGTTATGAAACATGATTGTTCAAATTTGCAAGGTTCACATATTCACTAAATATAAACATATTCAATAAATATTTTTAAAATGGTCATGGGCACATACCATGTTTTCATTTGAACATCTAGAATTTTGGCCAACCCAAAATCACCCAATTTTGGGGTGTAATTTTTGTCTAAAAGGATATTTTGTGGGTTGATGTCAAGGTGGACAATAGTTGGATTACATTCATGATGCAAGTATGCCAATCCTTGAGCAATTCCAATGATGATGCACATTCGTTTGTCCCAATCCAAAAGATTTTCATTCAAAATCCATTTGTCAAGAGATGAACTTGACATGTATTCATACACCAACACATGTTTTGAGCCTTCAATACAATAACCCAAAAGTCGAATGAAATTCGTATGTTGAATTGATCCCAAAATAAGCATTTCTGATATGAAAGATTTTTGTGCACATTTGTTATGGGAGCCACTCCATATTAAAACTTTAATTGTGACAATGATATTTTTCCATTTACTTTTATACACTTCCCCAAATGCTCCTTTCCTTAAACATTTTTGAAATTTCAATTAATTGTATGTAAAAGCTCGAATATTTGGTTTACATTACAGCGATTCTATTGTAGGTTGATATTTATCTAAGATCCATTTCAACCACTTTCGAGTTTGTAATATAATATGATCATTTGGCTGGAAAAACATTAGCCTCATCCAAGGTCTTCAATGTAACATCATAATTGTTTGAATTTCAATTCACATGGGCATGAATTATCAAAGTGAATACATTGTTTGCTACAAGAACATGAGCTTTGTCAAGGTTTTCCAAGGCTCCTTCATAGTCTTTCAATGAGCCTTTCACATCTCCACGAATTCTCAAAGTGAATGCACTATTTGGGTCAAGAACATGAGCTTCATCAAGGTCTTCCAAGGCTCCTTCATAGTCTTCTAACACCTTTTTGACATCTCCACAAGTTGTCAAAGTGAATGCATTGTTTGGGTGAAGACCATGAGCTTTGTCAAGGTCTACCAATGCTCCTTCATAGTCTTTCAACAACTTTTTGATGTCTCCACGATTTTTCAAAGTGAATGCACTATTTGGGTCAAGAACATGAGCTTTGTCAAGGTCTTCCAAGGCTCCTTCATAATCTTTCAACATCTTTTTAACATCTCCACAAATTGTCAAACTGAATGCATTGTTTGGGTCAAAAACATGAGCTTTGTCAAGGTCTTCAAAGGCTCCTTCATAGTCTTTCAATGCCCCTTTGACATCTCCACAAGTTCTCAAAGTGAATGCACTATTTGGGTCAAGAACATGAGCTTCGTCAAGGTTTTCCAAGGCTCCTTCAACGTCTTTCAACATCATATTGACATTTCCACGAATTTTCAAAGTGAATGCTTTGTTGGGGTCAAGAACATGAGCTTTGTCAAGGTCGTCCAAGGCACCTACATAGTCTTTCAATGCCCCTTTGACATCTCCATGAGTTGTCAAAGTGAATGCATTGTTTGGGTCAAAAGCATGAGCTTTGTCAAGGTCTTCCAAGGCTCCTTCATAGTCTTCCAACATCCTTTTGGCTTGTCCACAAGTTGTCAAAGTGAATGCATTGTTTGGGTCAAGAACATGAGCTTTATCAAGGTCTTCTAAGGTTCCTTCGTAGTCTTTCAACATCTTTTTTACATCTCCAGGAATTCTGAAAGTGAATGCATTGTTTGGGTCAAGAACATGAGCTTTGTCAAGGTCTTCCAAGGCTCCTTCATAGTCTTTCAACATTTTTTTGACATTTCCACGAATTCTGAAAGTGAATGCATTGTTTGGGTCAAGAACATGAGCTTTGTCAAGGTCTTCCAAGGCTCCTTCATAGTCTTTCAACATTTATTTGACATTGCCACGAATTCTGAAAGTGAATGCATTGTTTGGGTCAAGAACATGAGCTTCGTTAAGGTCTTTCAATGCTCCTTCATAGTCTTTCAACAATTTTTTGATGTTTCCACGAATTTTCAAAGTGAATGCATTGTTTGGGTCAAGAACATGAGCTTCGTTAAGGTCTTCCAACGCTCCTTCATAGACTTTCAACAGTTTTTTGATGTCTCCACGAATTCTCAAAGTGAATGCATTGTTTGGGTCAAGAACATGAGCTTTGTCAAGGTCTTCCAAGGCTCCTACATACTCTTTCAATGCCCCTTTGACATCTCCACGAGTTGTTAAAGTGAATGCATTATTTGGGTCAAAAGCATGAGCTTTGTCATGGTCTTCCAAGGCTCCTTCGTAGTCTTCCAACATCCTTTTGGCTTGTCCACGAGTTGTCAAAGTGAATGTATTGTTTGGGTCAAAAACATGAGCTTTATCAAGGTCTTCTAAGGCTTTTTCATGGTCTTTCAACATCTTTTTTACATCTCCATGAGTTGTCAAAGTGAATGCATTGTTTGAGTCAAGAACATGAGCTTTGTCAAGGTCTTCCAAGGCTCCTTCATAATCTTTCAACACCTTTTTGACATCTCCACAAATTATCAAATTGAATGCATTGTTTGGGTCAAAAACATCAACTTTGTCAAAGTCTTCCAAGGCTCCTTCACAGTCTTTCAATGCCCCTTTGACATCTCCACGAGTTGTCAAAGTGAATGGACTATTTGCGTGAAAAACATGAGCTTTGTCAAGGTCTTCCAAGGCTCCTTCATAGCCTTTCAACATTTTTTTGACGTCTCCACGAATTCTGAAAGTGAATGCATTATTTGGGTCAAGAACATGAGCTTCATCAAGGTCTTACAAGGCTCCTTCATAGTCTTTCAACACCTTTTTGACATTTCCACGAGTTGTCAAAGTGAATGCATTGTTTGGGTCAAGAACATGAACTTTGTC
>Ga0116231_10014998_pt1 | contig 10170 bp, 9 predicted proteins | sample S1TSphgellanicum_2_FD_89695 | JGI IMG/M metagenome (GOLD analysis project Ga0116231, IMG submission 89695) | Host-associated microbial communities from peat moss isolated from Minnesota, USA - S1T2_Fd - Sphagnum magellanicum MG | ecosystem: Host-associated > Plants > Peat moss > Unclassified... | reverse complement strand
CTGGAGCGCGCGCAGCAAACTGGCCGCAAAGGCGTCGTTGAAATTCGCGGGCATGGCCGCGAGCGCGCCGAGCGCCGCACGCGAGGCCGGATTGGCCTCGGCGATCGCGAAAATCGCGGCGTCGGGGATGATCCATGACCGCGGTAGGTCGCGTTCGCGGGCGAGCTTCTCGCGCCAGATGGCGACGCTTTTGGCGCGTGCGCGCGGCGCTGGGTCGATCTGGCCGATGCCGCGCAAGCGCTCCCAGGCGAGCGACGGGTCGGGTTCATAGAGCCGGGGGTCGCCGAGCGCCGCACAATCCTCCGCCGCCCAGTGCGTACGCCCGAGCTCGTCCAAGCGGGCGGTGAGCCGAGCGGCAATTTCGCCCAGATACAGCACGTCGTCGGCCGCATAGTCCAGCTGTTCCCGGGTCAACGGCCGTTTCGACCAGTCGGTGCGCGTCTGCCCTTTGGGAATCGTGACATTGAGCAGCGTCTTCGCGAGCTCGGCATAGCCGATTTGCGGCTTCAAGCCGACGCATCCCGCCGCGATCTGCGTATCGAACACCGGCGAGATCACGCGCTTGGTGGTCAAGTAGAACGCTTCGAGATCCTGACGGGCCGCATGGATGATCTTGCGCGTCTGAGGGGCGGTCAGCGCGGGCACCAAGCTGTCGAGGCTGCCGCCCCGCAGCGTATCCACGCACCAGATGTCGCCGCCCGCGGCCAGCTGCAGCAGGCAGAGTTTTGGGAAGAAGGTCCGTTCGCGCAGGAATTCGGTGTCGACGCCGATGGAAGAGTGCGCTTCCAGGATGCGCGCGAGCGCCGGCAGTTCGTCGTTTCGATCGACCCAAATCGCGTCGGGCATGCCTGTGATCCGCGTGTACAATTTAGGGACGCAAGTATGACTGAATGAAAGATGCTACGACTCGCAAAAGCATTCTGGGACATCGCGCTCTGGCGGCGCTCGCCCGCGCAGCTGCCCGCCTCTTTTTTCCTGCTCGGGCTGGTCGCGGCTGCCGTGGCGATCCTGGAAGTGCTGGGCGCACTGCTGCCTCCCGGCCCGAGCGACCGCATCGTGCTGCGCGTGCTGCTGAGCGTCGGGCTGCCGCTGATTTTTGCCTGGTCGGTGCTGGCCATCGCGCGCCACCGCCAGCGATTTCTGCAGACCGGCATTGCGCTGCTAGGCGTGGCCGTACTTGCGCAGCTGGTCCTGTATCCTCTCAGCTCGCTGCTCAACGTCATCGGTGCGGATCGCCCCGAGTCGATCGTGCTGGGGTTGCTCTTGTTCGTCGGGCTGGTCTGGTACCTCCTGGCGTGCGCCAACATCTGGCGCGCCGCGCTCGACTCGGGTATCGGCGTCGGCATTGCCGTCAGCGTGGGGTATCTGATGCTGTCGATGTTGGTCGAGCAGCAATTGTTGCCGGACGCCTGATGTTTGCCGGACGCCTGACCTGGTCTCGGATGCCTGAAGCATGCACGTCCACATCCTCGGCATAGCCGGTACGTTCATGGGCGGCATCGCGGCGATCGCGAAGGCGGCCGGTTTTCGCGTGAGCGGTTCGGACCTCAACGTGTATCCGCCGATGAGCACGCAGCTCGCCGCGCTCGGCATCGAGTTCGTCCAAGGCTACGGCGCCGGTCAGTTGGATTTGGCGCCCGATGTCGTCGTGGTGGGCAACGCCCTGAGCCGGGGCAGTCCGGTCGTCGAGGCCATGCTCGACCGCGGCCTGCCCTACACGTCGGGGCCCCTGTGGCTGGCCGAGAACGTGCTCAAGGACCGGCACGTGCTCGCCGTCGCGGGAACACATGGCAAGACCACGACCAGCAGCATGCTGGCCTGGATACTGGAGCATGCGGGCCTTGCCCCTGGTTTCTTGATCGGTGGCGTGCCGGCGAACTTCGATGCCACGGCCCGGCTCGGGGGCTCGCGCTACTTCGTCATCGAGGCAGACGAATACGACACGGCCTTCTTCGACAAGCGGGCGAAGTTCGTGCATTACCGGCCGCGCACGGCCGTCCTCAACAATCTCGAATACGATCACGCCGACATCTATCCCGACTTGGCCTCGATCCGCCGGCAGTTCAATCAGCTGTTGCGCACGGTGCCGTCGTCGGGGCGACTGGTGGTCAATGGCGAGGATGCCGAGCTGGCGACCACGCTCGACATGGGTTGCTGGACGCCGCGTGAAACATTCGGTTTGCAAGGCATCGGCGTGCCCGGTGGCGCCGTCGGTGCCACGGATTGGAGCGCGCACGATGCGGCCGGCGCGTCGGCCCGTTTTACGGTTGCGTTGCGCGGCCAGCCGGTGGCCGAGGTCAACTGGAAACTGTTCGGCAAGCACAACGTCATGAACGCCTTGGCGGCGATCGCGGCCGCGGCTCACGTCGGCGTGGACCCGGCGCGTGCCGCGCAGGCGCTCGGTGAATTTCGCGGCGTGAAGCGCCGCATGGAAGTACGCGGCGTGGTGGGTGGCGTCACGATTTACGATGATTTCGCCCACCACCCGACCGCGATCGAGACCACGCTTGCGGGTTTGCGCGCGCGAGTGGGCGATGCGCGCATCATCGCCGTGCTCGAACCACGCTCGAATACCATGAAGCTCGGGGTGCATCGGGAGCAGCTTGCGCCGGCGCTGATGGGCGCAGACCGTGCGTGGTTCTTGAATACGGCGGATCTGGGATGGGACCTGCCGGCGGCCATGACGGAGTTGGGTGCGCGCGCGGGTTTTGCGGGAACTGTTCCCGAACTCGTGGCTCACGTTGCCGACGAGGTGAGAGCGGGGGACCACGTGCTCGTCATGAGCAACGGCGGCTTCGGCGGACTGCACGATAAGCTGTTGGCTGAGCTGCGGGCCCGAGAAGCCGGGCCGGTGCGCGGAGTGGCGCTGTGACCGGAACGATCAGCACCGTGCCGTTGTTTCCGCTCAACATCGTGCTGTTCCCGGAGGGACCGTTGCCGCTGCGCATCTTCGAGACGCGCTACGTGGACATGGTGCGACGGTGCATGCGCGAGGATGCGCCGTTCGGGGTGGTGTTGATTCGCGAAGGCAGTGAAGTGGGCCCGGCCGAAACGTACGACGTCGGCACCATGGCGAAGATCACGGACTTCGATGCGTTGCCGGATGGGTTGCTGGGGCTGTCCTGCGTGGGCACGCGGCGCTTTCGCATCATTTCGCGTTCACGGCAGTCCGATGGGCTCAATCTCGGCGACGTGGCCTGGCTGGAACCGGAGCCGACGGTGGCGCTGCCGGAGCGCCATGCGCGCCTCGCCAATCTGCTGCAGACGGTGCTGCCGCAGTTGGGCGAGGTGTATACCGACATCGAGATGCGGCTCGGCGATGCAGCGTGGGTGGGACACCGGCTCGCCGAGATCTTGCCCATTCCGTTGCCCGACAAACAGGTGTATCTGGAAATGAACGACCCGATCGAACGGCTGGATGGGCTGGCGCCGCTGGCTTAGGTCTAAGCCGACGACGGAGGTTCACATGCCAGGGAGCGCGGTTTGGACACGTCCACGGTAGTGGTTTATCGTATCCATGATGAGTGATTCGGTTGTCAGCGTCTCTCCTGATGTGATGAGCGGGGCTCCGGTATTCCCGGGTACACGCGTGCCCGTTCAAACGTTACTTGAGTACTTGGAAGCTGGCGATTCTATCGACGAGTTTCTGACGGGATTTCCGTCCGTATCACGGAAGCAGGTGATGGCATTTCTGCAGCGCGCGACCACGCTGGCCGTCACCGATGCCGCTTGAGAGTTCTTCTCGACGAATGTGTCGATGTTCGGATGGCGACCAAGCTCGGCGGCATTGATGTTCGTACCGTCGCAGATCAGGGTTGGTTAGGCATATCGAACGGGCAGCTGTTGGCCTTGGCGGCAGCAGACTTTGAAGTATTCGTTACTGTCGATCGGAACCTGCCGTTCCAACAACATTTGCCGAAGTTCGACATCGCTGTAATTTTGCTGCGAGCCAAGACCAATCGACTAGACGATCTGGTAGTGCTGGTTCCCGATTTGATAGCGGCGATCCCTGGCGCGAAGAAAAGTGCGGTCACTCATGTCGGCCTATGAAAGTTGGCGTCGTCTCGCCTGGGCTCATACCTGTCGCTGAACGTGGGCCACACGAGGTCCGCGCCGGCGGCGCCCACGCGCTCCGCGTGAGCCACAGCACGAGGCCGATAGCGGCGGCCCAGGGCAAGAGCCAGTAACCGAGCAACCCGTCGAAGCGCCCGACCCAGGCCGCGTAGGCCGGCGTCGTGCCGCGGACCGTCCCCTCCTGCAGCATGCGCAGCACCACGACCCAGCCCGCATGCAGGCCGATGGCGACGGCGATGTTGCCGGTCAGCACGCGCGTGTAGCTCAGCACGAGTCCGACGGCCAGCCACGCCAGAAATGAATCGAGCACGAGCGAGACTTGAGCCAGTGGTGCGAACGACCGCGCCAGCAGATCGAAGCCGCTGTGCCAGCCCAGTTCCGCGGGCGGGATGCGCACCTTGGCGAAGAAATGCAGCACGGCAAACAAGGGTGCGGTAAGGAGCGCGGCTGCCCACGGTCCGGATTCGCGCTCGATGGCCGTGTGCATGGCGCCGCGCATGACCGTCTCCTCGATGAGTGCGACGGCGATGCCCGACGAGAGGCCGATCAGCGCGAGGCGTACGAGGCTGCCCGCCGACATGACGACATCGGGACCGATCACGCGCAGGCCCGTGGCCAACAAGAACGTGGCACCCAACGCGGCGGTGGCGACGCCGGCAAGTCCCCAGAGCAGGCTTTGTCCGACGAAGCGCCGCCAGGGCAGACCGTAGCCAAAGTCGCGCCGGGTTTTGATCCCCAAGTGGCGGCAGAACCAGGTGAGTTCGAGCGCGAGCACGAGCATGGCGATGCGGCCGGCGACGCGATGGAATGCCCAACCCGCGAAGGTCGAAGTCAGTTCGTAGGCGGGATAGGCGACGCATGCGGCGATGACGCCTGCCAGAATGAACAGGCCCACGAACAACGCGAATGCGCGCATGCGCTTAAGTGGCGTGGAGCGTCGGGAACACCTGCGCCGCCGCCGCCACCGTGGCGTCGATGTCGGCGGGCGAGTGCGCCGCCGATAGAAAGCCGGCCTCGAATGCGGATGGGGCGAGGTACACCCCGGCGTTGAGCATGGCATGGAAGAACTTCTTGAAGCGCTCGACGTCGCACGCCATGACCTTGTCGAACGTGTCGACGCGCGGCTCGCGCGTGAAGAAGAACCCGAACATGCCGCACACGTGATTGGTCGTGAGCGGGATGTCCGCGGCCGCGGCCGCAGCGGCAAGACGCTGCATCAATTGGTCGGTGGTGGCGCCGAGTCGCTCGTGAAAGCCGGGCGCGGCGAGAAGATCGAGCGTGGTCAGTCCCGCGACCATGGCCACCGGGTTGCCGGACAGGGTACCGGCTTGGTAGACGGGTCCTAAGGGTGCCAGTTGCTCCATGACGTCGCGCCGGCCACCGAAGGCGCCGACCGGCATGCCGCCGCCGATGATCTTGCCGAGCGTGGTGAGGTCGGGCCGCACGCCGTACAGTGCCTGGGCACCGCCGAGTGCAACGCGAAACCCGGTCATGACCTCGTCGAATATCAGCAATGCGCCGGACGCGTCGCAAACCTCGCGCAGCGCCTCGAGAAAGCCGGGCGCCGGGGGAACGCAATTCATGTTGCCGGCGATGGGCTCGACGATGATGCACGCGACCTGGTCACCGATCTTGCGGAACGCATCGCGTACCTGACCGGCATCGTTGAACGGCAGGGTCACGGTGTGGGCGGCCAACGCCTTCGGCACACCGGGCGACGTGGGGACACCGAGGGTCAGCGCACCCGAGCCGGCTTTGATGAGCAGTGAATCGGAATGGCCGTGGTAGCAGCCCTCGAACTTGACGATGGTGTCGCGGCCGGTAAAGCCTCGCGCCAAGCGGATGGCGCTCATGGTGGCCTCGGTGCCGGAACTGACGAAACGCACGCGCTCGATGGAGGGCACGAGTGCGATCACCCGCCGGGCCAGCGCCGTCTCGTGCTCGGTGGGCGCACCGAAACTCAGGCCGTCGGCGGCAACGGCTTGTACCGCGGCGATGACCTCGGGATGGGCATGACCGAGGATCATGGGGCCCCAGGAACCGACGTAGTCGATAAAGCCGCGGCCGTCCGCGGCGACGACGCGCGAACCGGACGCTTTCTTGAAAAATATGGGTTCGCCGCCCACGCCGCGGAAGGCGCGGACCGGCGAGTTCACTCCACCCGGGATGACCTTGCAGGCCTCTTGAAACAGGCTCGACATCGTTCTCTCCGTTCAGTTTGCCGACGCGGCTTTTCAGTTTGCCGACGCGGTTCTTGGGCCGCCCAAGCGGCGTCAGGCCGCCAATGCGGCGCGCGGCAGGTTCAACCTCACTTCGAGGCCGCCACCCGCCAGGATCTTCGCCCTGGCCGATCCGCCATGGGATTTCATGACCTGGGAGGTGATCGCAAGACCAATTCCCTCACCGCCGGTATCGCGGTCGCGCGATTCTGCCACGCGATAGAAGGGTTCGAATATACGCTCCAAGGCGTCCGCGGGCACGCCCGGCCCCCGGTCGCGCACGACGATCGAGAGACCGGCATCCTCGGCGCGCTCGATGGAAACGTCCACCGGCGCGCCGTCGGGACTGTAGCGCACCGCATTGCGCAGCACGTTCTCGATGGCGCTGCTCAATAATTCGCGATTGGCGTGCAAAGCCAGATGCGAGTGACCGGACCATTGAACGGCGCAACCCTTGACCGCACCTTCGAAATTGGCGTCGCGCACGATGTCCTCGATGACCTCGTCGATGTCGAAAGTTTCGCGGTCGAACGAGATGTCGGCGCCATGCAGCCGCGCGAGTTTCAATACCTGGCTGATGAGGGCATCGAGTCGTTCGATCTCGCGCTCCAAGCGGTCCAATTGGCGCATCAAATCGGCCGCGGGTTGCCGGGCGAGGCCCACGGCCACCCGCATGCGCGCGAGCGGCGAGCGCAACTCGTGGGAGATGTCGCGCAGGAGCTGCGTGATGGCGGCTCGGTTGGCGCGCAGCTTGTCCGCCATGGCATCGAAGTCCCGCGCCAGCACCGCCAGTTCATCTTTGCGGTCCTCGAGGCCGGCGCTGACGCGCAGGTCGCCGTCGCCAACCGCGAGCGCGCCGGGGGCGACATCGAGCGCGCCCGAGGCGAGGGCGCGTGCACCCGCTTGGATGCGGCGGATAGGGGCGCTCAAGTGCTGAGCCAGCCACCAGCTGGCGAACGCGCTCACGACCAAGGCGATGCCCAGAATGGTCAACGAGATGTCGGGCAGACTCAGCGCGCCGAAAATACTGGGACGACGCAGCACGGCCAGAACGGTATACGCGGACCCATCGGGGGCGACGATCTGCGGGGCATAGCGCGGCGGCCGGAAATTGCCGGGCGGTGGCGGACTTGATTCGCGCGCCTCGAGGGCTTCCAGGCGGCGCGCGGCGCTGTCGGAGAGGCGGCGTCCGAGGATGTCCCGGCCGTCCGGTCCGATGATGTACAGGTCGCGATCGCCCATCGATTTCTTGCCGGCGACCAACCACGCCTTGAGTGCGGCGGTCCCACCCTGAGCGAGCACTTCCGATGCCTGAATCGCGAGGCCAGGGCGGCGCTGCTGTTCCGCGGATTCGTACTCGCGGGCGGCCACGGTGAACGTGATGGCGATGCTGCCGCCGACGATGAGCGCCATCGCGATCCAGAACAACACGAAGATGCGGACGAACAGGCTGTGCATGTGAGGCGGCGGTGCAGGCTCTAAGCGGTGGCCAAGGTCAGGGTGTAACCCGACCCGCGCACGTTCTTGATTTCCGGATTCTTGCCGATTTCGAGGTCGAGCTTGCGGCGCAGATTGCTGATGTGCGTATCGATGCTGCGGTCATAGGCGACGAGCTTACGGCCCAGCGCCTGTTCGGTCATCGCCTCGCGCGACAGCACCTGTCCGGCGGCGCGCATGAGCAGTTCCAGCACGCGAAACTCGGCACCGGTGAGACTGACGGGCACGTCGGCGACCCGCACCTGGCGAGTGCCGGTGTTGAGTACGATATGGCCCACGGTGAACTCGTCGGGCGCGCCGCCGCGCGCGTTGCGGATGCTCGCGCGGCGCAGGATGGCGCGGATGCGGGCCACGAGTTCGCGCGGGTTGAACGGCTTGCTGAGATAATCGTCGGCACCGAGTTCCAGACCGACGATGCGGTCCACGTCGTCGCCCCGTGCGGTGAGCATCAAGATCGGCGTCTCATGCGAGGCGCCGAGCTTGCGCAGCACCTCGAAGCCGCTGACGCTCGGCAGCATCACGTCGAGGATCAGGATCTCGAATTCGCCGAGCTTGAGCTCGTCGAGCGCATCGCCGCCGTCGTGCACGCTCTTGACTGCAAAATGCTCGGCCTCCAAGTACTCGGTGAGCATTTGACACAGTTCGCGATCGTCGTCGACCAACAGGACGCGGGCTTCGCTTAGCGTAGTCATGGGCATTGGGTCGCCATACTGGATGCGTACTTTCGCACAATCGTGCGCGATCTTGGCAGGCCGCCATCCGTTACCGCGCGAATTGACAGTTCTTGACACGATCAGGGCGTCGCTACCCACACAACTTTGCATGGTGTTGCGTCCCCTCTGACCCACCGCCGAACGTTGTCAGCTTAGGATAGAACGTGTCTCGAACCTCATTGGAGCATCAACATGAAATCGATTCGCAAAGTGCTGGCCGGAACCCTGATCGCGTCCGGCGCGCTACTCGCCGCCACGACCGGCTTTTCGACCGCGGGTGCGGCGGACAGCGCGACCACGGCACCGTCCGGTACGCCCGGCAGCGGAGCCCATGGCTGGGGTCCGTGGCACATCTACAGCAAGCTCGGCCTGACCAGCGAACAGCAAGCCTCGATCAAAGCGATATTCGCTGCCGCGAAGCCGCAAATGCAGAGCTTGCACGAGCAGATGAAGGCCAACCACGCGAAGCTGTCGCAAATTACGCCCGACGATGCGTCGTACGCGAGCGTGGTCGCCGAGGTGGCGGCCACGAATGCCAATCTGGCATCGGAACGGACCACACAGGGCGCGGAACTGAAGGCGCAGATTTACGCCGTCCTGACGGCGTCGCAGAAGACGCAACTCGCGGCGTTGGAGGCACAGTGGGCGGCCAACCCCCATCATGGTCACTGGGGGCACCGAGGTCCCGGAGCGCCGCCGCCGGACGCAGCGGCCGAGTGAGGGCAACCGGCGTCGCCGCCGCTCAGTGTTGGGTGGCGGCGACCCCGTCGCGTTTGAGGAGTTCGATGACGCTGCCCTGTCCGACCAAATGGGCCGTGCCGACGATGACCAGGTAGTTCTTGTCGTCGTTGAGCAGCGATTCGATTTTCGGAATCCACTTCCGATTACGCGCGCCCAGGAGTGAATCGAACAAGGCGGGGTCTGTGCCAAATTCCGAGCGGACTTCCTCTGCGAACCAGGCGGTGTCGCCGCGCTTCCAGGCGCGCACCATGTTGTCGACTTCCTTCGGCAGTTCATGCGCCTGTTCCAAGCTCGAGACGAGGTAGTCGGACTGCGCGTCCATCGACATGGCCTCGAACAGTGCAATCTGATCGTGCACGGTTTCCAAGCCCGCGACGCTCTTGCCGTCGGCCTTGGCGCGGCCGAGGAAGTACATCTCGACGCCCGACTGGGCCTCGAATCCGAGCTGCGTGAGCTGCATTTGGGAAATGGCCTCGGCGGCGAACCAAGGCGCGAATTGATCGAACGTGGACAAATCGACGCCGACGTCGTGCGCGAGGCCGGCGGCGCGCGCGTAGCGCCGCGGGCCCAGCACCGCGGTCAGCGTCTTGCCGTCGGGTAGCATCGCGCTCGCGAGCATCTCGGCTTGCGCCCCGCCTGCGTCGAGCTCCTCGAGATCGATCTCCATGACCAGGGATTTGGCGTTGGCATAGGCATCGAGCACCACCCGGTCGAGCGGATAGTCGCCGGGGCGCAGCACGTGAATCGAGCCCAACAGGTACACGGAATTGTGTTTCCCGTGCAATTCCCACAGACAATGCAGGGTGTCCGCGCGGGTCGGCGCGGCGAGCGTCCAGCCGAGAATGAGGGCCAGTGCGCCGACGAACGCGCGTGCGCCGCCGGATGGCCGAACGCCGTTCAGCGCGCGGCAGCCTGATTGACGTGAG
>Ga0116231_10014997_pt1 | contig 10173 bp, 8 predicted proteins | sample S1TSphgellanicum_2_FD_89695 | JGI IMG/M metagenome (GOLD analysis project Ga0116231, IMG submission 89695) | Host-associated microbial communities from peat moss isolated from Minnesota, USA - S1T2_Fd - Sphagnum magellanicum MG | ecosystem: Host-associated > Plants > Peat moss > Unclassified... | reverse complement strand
TAGTCTGACAAAAAAAAATGTGGTTTGCCCCATTCCCCCCCCCCCCCCCCCCCCCCCCTTCCTTTGTTGCCCTTTTGCGGGGGGAAATTTGGGGGGGGAAAAGGGGGGGGGGGGTGGGGGGGGATGTTATAACAGGACATGTACATCTTTGGCAATCATGGGATCAGGGATGTTAAGGGACATTTATGGGTGTGGAACAAGAAATTGGTGATGTGGGGGTGCCAAGACATGATGGCACCTTTCCACATTTTGCATAGTATTCACATGTCATGCTCTCAACCTCAAGGTTGGGGATGTTCCATCATCCCAACCCAAGGTATAGGTGACTGCAGAAACATGGGACCCAAGAATTAGCCCAACAGTTACAAGAGGTGAGGTGCATGAAGCATGACAAATAATACGAGATTTCATTAAATGTTTTACTTTCATTTCGAAGGAATTGGGTTAATTAAAGGGACAAGAGGTCCAAATCATATTGGAGGATGATAATTTAATTTTTAGGCAACCTTATAGGCTTAGTGATGACCTTGGTTCAAGTTCAAACAACATAGTTTTTAGATGTTGGTTTGGTGGAACTATTTAGGGGTGAATATGCTTCAACAATAGTGATGCTACCCAAGAAAGACATTTTTGGCAATTGGATTAAATGCTGCATGTGTGGGGATTATTGTTCGGTGAATAAATAGTCCTATTCAAACAAAATTCCATGCCCCTACTAGAGGAGATCTTTGATGCCCTTGGATAAACCAAGGTTTTCAGTACCTTGGATTTGATGTCTACCTACCATAAATTGCCATTGAGGGAAGGTGATAAGGTCAAAACAATTTTTTGGGGAATTAACCCCCATGGGAAGGATTGTTTGTGCCAATGGAAGTTTTTTTTGTTTGGTTTGAAAAATGCCCCTACAAAATTTCAATGGGTCATGGATCAAATGTTGATGAGTTTTAGTTTTGCCAAATGCTACATTGATGATATCATTGTTTTTAGCCTAACCCCAGGAGATCATATGCACCATTTGTGAGAGGTGTTTGGAAGACTTAAGGAACATAACCTTTGATTATTGATCACTGGCTTTTGAAATTCATTATGGAATTAGATCAACTCATAGGAAAGTTGGCCAAGTGGGTAGTTATTCTACAAGAATATGATTTTGATATAATTCACAAACCTAATAAGGTCGAAATGCCGATGGGTTGAATTGGAACCCAAGTTCCAACGAGGAGGATACCATTGGGGTTTGTTAGCATGGTGATGTGGATTTGGAGGCAGTACCAGGATGGCATGCCTCTTTGTACCTTTGTACTTTATTGGAGTGTTATGGGGATCTACCTCAAATTAGTGTAGATGACGAGGATCTCCATGGTGTGGACATGGAGTCGGGGGGCAATGATGCCCTTAATATTTATGATGATGCACCTCTCATTGCATATTTGCAAGTAGGTGAAGTTCCAATTGGATTAACATTGAAAGAAAGGGACCATGTTGTGCATAGGGCCAAACACTTCAAATGGGAAGGTAATTTTTTCCTATGGATGTGAGAAAATGGACAAGTGAAGGTTGTGCTTCACCCATAACAATGTGAGAGTCTTGTGAGGCATGCTCATGAAGAGTTGGGCTATTTTGGGGTTCAACGGACATACAATTTGCTCCAAACATAATATTGTTCACAAGGGATGCAATTACAAGTTCAACAATTTGTTTATAGGTGTATGGTGTGTGACTGAATTTGGGACTTTTTCAATGCACTTACACCTCACCTATAACCCTTACCAATTATGGGGCTTGGGTACCAATGGAGTTTGGATTTTGCTAGCCCACTGAGTTTGACATTTTGACATGATTGATATGTTTTGGTTATGATTGAACATTCCTTCGAGCGGTTGGAATTGGTTCCATTGTCGAATCGTAATAGTGAAAAAACAACATGTGCATTTTTGGATAGGGTGCTTAATAGGTTTGGGGCTCTAGTTGAAGTTCTCACTGACCAAGATATAAAATTTTATGGGGAATTTCAAAAGTTGTGAAAAAACATTAATTGATCATCGCACAACTTCATGAAACCATCATGAAGCAAATGGGTTAATTAAGCAGATGGTCTAGACAATGAATTGGGGTTTGCGAAAGTATGGTCTTCACAAGGGCTATATTCGAAATTAGGACTTATAGATACCATGGCTAGCTATGGGGTATAGGGTCAATCAACAAACTTCTCTTTCATCTTTTTCACCATACCTTTTATTATTTGGCCATGACCTTGAGATAATAGCCTCAATTCGATGAGATGTGATGATAATAATCAACATGGATGATCCTAATGTGTGGACGTCACAACCTTAACTTTGGGCTCGTGACCAAAGCAAGGGCTTACAAAGGTGCGAGCCAAGAATGGAATTCGGGAATCACATTTCATGTTCCCAAGAGTGTAGGAGAATGTGAAGGAATGAACCCACACACTCCCAAGTGGGCTTTCACTTTGGGAGTTAGAATCTCAATGAACTTCCAAATTTTCAAAGGGCAATTGTAGGGGTCAAATCTCATTGGATTCAAGAGTTCTTTATACCATTGGAAATATTTTGGAGCTTAAATGTCTAAAATGTGCTCAGACATCCCATTTGGATACTTAAAACATAAGTTATGGCCAAAAGAAGGGCCAGGAATCAAAGTGCCAACTTGACTCTCGATCACTAAAAGTCGAGAATCGCCTTGATTTACTTGCTTGCATGTGACATGCCACATATCGTTGGAAATATCTTGACAAGATCTACAACTTTTCTTTTGACCTAACTTCAATCAAAGGTTTGCACAAGAAATTATGGGCCTCCAAAGTTGTGGGAGTCTCAATTTCAAGAATTTCGAGACTCCCAACTTGGGAGTCCTGGGACAAAATGATATTTGGGTGCATGCCCCATGGCCAAACACAGAGAATACTATAAGGGGGAAGGCGGTGGTTTCCCCCAAGTCCAAGCCATGTTGAGTCTTGTGAGTCTATGTTTACCTATGGTTCATCTGTGCACCAAAGGTGCTCAAACTACGCATTAACCAACTTGTTGTTTAGTTTGTGTAGGTTTGTGTGAATAATTGACTCATTTGTCACTCATCTTAGTCCTCATTCCGGAGCTCCAACACGCCCCTCTATCCCCAAAATGTTACGAACCAGGGAGCACACCCCAACTCATTATCCTTCTAATGTTTTCACCTTTGGACTCGAAGTTGAATCTATCAAGAAGTTTGGGGGTGCGTCAGTGGATTCAGGCATGTGAGTAATGAACCACCTTATTTCGACATGTCATGCCCATGGCTATGGGAAATTTAACAATTGCCCAACATTGGGATACATTACATTATGCCACCATACATAGAGGTGGTTATTAGCCTTAGATTCGAAGGTTTGAATGAAATGATTATGTTTACCTATAGCAAACATCATCAACTATTTTGGATGTGACTGCAAGACGTGTTATTTTATGTGTGCAAAAGGTTTTACCTTTTGAAATATTGTTGTTGGAAGGCCAAGATGGTTAAATATGGAAGGACCATGTGTGTAAATGTGCACCATGTCATCTTCCCAATGTGGATGGCCAAATGGACCCATCTTTAGCCGTGGTTCTAGCTAACCTATGATGTACGTTGTGTGGGCAAGCTTTAGGAACCGCCACTATGTTCATTTGTGACAAGTGTTATTGAGGTTGGCATATGGGATGTTTCATGCCACTAATGGAAGAAGTGCCAGTTAGGAAATGGTTTTGCCCTTGGCTCACCTAATAGACCTAGGTTCCTAGGGTCACATGATAGAAATAATATAAGGTTTTTTTCCATGGTAATTCACATTTGGCCAGGGATTTGAAGGATTATAACTAGGTGATTAACGATGGGGTTCACATATGCATTCGGCCAAATCGTCCTCCTGCCTTGGAACCAAAATGTTTATTCATTGTGGATTTCCAATAAGTAGTCTATGATGTTATCTGGCTTAGAGGGACCTCAACCCCAAATAGGGGGGCGGTTTGTATGTGGTGTACCATTTAGGGTATTTTTATGTTATGTGTTGTGAATGTGGCGACATAGGAATGCATGATAACTATTAAGTGTGTTAGTTTAACTATTCAATTAGGTCTTAATTAATTAAAAATAAATTGGGTTAGTTAAAATAATTAGTTAATCTCAAATCAGTTCATGTGTGAATGGGGGTTGGGAAATTTGTCGTGGGATATAATCCCATCTTGTGTGATTTCAAATCACTTTTGGTGATTTGAAATTCCAAAGCATAGTTTCTACTTTGTAGTTCTTTTTGTTATACAAATGTTTTGGTTTTCTATGTTTTGGGCTCGGATTCTTGCATTGTTGCAAGTGAGTTAGTCTTTTGGTTTGTGTGGCGTACCATTCAGGGTATTTTTATGTTATATGTTGTGAGTGTGGTGATAATGATGGTTATAGGCACCGACATAGGAATTCACAACAAATATTCTTGTAAATATTATTTAAAAGTACATGGATGACTTGTGTAGACTAGTAGTAGTAATGGAAAATTATTATTTTAGTTCAAGGTCAAAAGGTGCAAAAAACAAGGGAGTCAAGTGTGAAAGAAGGTGTTGAACATACACACTTGACGACAAATGACATCACAAAAACTTACAAAAGCACCAACATATCAAGTAATATTAACCAAGATTATGGAATGATTTTACGATTGATCTAGAGTTTTAACCAACAATAATCATAGTAATATAGGTTGATTAATATATATATTTATGTGTGTACTTAATTAATTGGTGTAAAATATTTTGAGAATTCAACACCAAGTAGGTCATGTCCACGATGTGTCCATTGGACATTTTTTTCAAACATAAGTCATACCCAATTAGAAACATATACCAACTTAAGTATCTAGAGTTAAAAGTGATATTTGAATTGGCAAAACTTGTTCAAGATTGATCTTTCATGTGTTTTAAATATAATTCCAAATTCCAATAATAATCTAGATTTCCAATGCAATAATGACTAGTCAATTTAGACAATATTCAAATTTCAATACTTCCTTGTAATTAACATTCAACATTTTATGGAGATTTGATTGATTGTGCAAACCAAGAACATTTCTTGAAAAATTGAACATGTCCCAAGTTTCGCTAATATCACATTGGTTTTTCCACTTGCCTTTTTTGTAATGTCAAAACTAATATAGTAGAAATGCAACTTTAATTTGTATTTCCATGATCTTTGAAGAATAATAATAGTTTCAATAATCATTTTGGGTCATGTTAAGTATTTTTTAAATCATAAAAGTAGAATATGATATAGTTAGATAGTTCTTAAAAAATGAACATTTAAATATTTAAAAATCACATTTCAAAAGGGAAAGTTTGGTGATTACTTGATCTAGCAACTAAATTCATCACAAATTCAACATCAAGGTTTTCACTTTCTCATACTTATGGCTATATTTGTGTGATAAGAAGTGGTAAGTTAGCACAACTCTTGTGCAGGCTGTTGCTTGCACTTGTATTTATGTGTACAACATTAAATTATACAACATAAAAACATGGAACAGTTCCATTTGTGTACATCAAATGCTTGCAAGACAATGTTTTACTTCTTGTCATTCAAGACTACATAATCAAACAAACTCCACAAACAAAAGTTATAGAAATTGATAGTGATCACACTTCAATGTTATCAATATCAAAGTCCATTTGTAGTATATTCTTGTGCACCTTACTAAAAAGTATGCACATAGAGGTATTTAAGGCTCCTCCTCATTGCAATTCCATTAGATGTTGTGGAGAACAACCTAATACATCCAACCAACTTTATTTATGTCTAGTTTGTTAATTATGGTTGTTGGCCACGAGGACTTAAACTTTGTAATGCACTTGCGATGATTCAAAAGGTATACCATAAACAAATAATTAATCATGTGTAGCTTGTTCATCAAATGACTTCTAGAAATTAACTTTTTTTTGGTTAGTAATGTAAATCAATTTTTAGTGTGTTATGTCAATTGTGTTGAAACAAATGTGCTTTGATAGTTGATATGAATCAAGTAATATGATTTATGGGATGTATTACAATTTCATTATATATGTGATAAATAATTGAGTTTACCATGATTATAATGGCATGGCGTCAAACAACATTTGGAATATGTTGGATGAAGATTTAACCTAATGGATGAACGATGAAAAATGATGGTGACAAGTAGAAAGTGCCAAAACTTTCAATTGGTGGTGATCGAGTGAAACATGAGAGTTTAGTCAAGTTTATTTATAGTGTTGTTTTTTTATATTGTATTGTGTTTAGTATTTTTTGTAGATGATTTCCTTTTGTTGTCATGAAGGAGTTCGTGACAATGGGATGTTGGTGCTTCTTTATGTTTTTGTTGGTTTGCATTTCATGAGGTGGAAGGTCTTTGTACCCTTCCTAATTATTAAGGTCACCCAATAATATTCTTGATTTGAAAATTTAAAAAATGAGATAAAAAAAATGAAATACATTTTTGCAATTTTGGTAGTGATGAAATCTTCGTTAAAATAATTTAAAAATCAATCAAATAATAATACAAATAGACTACCAAATCTTGTATGAATTAATTAACTTCATGAAGTAATGCAAACTTAAACATAAACTTTTTCAAGATTATGAAAGAAATACAACTTCAAAATAAAAGTACAAAAATATATATATAATAATGAAAACACTAATTAGAAAAAAAACTTAAATAATAATCAATTCAAATTACAAGCAACAAGTTCTACCAAACCATCCCAAACTTGTCTACTAAATGCATAAAAGTCCAAGTCCCCCAAAATGATAATTACATAAAGAATAATAAACTTTAGCTACTATCTAAAACTCCTAAACAATAGTTCATTTCTTATCATTAAAATTTTAGTGCTAAAAGGAAGACATGATTTTGATAACAAAAATTTGATAACTATTTTTGATAATCCTTCTTTCATATAATTGTTGGGAGTTAAAAATTGATAAAAAGTTTATGTAAAAAAAAATCATGAATTTTCTTTAAAACCTTTAACACTAATAACAATCCATTGGACATCACCAAAAGAAGGTTTTTTTTTTATATTTTTATTTTGAAGAAGTATTTTTTTCATAATCTTGAAAAAGTTTATGTTTAAGTTTTGCATTACTTCACAAAGCTAATTAATTCATACAAGAATTTAGTAGTCTATTTGTATTATCATTTGTTTGAATATTTTTTTATTTGAATGAACATTTCCTCACTATGAAAATTCCATAAAAATTAATTCATTTTTTACTCTTATTTTTTTAATTTTCAAATCAAGAATATTATTGGGTGACCTTAATAATTAGGAATGAAACCTTCTCCAAGGTTTCATTGTCTGATTTGAAGCCAAATTATTTATAAATAATAGAGTTATCTGTGAAGTAAGGAAAATACACCACCAGAACCCTGAGTTTAGTCATAAAATGGCGAGATTAAAAAAAAACCTACAAAAAAAACCAATAATATTCAACAAAGGGGAAACTTAGAAAACCATATTTTTTCCTCAGTGCCTCCACTCTTCCTACACATATTTTCATTATTCTGACTTGTATAACTAGTATGATTCCTCTCAAACCATGTGCATTAAATGTTGAGTTTCAACATTTCATATTAAGATATAATAAAATTTCCTTGTTTTATGGATACCACAGAAAGAGAGGTTAGGGAGTGAAAGGAGGCCCAAAGTGTCGCAACCCCACTTTGAGAGAAATGTGAAGTCATCACTCACACTCCCGAAAATGGGACTTGGGAGTCCTCTAAGACTCTCGAAAACTTAGAACTTGATTGTAGGGGCCAAAACACCTTGCATTGAGGTGTTTTTTATACCGTTGGAAAGGCCTTAAAGTGTAGATATCCAAAATGGCCTCGCATGAGCCATTTGGACATTTGCAGCACAAGTTATAGGCAAAAGAAGGGCCAGGAGTTAAACTAACAGTTTGACTCCCGACCATTAAAAGTCAGGAATCGACCCGACCCTGGTGTGTGCAGGTGGAGTGCAATACACCATTGGAAAGCTCTCAAGGAGAGTTACAAGTTTGCTTTAGACCTTGTCCCAATCAGAGGTTGGAGTGAGAAGTTATGAACACCCAAAGTTTCGGGAGTCCAAACCGGGACAATTTTGGGACTCCACTTTGGGAGTCCCGGGAAAAAGTGCCATTCGAATGCAAGTGCGGCGGAGAGACGTAGAGAATACTATATGGGGGAAGGTGATGGCTTCCCTCGAATCCGGGCCGTGCTGAGTCAAGTGAGTCCAAGGTTGCCCGTGGCTTGTCCCAACACCAAAAATGTGCAGAATGAGTTCTAAACAACTTGTTGGTTGGTTTTGGATGCAGGACCGAATAACGAAGTAAGCTTGTCCCTCTTCCTAGTCTAATCCCGGAGCTTTCAACATGCCCCTTTCACCCTTCTTTAGTGCTGGAAGCTGGGAGTGGCACCAAGTTTCGCACTATTTCCGCTCTTTAACATAGTTGGACCCTTTTTGGGTCTAACAAGGAACTTGGGGGTGCGTCACGTGGTATCAGAGCTCCGGTTCAACTTGATTCACTTCTTGGGAAGCTTGGATGTCGCCCAAGAAGAACCGCAATCAAACATAAGACTCCATGTTGGAAGAACTCGGAGAAGACCGTCTAGTCCCGCCAAAATCAATTAGGGAGGAGGAACCAAGAACTCGGGAGGACCAAAATGAGCCCAAAATTGAAGAGGAGCAACGGAGCTCGGTCCTATTCACCCAGGAACAATTAAAAGTCCTCCTCAAAATGAATAGGCCCGACTTTAGTGAGCTGGTTGCGGCCCTCAAAGGAGGAGCATCCAAGGATGCGAAGTTCCAACCAGCCAAACTCGGGAACTTCGATGGTGCCCGTGACCAAAAGGTTGTGGACACTTGGCTTACAAAGATGGAGGATTATTTACATGCCACCAAGGTTGGAGGGCACTCAACCGTGGAACTTGCCCAGTTCTACTTGAAAGGTTATGCCACCACATGGTGGAGGACAGTGAGACAAGAGGAAAGGAATAACCATGGCTACACTTGGGAGTTCTTCAAGAAACGTGTCGAGATCGAATTTGTCCCAAGGAACTCCGACTACATTTCGAGGTGCAAACTTCGTGACCTTGTGAATGTCACAAATGAAAATTTGAGGCAATATGTGAAGGCTTACTTCGAACTCATACTTGAGATCCAGCACATGCATCACTAGTAGAAATCAGCCAAAATGTAACCACTCCATTTACGACCACATGTGACTTGTAGTCGTTTGCGACTAGATTTGGGAATACTTGCAACTACATGACCAACTTTCAACTATTTTGATCATTTTCTTAACTATGATGCAACTATTAAAAATTTCATCCTATTGGTTGCATCAATTTTACATTTATTTTCATCCATTTATAGATTGATATGTCCCATTAGTTGCAATAGTCACCAAATTAGTTGCATCCTAAAGGTATTCTACAATGACATAGGGGTGTATTTTAATGTATGTACTAAAATATTATATATATAATATGCATACGTATGTATATTGTTCATATAATAAATCTCAAAATTAATATTTGAACTTTGAATTTTTTTATTCAAATCTGAAAATTGATATTTCAATTATGAAAACTGTTATTTAAAATTTTTAAAAAAGAATATTAGAATTTGAAATGTCATATTTGAATCTGAAAATGATTATTTCAATTGTTTAAAATAGTACTTGAATTTGAAATTTTTGATCTGAATATGATATTTTCAATTTAAATTCAAAAACACTTATTTGATCTAAAAATTTATTTTGAGTTTTGAATTAATATTTTCGAATCCAAAAATTAGTATTTCAATTCAGAAAATTATTAATTGATTAAAAAATGAACATTTTGATTTTGAATATTTTTATATGAATATGAAAATTTATATTTCAGCTCTGAAAATTTTGCATTTAAATTTTAAATAATCATTTAATTCAAACCTGAAATTTGAATTCCAAATTATTATTTTGTATTTTCAAAATTAAAACTTCAAGTCTGAAAATTAGTACTTGAGTCTAAAAATGGACATTTTAATTTTGAATATTGTTATTTGAATCTAAAAACTAACATTTCAATTCTGAAAATTGTTATTTAAATTCAAAAAAATTATTTGATCTAAAAATTGATATTTGAATTCT
>Ga0116231_10014996_pt1 | contig 10176 bp, 8 predicted proteins | sample S1TSphgellanicum_2_FD_89695 | JGI IMG/M metagenome (GOLD analysis project Ga0116231, IMG submission 89695) | Host-associated microbial communities from peat moss isolated from Minnesota, USA - S1T2_Fd - Sphagnum magellanicum MG | ecosystem: Host-associated > Plants > Peat moss > Unclassified... | reverse complement strand
GGCCACTATGAGGCCTCACTAAAAAAAAAAAAAAAAAGGTGATGGTACCAACGTGGGTGCTGGTTCAATGTGGCCCAATTGTGCACCAAAAACTGCACAGACCACACACCCAAGGCATCACTGATTGATTGTCTCCAATAAATGGGAAAACTAAGAAAAGATGACAAAATGACAAAAAAAACATGGAAGAGTGAAACCTAGTACTTATGAAAGCATGTTACTCTTTTAAAATTTCTCAAAGGCAGAGGAATCCCATTCAGAGTCCACCTGCCAACACACACTTCTCCAAGCTCTCAAATTTCAATACCAACAACTGAATCCCAGCAATCTATTTCCAGGTATGAAATAAGGGAGAGATGGGTTCTTTTGCCATGTTGGGTTGTGTGTTTGATGGCCACATTCTTTTGGAAAACTGGGAAGTTCCTTCTGTTCCCTCATTCTTCTTTGGACTGCCTCCTTATTCTAGCCCTTATTCCAGTAGGTAACTTTGTCCTGTCTCTCTGCTTTTGGTGCCAGTTAGCACACACATGTCTAAACCCTAAATCCCCTAACCCCATCCAATGGACATGGACATCCCAAGTCAGCATGTCATATGGAACCAATTCCACATAGCACAAAAATGGTTTTAAAAAAATTAGATTTCTGCTTGTTAGGTAGCTTACTTCACAAAAAGCCATTTTTGGCTTATCAGGCGCTAGAGGGCTAAGAAAGCCATATGTAAGCTACTTTAATGTCAAACATTTTGAATGGAGTTTTAATACCCAATCTCTAGTCAAGGAGCTTGCATTCAATTAATTATATTTTTTTGGCCTTTGATTTGTTCCTTTGTGTAATCTTTCCATCTCTTTCTCTTTGGTATGTATCTTTTACTTTTCTTGACTTGGGATCAAATTTGGTAAGGGTAGGAATCAGGACAAGATATTTACAAGGTTCAAAAGCAACCTAAACAATTGTTTGGGGTTCTTACTATGGTACCATCATAGTGTAGGTGGTGGTTCACCCAAGTCTTGTCACCTACTTTTTCCACTTTATGAATAATGTACTAGCTACTTAGATCTGACATCAATTAATTTTAAAGGAAAAAAAATTCAACAGTTTTGATAAATTGTTAATACCCATTAAGATATAAATAACAAATAAAATATATGTTTTGATAAGTTTTAATTATTATTGTTGGAATGTTGGGAAAATATATATATTAAATCCTTGGCACTCAAGTGCCGAAATCTTGGTAGCCAATACCATATTCAAATGCCTTCAAACTTGAAATCTTAAATATGCGAAACTGAAGGTACCTTGGCCATCTCAAAAGGGCTCTCATTTTGTGCTCTTCTCTATAATAGGTGCTAGTCATAGCTGACTATTTTAGGAAAGTTGTTTAATTCTATCTTATTTTGTATTAAAAATAATGTGCTGGGAATGGTAGTCCCACCTATAAAGCACCAACTCCCTTATAATAATCCTATCAAATTTTGCCTAGTGTATATGGAGGACACCTTATAATATGGAAGCAACCCCCATGTAGCCTAAGCTGTCCAGGGCACTCACATGTTTTGTCAGGTCCCAGACATGATGTTATCCTAATATGTTTAGACCAGTGTTGGGCGGTTCTCACGTTTTTGTGAGAACTGGCCAGTTCCGGTTTTTGCATCATGTTATGAGAACCTGATCAATTCTTTAATATGTATTTTTCTTACTAGTGAGAACTGACCAGGTTATCAAGATTCTAAAACTTGATCTTCTTTTTTTAATTTTATGTTGGAGGCCAAACATGATTTTTCATAAACAACATTTCCATCGTCTTCCATTAAGTTGTCAAAAGTTGCAAAATCTATTTTCATCCCTAAATTTTAGACTCATGAATATGACATAATTCAATGCATCACTTAATAACCAATGACCCCTATAGTGGTTCAAACTACAAGCAGACACAATAGGGTCAAGAGAATCAACAATAATTATACAAATGTGCCATGTCAAAGGAGATGCTACTCTTGCACTCATTCTTACAAAATTCTACATGTTGTAACACGGTATAATTGCTTCATTTAATTACAAAGCTTCTTAAAAAAAGATATCTTTGCTAGCAAATTTGCAAAAGTAAAAGAAAGTGTTAAAATATGCATACTAAGAATGAAAAAAAGTTAGTATAGGCAAAGTAAGAATTGAAAAAGAAATGTGAACACAAAAAAAATCTAAAAAATTAGAAATTACCTTATTTTCACTAGAGTGTTCAATTTCCTTGGGGGAAGATTTGAAGTCACACATGCATTTTCCCATTCTTGTTTACCCTTTCCAAATTTTTTTAATCCATGTTATGCATTTTTACAAATCTCCTTGGGTAGCTTTGATTGACACATATCATAAGTCTACAAACTCTTTCCTCTATTGTAACATATTAGCGAGCTTTAGAAAATGCATGACCAAAACAACTACCCTAAAAGTTTTCCTCCAACCCCAACATATCACAACTTACAATTGATTTTAGGGTTGTAGTCATAATGTTTAAATTGGATCCTTCATCTTTCACATAAGTAATCATTTTTCTTTTCAATGCATAATTGTCCAATAATTCTATCAAATTTTAGGCCAAGGTCTGTCCATTAATATTTGTTGGCTTAAAAAGGCCAAGGGTAATATGCTTTGGCTGCCAATCAACACCTAAAAAATTGATTACCAATGCAAAAACTTCATGTCCGACTTTTGACATCCACAAATCAAAACTTGATGTTATAAAATGACATTCTACTAAAGATGGTAAAACATATAATTGTTTAGTTTTTTCCACTAATTTGGGTTGTAATTCATGAGAAAATTGTTTTCTAGAGGGGAAAACAATTCTTGGACATAAATGCATATTATATCTCTTCAACCAATTATTCTCCACAAATTATAAAGGAAGATGGTTTTTGACAACTAAAAGACTCAAATCTTCCAAAAAATATTTTTACTACACATCTTCTTTCTTGAAAGGTTCTCTTGCAAAAAAAAAACTAGATATGGAGTTAAAAGAAATATTTGATCTCTTTTTGGAAGGTTGTTTTTCCTCTTCCCTCAAAAGAAAATTCACTTCTCTTTCAAATTTTTTTAAAACATTGGAATGATCTACATTAACATGTTTCCTCAATGTAGTTATACCATTAGTTGTGTTATATATGGTTATTCCTTTCCTAACTTGAATTTTTGGATTTAAATTCAATATTGGATTAATGTGACAAATAATACAATGCATAGTTTGAGGAGCTATTACATTGACTTCTTTGTTATCATTAACATAATAAAATGCCCAACATAATGCATTTCTACTATTCCCTTTCCAAAATGATCTTTGAACATGTAACTTTTTAAAATTCTCTTTCATTTTCTCTTCATTCATTCTTAGATTCCTATTTCCTTCTGTTTGAAAACTTTCATTTTCTTCCAAACTTTCATTTTCTTGAAGTTCCAACAAAAGTTCATCTTCCATCCTTACTTCATTCATTAATATATCACATGTATTTTCATTTTCAGAAAATTGTTCCATGTTTAATTTCAAATAAAAAATTATTACCCTGATGAGTGGTGAAAAAATTAAACAACTCTATGATTTATCAAACACCAAACACTAAATAATTCTATAATGTATCAAAAACCAAAACTTACATTTATAATAAAAAACCACAAACTACCATTTACAAACAATTACAAAACATAATCTACTTTCTAAGCATTCACAAAAAGAAAATAAGGTGGAAGAAGTATGGGGTTTATAAGGTAGATTTTTTTTTAAAAATGAGGTTTATTATGAAGTTAAAAAAATCTTGCAAAAATAAACAACAAAAAAAATGAATTAAAAAATTATCACATTAACAAGAAACAACCCAAAATGAGTGGAAAAAATTTCAAAAACCAAAAAAATGGAGAACGATGAAGAAAGAAAGAAGGAAAAACAATGCACCTCTCATGTGTGAGCTCCAATATCCAATCTCTGACCTGCACACGACAAGGAGGGGAAGGGAGTACATACTTATGAAAGAAACAAGAACATAAAAACAAAAAAAAAAAAAAAACAAGAAGGGAAAAAAGGAATTTAAAAAAAGAAAGAAAAAAAAAAAGAGAAAAAAAAAAAGAAAAAAAAAAAAAAAAAAAAACAACTTGATGGGCTAATAGGTATGTGAAACATGTGAGAAAAAAAACATGCGAAAAAAGCAACGCGCAATAAGAATAGTGCATGAGTAGTAATGTGTGAAAAGAACAATGTGTAAGAAAAACAACGTTCAAAACAACAACACGTGAGGTAATAATGCGTGTAAAGAGCTGTAGCAACACAAAATAAATTTGTAGTAGTGCGAAAAGATTAGCAATAATGCGAGAAGACTAAAAGGAAGGTTAGAAGAATTAAATCAACACTAGAAGAACATGCCAATGCTAGAAAAGCAATGTGCAATGCGCAATCCATAAACAAGAACAAGAACAAGAACAATGCCAAGCCAACAAAAAAAAAAAAAAAAACAAAAAAAAAAAAAATGCCAAGCAAAAAAAAAAAAAAAAAAAAACTAATAAGAGAAGAACATTGTTGCAACCCTAACTTTGGGTTCGCAACCAAGGCAAGGGCTTGCGAAGATGTGGGCCAAAAGCCAACTTGAGAGCCACATTTCATGCTCTCGGGAGCAAAAGAATGCAAGGGAATGAACCCTCACACTCCTTAATGAGCTCCCACTTTGAGAGTTAGAGTCCAAATGGACTCTCGAATTTTCAAAGGGCGATTGCAGGGGTCAAAACTCATTGGATTAAAAAGTTCATTATATCATTGGAAAACTCTTGGAACGTATATGTTATAACACATGATGCATGACCCATTTAGATACTTAAAACATAAGTTATGGCTAAAAGAAAGGTTGGGAGTCAAATTGTTAATTTGACTCCCAACCACTAAAAGTTGAGAATCGCTCCGATTTCCTTGTGTGCAGGTGGCGTGTTACATATCGTTGGAAAGCTCTCGATGAGGGCTACAACTTTACTTCAAACCTCACCTCAATCGGAGGTTTACACAAAAAGCTATGGGCCTCCAAAATTGCAAAAGTCCCAATTTCGAAAATTTCGAAACTCCCACTTGGGAGTCCCAGGACAAAATGTCATTTGGGTGCTGGCCCCATGGCTAGGCACAAAATATATTATTAGGGAGAAGGTGGTGGCTTTCCCCAAGATCAAGTTGTGGTGAGTCTTTTAAGTTCGTGTTTGCCCGTGACTTGTCCGTGCACCAAAAGTGTTCAAACCACTCACAAACCAACTTGTTGTTTGGTTTGTGCAGGTTTGTGTGAATAATTGATGCTTGTCACCTTTCCTAATCCTCATCCCAGACCTCCAGCACGCCCCTCTATCCCCAAAGTGCTATGAATTAGGGAGCGTACCTCGACTCCTTACTCTTCTGCTATTTTCACCTTAGACTTACATTTCAGTTTATCAAGGAGCTTGGGAGTGCGTCAAACATTACAATTCCAAAAAAAATTCATGAAGTGAAATGAAGTTTGAGCTTGATGTTTACACAAATTTTAACCCTAAACAATGCCTTCGCCTCCTTAAGTGATAGTTGTTGTATAGGAACCCTAAACCTTAAACTAATAGATTGAGAATCGGATGGAGGTTCTTTGTGAAAACTTAGGAATTGATTTTCATGACCAATTCTTGTTCATGTGAGAATCAAAGGTTTGGTTTTCATTCTAGTTTTCACATATAACTATGTCAATTAATTCTCATTGTGAGAACCAGGTCCAGAATCGGATGACAATTCGAAAATTGCCCAACACTGGTTTAAACTTTAGATTTTAAGCCTTTCTAGAATTTTTGGTATCTACCACCCTCAGCCTAACTAGATACCAGAATACCTAAATGATTTTGGCAACAAACTATCAAATAATAATTAAATTTTGAATCTTAACTTCGACACTTGGTTTTATAATTCTAAAAATTTTAGCACGTAATGGTTATTCAAAATAATAAACAAAATTTTCTTTACAGGTTGTGGACTAGTCTAATGTGTCTAGACTGCCTCAGTGCTAAGTCTCTATGCTTGAAGGTGTGTGTTTCAAACCTGACAATTGAATTTTTTTCAATTTTATTAAAATTTTGGCACAAGTGATTAATAAATTTTCAAAATTTTGAAAAAATGAAAAAAAATTAATTTCAAGTATTACCATACCTCTTTTACTAGCACCTCAACTTTAAATTGCTCAAAAGATTTCAAGGAGCCTATGAGGTGAGGGACATGACTCATGAGTGAATTAGGCTCTCTTTCCATTAGGTTGCTATGATCACTCTTACCATATACTGTGATAATAGCATACTAATAGAAAGCTACTGAAATGGAGCCCAGTTTCTTGTTGCATGGTCATGCTCTTCCCCCTTGGAGAGCTCTACGTGGACTCGAAATTTGTAGGTAATTAATGGTAAAAACGTTGGGAACATTCATATGTAAAACCGTTTGTAAGGAACTCAGGGGAACATATTATCCCATGAAAGAGGATAAGGAGTGTCATGCTTTGATGATTCAAAAGTTGTTGATTCATAGCTCACACAACTTTGCATTTGATCAATGTTTGACCTGGACCACAGAGATCATTATGACTTGAGCTTAGATGGAACAAATGTAATGAAAAGCTCCTCTTCAGACAGAATCTATGATCCTAGCAGCATAATGGAAAGAGACCCAACGTCCGCTTAAAGTTTCAATGCATTTATGTATCTCAAGTGCATTTAAGAATTGAAATTGTTAGATAGCCAAAAATAGCGGGGTCCATATTAATTAGTGGACGGGTGCATTTCCAGCTTAGAATTCTTTCCCTCAATTGCCTTTTTTTATTGGTCCATCACAAAAAAAGTTTTGAAACTTTGGAGACTCCCCATTATAGAAGTATTTCACTCCAAACAATCAAACATCTAAGTCCCAATTTTCGCCCACCAATATAGGTTCCAAGACATTGGGCAAAGCATATGGGACAAAGTGAGGTGCTCTTGAGAACATATTGGGGAACACATTGGGAACTTGAGAACCATGTTAGGAAACCCATTGAGATCTTGAGGGAGTATATTGAGAACTTGATGGGAACACATTGGGAACAAATGGATCAAAACACCCCTCTCGACCCTCCCCAAAAGAAAAAAAAACTTGCTCTATTGGGTGTGTGCTACAATTCCGCATTGGATGAGCAGAATTTCTATTGCTAATTGTGTTCATAGCCTATTTTTAACCTAGGCTAATGACGATGGAAAAAATTGCGTGAGTTCATTTGAAAATTGACTAAGAACCCCAAAAGGAAATGAAAGAAAGAAAAGATTGTTGACAATTTGATGGACTAAGATCAATTCCAAGGGAAAGCATTTAAATGACTCAAGTAAACTATAATTTGGATGAAAATCAGGTTCCAAATAAGGTGAAATTGAATCTAGATTTACAAATATGCACAAGATACAATGCTCTCCAACACCAAGGTTTTTTTTTCCTGTTTCCCCCCCCAAATTTTGTAGTTTCAAAAGTTTGGTGATTTTTTCCAAAATTTTTCCATAATTTCCAAATCTGCAACTAACAAATTCCAAAAAAATTGTTGCCACAGTGTGAAAATTAGCCCAACAAAAAAAAAAACACTGGCAAACTGGCAATCACAATGATTAATCCATATGGTGGCATTTTAATAATCCTCCTTGTATACACCATAAGAATCTCATGTTTATGGAAGGGGGGGGGGTAAGGAAATAAGTTGCACACTATTTTCAATGTGGTAGACCCACCTACATTGGTCGGTGGATCTCCTCTATTTTGCCAAAGCTTCTTTCAGCCTGGAAAGGCTAAACAGGTGGCATCACTTTTGTCTGCACTTCCTTGCACAGAATTTTTCTATAGTATTTTCTCTAACCCTCCTGCCAGTGGAGGTCTGATGGTGACCAGGAAACATGTGAACTGCCATCATGCCCTGGGTCCTGGAAATGTTTGATGTCTTGTCCAACAAGTTGTGACTCATCTTTGGAGTCAATCTGTGGCTGCTCATATATTATAGTAGAAACTGAACCTGGTGTACATGTGAGGAAGGGCCACTACAACAAAAGGGTGTGTTCATGTATCTCAGGCAATTTCACTGCATTTTGAGTGAATTCATTCATTGGTCACAATGAACAAGATTTATGGGTCTTGTAATGAATTCACTAATCTAATGAACAAAGAACAAAGACTAGTGAATTGCACCCACATTTTGTAATAGTCATATAAAAAAAGCACTTCCACTGAAGCAAGTCAATTACATTTGGATTAATTCAGATTTCAAAGATACCATTCCCACACAACTGGCCAATTTTGTTAGACTGAAATCAAAGGAGTAACAAATCAGCATTTGTTAGAATCAAGTAAGCATGCACAAACCCACACATTCCAACTCCAAGAATTTTTACATTGGAGAGGGGTAAGTGATCTGACACATGATTTTGTGTGGGTTGGATAGTGGGCCCATATGAAACACTTTTCCATTGGGTTCAGTTCCCACAGTGACTAGCTCAATTTCTTTTTTATCTACTTACCTCTTGACAACCCATTAGCTAACTACTAACCATCTACATGCATCTACTTCACCCAGGATCTATTTAACCATATACATGCATCTCACTCAAGAAGATGAATGCAAATGTGCTCATTCACCCTGGCAGCATTGTAGGTGCATGACAAACTTTTTATTATTGGCAAAATTTTGTCAAGAAGAGAAAACTTTAATTTGGTAAATGAAGCAGTTTTGAAGGTTTTCAATTGCTAGAAGTGAGGAAACAATAGTAGAATTTTCCAGATTCCTGTATTTGGTTTTCAGCGTGTAGCCAAAATTATAGAAAGATTAACAATACATAATTCGTATATAGCCAGATTTGGTTCCTAGGCATGATGGCCACTTACTTTTTCTACATCTTCTTATGGATGATTGCCACTTTGACTACAAACAAAAACTCAAAAAAAATAACACTGGTGCAGGGTTCACCCTGGCAATAGGAATGGCAACTATGCCCCCACCTTCCCCAGCCCCAAAACCACTCCCATCCCATGATCAAATACCGTACTCCGTGATGAGATTCAGCAACAAACTGGCAAATGATGAATTAAATTTTAAATCTTAACTTCAGCACTTGGTTTTTTAATTCTTGAATTTTTTGGCAGGTAATCATTATATAAAATAACAAACCCATTTTTAAAAAGTTTGTGAGAGACAGCAGGCTAGTGTGTCCAGACTGTCTGAGTCTTAAATTCTTGAATTTGAAGGTTTGCAGTTGAAACCTCACAGTCGAAAATAAATTATTCAGGTTCCTAATTTTATAAAAAATTTGGCACAAGTAATAAAAAATATTTTTTTCAAAAATTCGACAAAACAAAAAATAATTTAATATATGCCAAAATCGTGCAGGTACTATGGTACTACTTACACAACTGCAAGATTCTCTCCTGAAAGGGGGGCTTAGCACCAACCAATGTCTGTTGTAACTTGCAAGTATGGTAGTGGACGAATCACTATCCTTGAGAACAAATGTGACTTGCTAGTTTGGTAGACTTACTTACATCTTGTCACAAAACAACAATTGCAGAAGATGCCTGGACTGTGTCCCCAATACCTATTTCAGATTGGATAGTGAACCTGGTTTCAAGCCAACCAAACCCAGGGTTTCTCTTCTGTCTACTATGGAGATCCAATCTACTTGGACCCATCTCCTCCTTGGGACCTCTCCCAAGGCACAATATTTTGTGTGAAGATTGGATATTGTCGGATCTCTCAAACCGAAGAAGCTTTGCACAATTTTTCCTGACTACTATGGATCACAAAAGCTTTCTTCTTAAAAGGAGTTCAATTTTATGTAAACTTGTCAAACTTTAATACACTAGTGTGGCATGCGCTCTTGGCACAAGTCTAAACATGATCATGTAATTGCTCCAAGTATGAACATGCCCCCCTACTGATAAGGCTCAATTGTGAAATTTTTATTTTAAATTTTAGATAAATTTCTTGTGAAAAAAATAATTCAAAATTCAATATCTGGCCCCCCCCCCCCCCCCCCCCCCCCCACCACTATTTATATTTAAACCAAAAACAACCTTCCCCCCCAAACCCCTCCTCTTACAAAAAAAAAAAAACACCACTTCTCCTTCTCCTAATTTTTTTTTTTTTTTTTTTTCTT
>Ga0116231_10014995_pt1 | contig 10176 bp, 9 predicted proteins | sample S1TSphgellanicum_2_FD_89695 | JGI IMG/M metagenome (GOLD analysis project Ga0116231, IMG submission 89695) | Host-associated microbial communities from peat moss isolated from Minnesota, USA - S1T2_Fd - Sphagnum magellanicum MG | ecosystem: Host-associated > Plants > Peat moss > Unclassified... | reverse complement strand
TTTTCTGGAAATGTTTTTTGCATTGTGGAGAAGCTAGGGAGGGGAAGGGGGTTATTTTTTTACAAATTCATTATGGGGGGAGGGGGGAAAGGGGTTAATTTTTTTCTAGAAATGTTTTTTTCATTGTGGAGAGGCTAGGGAGGGGAAAGGGGTTTTTTTTTCACAAATTCATTCTGGGGGGAGGGGTCGGTTGAAAGTAGCCACTCATGGGGGCACTCATGGGTTTAGGGTTCATTAGTGGTTTTTCGGATGTCATGACCACCATCTACTCAATAGGCTATTCCACTTTAAATTTTTCCAAACTTTTTACTATTCAAGGGGGCAAGGTGAAGTTGTTTAAGGGTATTTTTTGATTGTTCAGGGGGGAAGGGGTGCGCCTCTTTATTTCTTTATTTATTTAGTTGTCCAAAATGACCTTAAGCTTCTGGATTTTGGCCTCATTAACAGCCTGCCATTTTCCAAAAAACCCAGCACTTGCAAAAATGCTTCTTGCCTGCGCAAAGGGTTTAGGGTCTGGTTTTATTTTCTTGAATCTTTAATAATGTGAGTTTTTTCACCTAAGTTGATTGAAGTGGGATATTTCGGTGGGTTGGTAATTCTGCTTGAATTTCTTTTGTGTAGGGTGGGTTTAGGGTGCACTTTTGTCATCATTTGTTGAATTAGGGTTGAAGTTCCGGATGGACATGCCAGAGGATGTTATGGCGATTATGAATTTCTTCTTTCATCGTTTCATTGCAGGAAAGGAGTCGCAGTTATCTTTGTCTTTCTAAAGCTCTATCTGGAGTAGGTAATAGAAGGTTCCTTATATTTTCATGTCCATGACAAGGTTCTTTGATAGAATGTCATTGGTAAATTCCCAGGTTTAAGGACCCATCAGCCCCTTGAAAGCTAGGAACTAAGATGCCCATAATTTGGTGTTACAGTGATGTACAAAAATTGTTGGTCTTACTTTTGGCAAATACTGAGAGAGAATTTCAATGAGGCATGAACACAATGTTGCAAAAATGAAAAAAAAAATTGGATTAAGAGACATCAACTTTCTTCAACTTTATTCTTTTCTTAAGCTAGGACTACTCCAAAAAACGGACATATACATCTCAACATGTTTCATTCATGGCTCATTTGCATCTGAGCACACAGAGACATGAGTTTGGAAAAAAAAAAGTGGGAACTTAACCAATTTTTTGGTGGTTACCTTTTGTAAGGTCTTTAAGACTTGGCTAGGGTTCGTTGTCCCACAAACAATTAATCATCTGATACAAACCTTTGGCTATAGAACCGAATGTACTTTCACCTCAATAGATTTCAATGAGGAATGTCGCAGTTCATGAACTAAAACAGCTCTAGACCCATGCGTCAAGATGTTAATATTCAATTGTCAGGTTGATATGGGGTCGTTTGTTATCATTAGAGGAGTGCCAATTCGTGGCCACTAGGTTCAAACATATTAGTAGTACATGAGCAATAGTAGGTCATAGTTTTTAACGATAAGAACATACAAAGCTTTGGAATTACACCACTTTCACAAATTGAATATTGTCTGGCAACATACAAATTGACTAACCCCCAACATTTTAGGTTGGGTGACCTGTATGGAAATGCATCGAGGAGCACCTTTTTGGGTGGACAACTCAAGAATGCCAATTGGTTCGTGTAAACCAAGAATGGGATCAATCGATTGGTCTTGGTCACTTCACCCCCAAAAAATAGATGAAAAGTTCAGAAGAATTTATAGGAATTCATATGTCCCCGTCATAGAAAAATAATCAGTGCTGTAAAAAATGGGGATTATGCACACTTCCGGATGGAGGGTGGACACTTCAGGAATGCCAACTGGTTCGTGCAAACCAAGACCGGGATTGATCGATTGGTCTGCAATGCCATACAGCTCGTCATCAGGTGTCCACCCACGCCCCAAACAAAACATCAAAAGATTGCCACATTTTCGGGGTGAAGCAAAAATCGCTTCACCCTCAAAAACTAGATGAACAGTTTAGAAAAACTTACAAGAATTCATATCTCCCTGTCACAGAGAAACAATTAATGTTGTAAACAATGGGATCGTGCACACTTCCAGATCGAAGGTGGATAGCTCAGGAACGCCAATTGGCTCGTGCAGACCAAGATCGAGATCGATCGATTGGTTTGCAATGCCATACAACTCATCACGAGGTGTCCACCCACACCCCAATAAAACATTAGAAGATCGTCACATCTTCGGGGTGAAGAAAAAATCGTTTCACACCCAAAAACTAGATGAACAATTTAAAAAAACTTACAAGAATTCATATCTCCCTGTCACAGAGAAATAATCGATACTATAAACAATGGGATCATGCACACTTCCGGATCGAAGGTGACTAGCTCGAAAATGCTAATTGGCTCGTGCAGACCAAGATCGAGATCGATCAATTAGTCTGCAATGCCATACAACTCGTCACGAGGTGTCCACCCACGCCCCAAACAAAACATCAAAAGATCGTCACATCTTCGGGGTGAAGAAAAAATCGTTTCACCCCTGAAAATTAGATGAACAGTTTAGGAAAACTTACAAGAATTCATATCTCTTTGTCATAAGCAAACAATCGATGCTATAAACAATGGGGATCATGCACACTTCTGGATCGAGTGACGCACTCCCAAGTCCCTTGTTGAACCCACTTGAGGGTCCAACTATGTGAAGTTACAGAAAGTTGGGATTTGAGGGGCGCTCCCGACTTCCAACATTAAAAGGGGGGGGTAGAGGGGCGTGCTAAAAGTCCCGGGATTAAACTAGGAAGATGGACTAGAAGATGGACTAGAAGATCAAGCTTGAATCTGCATCCAAAACCAACCACAAGAGGGTTAGTTAGCATTCGGGAACACCCTTGGGTGTTGGGACAAGCCACGAGCACTTTTACACACAAGACTCACCACGGCCCAGACTTGAGGGAAGCCACCACCTTCCCCCCTATAGTATACTCTGCAGCTCTCTGTCGAGGCTACATCCAAATGGCTCTTTTTCTCGGACTCCCAAATTGGAGTCCCGAAACTGTCCCGGGTTGGAGTCCCAGGATTTTGGACGGTCGTAGCTCCTCGCTCCAAACTTGGATTGGGACAAGCTCTAAACCAAAGTTGTAGCTCTCGTCAAGAGCTTTCCAACGCCGTGTTGCACTCCTTGAGATGATGTCGTCAAAAGGTCGATTCCCGACTTTTAGTGGTCGGGAGTCAAAATGGCAGTTTGACTCCCGACCTTTCTTTTGTCCATAATTTGAGCTGTAGATGTCCAAATGGCTAATGCGAGGCCATTTTGGGCATCTAATTTTCAAGAGCTTTTCATTGATATAAAGAATGCACCAAGGCAAGGAGATTTGACCCCTCAAATCGTCTTCTGAGTTTTTGGGAATTCCGGAGGACTCCATTTTCCCACTTTTGGGAGTGTGAGTTGTATTCTCACACTTAGCCCCAAAGTGGGGTTGCAACATCGAGGGTATTGGACAGCTCGGGAATGCCAATTGGCTCGTGCAGACCAAGATCGGGATCGATCGATTAGTCTGCAATGCCATACAGCTCGTTACGAGGTGTCCATCAACACCCTAAACAAAACAGTTTAAGAATACTACGCATGGAAGATTGCCACATCTTTGGGGTGAAGCTAAAATCATTTCACCCCGAAAAACCTGATGAAGAATTTACAAGAACTTGAAAGAATTTGGATCTCCCTGTCACATAGAAACAATTCATGCTACACATAATGGGGATTGTGCACACTTCTGGATCAAGGGTGGACAGCTCGGGAATGCCAATTGGCCCGTGTAGACCAAGACGAGGATGGATTGATCAATCGGTCTGCAATGCCATACAGCCTGTCATGAGGTGTCCACCCACGCTTCGAACAAAACATTAGAACATCACCACATCCACCCACACCCTAAACAAAACATCAAAACATCACCACATATAAACAAAACAAATATATCTTCATAAGTATTGACAACCTCACTATTCTTATGATTTCAGTCAACCTGAAATAGAATTGAGAGATGGACTTGATGATGAGTTCATAGAGATTTCAGATCCAATACCATGCAAAGAAAGAGGAAACTAGATAGGAAATAAAGAAAGTTTCGAAGCGGTTTGAACAATAACAAAAGTCACACACATGTTCAATGACCATCAACAACAACATCTATGGAACTGACCAACTACCTTACAACCAGAAGAAAATGCCATTATCCTTCGATCACCATCTCCAGAGGACATACTAGTACTTCAAGCAAAGTCTAGGAGAATATTTTGAAGAGAACTAGTACTATAACCAGCACATCTAGAGAAAACATTGGCACAGGATCTTACCTTGTTAAGATTATCTCCACCCAAGCCTGCATTTTCCAGAGCCCGTTCCCACTGACCAAAGCATATCTAAGGGAGTCATCAAATCGATGTCTTTCCATCGATGTAGCCTTCTGTAGAAAATCCACGAATTTGTCCAGCAAACTTTGTGGGGAACCTGGAGGCATCAAATCTATCAATCAGTGATATGCCACTTGTTCCCTCAAGAAGTTTCTCATAGAACATGTCAACATCATTTCCAAAGACCAATACAAGACCCATGCCAGTAATGACCACTCGCTTCTTAGGGTCAGTTTCCTTCGTAGGGGTGCTTACAATTGCCACTGCTGCTCTTGCACCAGCAGGTGAACTTACTGTTTGAAAACAAGTGCACAATGTAAGATTACTCTGTTGCAGATAGCCATGAATGGTGACAGATACAATATATGTGTATAAGAGATTATAGTACAAATGGACGTGGAAAACAAAGCAGAGGCACAGTTGTTATCTTGCAAGATGAGAACAAAGAATGTGAACTGGCAGACAGGCCCAGTTGAAGGACTTTCTACTGGGGTTCTTAAGAATTCTTCTTCATAAAAAATGTGAGCTATGCAGATGGTCGATTATAGATGGGTATTATTTGTTTCTAGACTGATCAAACAATGCATAGGGGTAAGAACAAATGGATCTTGAAACATAGATGTTGAGAGCACATGTAAACCCCAAACCCTAAACCCCTAAACCTCGTTTGCCATAACGTGCATAATGTAGCACACAACAACAGAAGAAACTCTCCCATTGTAATTACAGAACACAGACAATTTTCAATGTAGCTTCTGGTACAATTTTCAAGTAGGTAAATAAGCATCCCAAAGAAGAAGAAAATATTTTGCTCAGTAGTGTACCTGAGGAGAATGCACCAGTAGATGCTGCAAGCTTTGAAAGAGAGGTAGATCGCAATGCCGATGACCATATGTCTGAAATTGACTTTACGGTTCTTGCTTTCAGGCCCTAAAATGACACCATGGTACACCATCCGGCAACGACAGTTCCTTGTGTCTTCTCCATGGGTGCTTCCAAAGTTGTGTACACGATTCCAGTCCTGATGCAGCAGCTGGTTGTCACCATCTCCGCATCCACTTGCTGCAACACCTCATTTACAAGAAAAAATCAGCTAAGTAATAAGTTTCAACCTATACTGTTGATGACACACTACTGCTTCAATTTTCCTTTCAGTTTCTCTCAAGACCATCAGTGGGCCAGTCCACCACTAATTCATAGAACATGTGCTAAAAGTCCTGCCTCTGCAACAAAAGGTGGATTGGTGGTCAAGGGGCTCATTGATGTATTTCAATCTAATTGGAGATCCAACTAGACTTTAGATTTGATGGCAGTACTTGATACATAATTTCAAGTCCTATTTTTTATTGTATTGGTCATGTGGAGATCCAACCGTTGGATCTCCAACTAGAAACCATAGTGTAGCCAGATCAACCACAAAATGGTCAATTCAGGATTAAAGGTTTGCTTTATCCATGTGGTCAAGAGGAATTGGAGTAATAGGAAATAGGACATAATAAGTCCACAGAAAAGCATTTGACCATTCAAACTGGATAAAAAAAAATAGGAGGCACTTACTAGCAACATCAAACACTATGATAGCCACTGATGAAACATGAATGTAGGTTGGAATAAGACTTCTGAATTGTCCCTGCCCTGCTGTGTCCTTGCATTCAATTTAACACCAGTGCATATATGGTTAGAAAATTTGCCAAAAATTTGGGGAAGATAGCAAGAAAAAATTTCGTAGTAGATATCTTTCATAAGTACTGAAACTTTCTCGATACTACGACTTGAGTCAATCTGAATAGAATTGAGAGGACAAACATTGACAAGTTGTTTCTATTAGCATAGTGAAAATTTGAACTTCACATAGTCCAGCCACCAGGTGACAACTAAAAAAGAAACACGGAACAAGAAAAGAAAAACCAACTAACAATAAACACCGAAGAATTTCTGGATAATGATGCCTCCGAGAACCATGCAGTTGTTGGACAGAGGAGGAACAACAAGAGACTAATAATAATTGTAATCCAACCACACCATAATTGCTTGACTGTAACTATCCAGAATCCATAATGTGATGGGAGGTAGAACCCACCAGAGCTACAGATGCACAGAACGATCCTCAAGTTACATAGTCTTGGAAAGAAAGTCAATACCAACGGTCATTTGAAAAACACAGAGGAAAGTGATGTCCCCAGCTTAGCTTGTCTCTTCCACAACAGTGTACTTCATGCCAAAGCAATAACATTCTTCGGTCCTCTTGTGGGCATCATCAAGCAGGTGATGATTAACTAAAAAAAAAGGCCCAAATAACTGGCAAACATGATTTCCTGAGAACTGGTCTGCAAAGATTTTGCAATGCCCTTCTGGACATATTATGGCCTTGTTAATATTTCAATCTCATCCTGTTCTACGGTAAATTTGTGAATCACACCATAGAAGAAAAATCTCCACAATTTCAGTACATGACTACTACACTAGATCAGTCAATATGCAGTGCAGATCTGCCTGTTCAAATACAAAGCAGAGCATGCAGAGTCCATGAGTTGATGTTACATCAGCAATGCTCTCTCAATCACAGTGAGCGAGGACCAAGTCATAGATGACATATGTCATGTGAAAGGGAGGGAGAATGGACCCTCTCAAGTGCTACATCAAATAAAAGCTCAGCAATTTTGTCTTCGTGCTGCTCACATAAAAGTTCGGACTTGAGCAGCAATGGCTTGAATGCCAACGACACTAGACTTTCATGCAAGAAGTTGTGGTTCACTGGCATATTTGCCACAGCTACAGTCAGCACATGCATCAAGGAGGTAAACAATTCCATATTGGACTGGATTTTAGCTTTTTGGTGCAATGATGACGATGGGTTGACAGTGGAAGATGCCTACGACTCATCAAGACCAAATAACACATCTCTTCACAGCATCCTGGAACCCTCTTCATCAACTTGAATACTCTCTAAGACCAACATGAAGAGGGAAAAGCCCTTGGCTTCCCCAAACACAATCTTGGTTGCTGGATTAGCTCCAAGGACACGCCACATTACCCAGAGTATATCTTCTTTTGCCTCCAGCTCCACTCGCAATTGCCTTCCTTTACTGCCTGTCATAATCCCGCTATTCACAACCTTCACCAAAAGCCCCAATTCCTCGTTGTGCACCTGACAAAATCCACAACAGCAATGGCATTCAGCATGTCAACCAAGAATACAACCACATTCAAAACAAACAAAATTCTATGAATAGTTATGCAAAACTAGTGCTATCAATGATCAAAACTTCTACCACCAATCACCAAGACAAACACATCTAAGGATCAAGACCGGTGATATATCCAGTCACCTCTAAAGTATAGAAAAAGCTCAATGACATATATGGGTCACAACACAAAGTGTACCTAACTTGTGTCCTCACCGACAAGGCAAGAAAGCTACATGTAGCAGGAGGAAAGATGCTGGATTTCTGTCTTGTAATCATCATTAGTCTTTTCATTTACTCTTTCTGCTATTCAAAAGGCTATCTATCTATCTCTCCTCAAGACCCAGTTGCCAAGTTAACACTTTCACATCATTTGCATGTTGAGTTCAAGACCTGCATATTTTCAAACAATAATAATTTGGTGATATCAGCAAGACAACAAATTGGCTGTGAATTCAGATCTGCACTGAATACAAATACATTTGGACTACTATAGCAGTCTTTATAGTAGTATTTGCCTACGGGATGAACTGGCTCATAGAGTTATAATCACAAACTTGCTTTGTGAAATTATCTGGCAGCAGTACAAGCAATGCATGAACCCTAGAGCAAGCAAGCAATTCCTACCACAAAAACTATTTTAGGGTGACGAACTCTCAATGCAAACAAACGAAATCTGCCCATCGATGTTATTAATTGGGAGCTACAAATTAGGTTTCAATTTGTGACTAAGAATTCATGGTTGGAAATGGGCAGGGCACTAAATTTGGAGATGATGACAATCCCTGCCAAAAAAATGCAAAGAAGAACTCATCACGATGTCGATGATCTCAATTCAATTACACTAGCTAGTCTCTGGTGAGAAAATTCTCAAAATCTCCTTACAACCCTTATGGTATCTCTGGAAGGTCATGATGGTGCCGGTGGACCAATAAAATGTCCTGTCGGAATGCTCCGTGTTGCGAAGGAGATAGCTCCTGTACTCCTCACCGCGAGGAGGACCGCCGGTGGTGAAATGCATGAGTAAAAATAACAATACCCAGGGTTTAGGGTTTAGGGTTTTAGGGTCTAGGGTTACATGGGTGTTCCCCCAAAAATTGGGGTTTTTTTTTTGGGTTTTGAGGTGACCTACCCCCCCCATTTTCAAGGGTTTTGAAGCCAATGGTGTAATAAAATTTTCATAATCTATCACCATTTGAAAGATATGGGGGTATGAAATTTTAAGAAGGCTGGATAGATGAGGGCATAAAGGGTTAATAATTAAAGAATTTGAAAGTTTCAAGGTGACCTACCCCCCCATTTTCAAGTGTTTTAAAGCTAATGGTGGAGTTATTTTTAGTGTTTAATGGATGATTTGCAAGATATAGAAGATTTGGGGTTTTTGGGTTACATGGGCATTTTGACCCAATTGCGATTTTTTTTTTGGGATTTGGAGATGACCTAACCCCCCATTTTCAAGTGTTCTGATTCCAATGATGTAAAAATATTTTCATAATCTATCACCATTTGGAAGATATGGGGGGGTTTGACTTTTCAGTCCCTGGTTGATTTTTTTAGTTTTTCACAGATTTTGAAGGTTTGGAGACCTCCAACCCTTGTATTTTTGAAAATTGTGCGGATAATGGTGTGCAACAACTATAAGAAATGAATAATGGTTGAAAGAATCATTATCGTCCTTTAGGAGACTCCATAGCAAGCGGATGTCATTGTGAAACAGATGTAGGAGTTCATGTTCATGGTGGGAGGGATGCCTAAGTGGACGTGGGCCATCATGTAGTTTTGATTCTTATTATGGACCAAGCCATAAGATGGAGATTGGTTTTGTAGATTGTATTATGTTTTGATATGCCTTTTCCTAGATCTTAGGGTTTAGGGTTTTAGGGTTTAAGGTTTAGGGTTACATGGGTGTTCCCCCAAAAATTGGGTTTTTTTTTTTGGGCTTTGAGGTGACTTACCCCCTCATTTTCAAGGGTTCTGAAGCCTTCAAAATCCCTGGGGGCAGATTAGGGGAAGAAATGGACTTGGCACGTTGGGCTTGATGAATCACATGTGGATTTGACATTTCAAGAAAATAGACCTGGATCTAAGCAAATTTGGCTGCAGAGTGAACGCGCAAGGCATGATGAGAACGATAAATTCTTACTATGGTTTTAGTTGCTTTCTACAACCTATCACAATTGCCTCCCTAAGAGCTTTGCCGGCATATTAAATATGAAAACGCGAGGGCAACCAAGCAACCAACATAAATGAGGGGAAACCTAACTTTAAAAGAGAAATAAAACAGATTAACAATATCAAGGATAAAAAAGGTCCAATACATCTTGAGGGACATTCCACAACAACGTGCACACAGTGGTTCAACCAAGCTGAAACACCCCCACGAAATTTGTCCGGTCCTACCACCTGACGCACTCCCAACTCCTCAAAGGGCTCAAATGTGAGCCCAAGTAGAAAGCAGCGAAAAAAGGAGGAGTCGGAGCACGCTCCCTAGCTCATAACACTTTGAGGGGTAGAGGGGCGTGTTGGAGCTCCGGGATGGGACTAGGAAGAGTTGACAAGCTTCACTCACTCACACGGGCCTGCACACAACCCACACAAA
>Ga0116231_10014994_pt1 | contig 10177 bp, 7 predicted proteins | sample S1TSphgellanicum_2_FD_89695 | JGI IMG/M metagenome (GOLD analysis project Ga0116231, IMG submission 89695) | Host-associated microbial communities from peat moss isolated from Minnesota, USA - S1T2_Fd - Sphagnum magellanicum MG | ecosystem: Host-associated > Plants > Peat moss > Unclassified... | reverse complement strand
GGCGGTTTGGCGCCGGGAAAGTCGTGGAAGCGTTGAAAGAACTGGACGATGGTGAAACCAAAACCGATCAGCGACGTCGCCGTTCGCACCCAGGCCAGCAAGGTATTTTCAACCGCGAGCCGGGTCCGGAGCCAGGAAAAATGGCTATCGGCCGATGCATGCACCGCGAAACGATCAGACGGTTGCGCGTTTTGATCGCTCATCCCATTCCCCGCGGCCGATTTAGTTGATCCCAAAGCCGGTTGCGCACAGGCATAGTGACGGTTTCACCAAACCGAGGCGCGATCGCAACGCCGGAGAAAAAACCGAGGGACCAAATAGAGGTACCGAGCTGCGCGCATACCGAAAGCAGCGTCGCCTCAAAAATGGCAGTTGAGGGCGATTAGGGCACCGGAGATCGCAATATCGCGCAGGCCCGTGCTGGCGTTGCCGTTCTCAAAGCGGAGGTAGCGGTAACCGGCCGAAACATCGCTCCAACTCGACATTTTGTAGGCGAGTGCCACATAGGTCTGCCAAGTGAACGGCAGTGCGCCACCGCCGGCATCGAAGTAGTAGGGCACGTAGAACTTGCTGTTCGGGAAATTTATGCGGCCGGTCATGCCGCCGACTCCCTCGACATAGACCTCGTTGACTTTCGCACTGCCGTTCCGCGACAGGCCGATCGTGCGGTTGGGCAGGTAAATATCAGCCCTTAGACCCAGATTGGTGGTTGAGTTCATGCTTAAAAGCCGCATTCCGGCGATTCCGTCGAGATTACCCCAGTCGCCCTGTAACAGCGTATAGCCGCCGGCGAGCGACCAGATTGTATTGGTCAACCGTGTGCCGGTGTCGAGTTGCTGAGAGCGTGGAATGTAGATCGGCCCGGGACCGGGATTGAACGTCGAGAGGTGACTGTTGCTCGTTGTGAGACTGACGTTCACGTAGACCAGGTCAGTCATTACCGAGAAGCGATCGTAGCGGGCCGCAGCGCCGCCCATCAAGGCAAAATTGAGATGGCTGAGAATGGCGCCGAAACCGGCGCTGGTCGACGCGTTCACGACGGTCCCACGTGGACCCTTGGCTCCCAAACTAGCGTTGATCGAGGGCATCCAGAGATAGGGCGTGGCCGCATAGGTCCAGCCCTGCGCCGCGCCCTGATCCGGCGGTGCGAGCGATACGACCTGCGCGCGCGCCCAAAGAGGAGCTGCAATGAGCACGCACATAACGGCGGCTGCCAGTTTGATTATTTGCGGCATGAAGGACGATTTCTTTTGGCTGCAGGTCAATCGGTTTTCTAACAACGATTTCGCATCAATATTGCCATGGGCTGCTCTGGCTGCGCGGCCTGCCGGTGCAGAGCGCGCGACAAAAAGCCCGGCAATTCGCTTGCTCGTGTTTTCTTTCACCGCACTCTCCCGAGTTGATCCCCGCATCGCATGACATCAGCGCGACTGTTGCTTATTAATAACGTAGTTCGTATTTTTGACAATACCGGCATTTCACCGGCGGCACGTGCTCGCGGATCTATTCCGGCCAGGCAATTAGTTCAAAATTTGAAAATACCGGCATCACACCCGCGGCAAAACAGACACGCACAGTAACACATGAATTCGGGCGCAAGATTGGGTGGTTACAGTCCGCGCAGTTGGGCGTAGCGTTCCAGGCTGAAGGCGTAGTCCCCCAGCTGGTTGGCGGCGCGCTGGGCGCGCTTCAGATAGAAGCCGAGGTCGAAATCGTCGGTAACGCCAATGCCGCCATGCAACTGCACGGCCTCGGCGGTCACATGACGGGCGACGGCGCTGAGCTTGGCCTTGGCCAAGGCGACGTAGCGCGGCGCTTCGGCTGGGCTGTGGTCCCAGGTCCAGGCCGCCTTGGCGACCACGGAGCGGGAGGTTTCCAGCGCCCCGAACAGCAATGCGGCGCGATGCTGCAGCGCCTGAAAGGAACCTATCGGGCGGCCGAACTGCACCCGGACCTTGAGATATTCCACGGTGCGGTCGAACGCCTCCTGCGCGACCCCCAGCATTTCGGCGGCCAGATGCAGGCGCCCGGCATCCAGAACCTCTTCCAGCACCTTCCCGGCCAGCTCTGGCGCATGCAGCGGCGTTGCTGGCACGCTGTTGAAATCGATGCTCACGACCGGCCGCGTATCCAGCCCCATGCTGGCATTTATCTCCAGCCCCGGCGCGCTGGTGGCCACAAGAAAGAGGCCAGGGAGGCCGTTCTCATCACCCGCGGAGACAATCAGCATTTCGGCGATATTGCCGCCGATAACGTCCAGCTTGCGGCCGGTGAGCACGAGGTTGCCGGACAGGCGCTGCACCCGGCTGGAAATATGCTCGGGCTGGTGGCGCGGTGTTTCATCGATGGCAATGCCGAGCAGCAGCGAACCGGCGGCCAGGCGCTCGAGCAGCGCGGCATGGCCGCTGCCCCGCAGGGCGACGGCGCCCATGACCACGGTCGAGAGAAACGGGCCGCCGGCCAGGTTGCGGCCGAGCAATTCGGCAATCTGAACACTCGCCATCATGCCAAGGCCGGCGCCGCCGGATTCCACCGGCAGCAACATGCCCGGCAGGCCGAGCGCCACCATATCCGGCCAGACGCCGAGCCCCGCGGCGGCCACATCCTGCGCCGCGCGCTGGCGCCGCAATGCCTTTATCGGCTCGGCATCCGCAAATAATCCGGCGGCGGAATCGCGCAGCATTTTGGTATCGTCATCGATCAGCAACGACATTAGACCGAACTCCGGGACGGTGATTGAGCCATGCCGCGCAACTAGCCGTCCGGCAATTCGAGCACGCGCTTGGCGATGATGTTGAGCTGGATTTCCGAGGTGCCGCCGCCGATCCGGGTGCTGAGCGCGGTAAGCCAGTTGGTTGCGTCACCCGATATGGCACCGCTGAGTTCCTGGGCCGGCCCATTCAGCAACCCAAGCATCAGCTCCTGGCGCCGCAAATCCAGCTCCGAGGCGTAATATTTCAGCAGCGAAGCTTTGGCGCCAAGCTGGATTCCGGCCATCGCCTCGTCGCGATAGCGCTCCAGCAGCGCGTCGAATCCCGCCAGCTCAAGGTCAAGCTCCGCCACCTCGGCCCGCAGCATCGGCTCGGCGCGCAATGCCTCAAGTCCCAGCCGCTGCACCGCAACCTCGGCCGGCCCCTCCGCGTGGGCATGATGCGCGCCAATCGCCGCGCGCTCAAACTGCAGCAGATATTTCGCCACGTCCCAGCCGCGATCCAGCGTGCCCACCAGATTTTCCCTCGGCACGCGAACGTTATCGAAAAACACCTGAGAGAAATGCTCGGCACCGGAGATCAGGCGCAGCGGTGTGGCGCGCAGGCCGGACGTCGTCATGTCATCGATCAACAGGAAGCTGATGCCCTGATGCCGCGGCTTGGCCGGATCGGTGCGCACCAGGCAGAACATGGCATCGGAGAGATGGCCGTAGGAGGTCCAGATCTTCGAGCCGTTAATGACGAACTCATCGCCGAGCGCTTCGGCCCGGGTTTGCAGGCTCACCAGATCGGACCCGGCATTGGGCTCCGAATACCCTTGGCACCAACGGATTTCGCCTCGCACGATCGGCGGCAGATGACGCCGCTTCTGCGCCTCGGTACCGAATTTCAGCAATGCCGGTCCCAGCATCCAGATGCCGAGGCTGGTCAACGGGGCATGCGCTTCGATGCGCGCCATCTCCTCGCGCAGTACCGCCGCCTGCGCTTGATCCAGGCCGCCGCCGCCATACTCGGCCGGCCATTCCGGCGCGGTCCAGCCGCGGGCAGCCATCCGCTGCAGCCACAGCCGCTGCTCATCGTTCGTGAACACCCAGCGTTTGCCGCCGAAGCAATGGTCGCTCTCGCGCATCGGGCCGCGCTTTGCAGGCGGACAGTTCGCCTCCAGCCAGGCCCTGGTTTCCATCCGGAAGGTCTCGGTCGCGTCCATTACCCTGATCTTTTCACGTTCGTTTATGTTTGTTTCTATTGTGCAAAAACATAATGCATTATATCTTTATCATCGTGCCCGCGCCCGCGCAAGCCCGGTCCCTTGCGCGTGCGGGCCGGCGCGGGTTAGGGCATGATGATATGAGCATTCGGGAATTGAACAAGAACGCGCGCCGCACCGCAATCTTGGATGCGGCGCGGACGCTGATCCAGCAGGGTAAGAGCAAGGATTTTTCGATGCCTGATCTGGCCGCCAAGGCCGGGGTCAGCCTGGTGACGCCGTATAATCTGTTCGGCTCAAAATCAAAGATTCTGCTGGAAATTGCGCGCGCCGATATTTTTCAGCGGGGCGTCGAAATCAACAAGTTGTCAGCTTCAGCGCTGGATTTGTGGGTGGTGGATGCGGCGCGGATTCTGGCCAGGGTTTTCTACGCCAACCGGCATTTTTACCGCCGGCTGATCGTCACCTTGGTGGCGCAGGAGACCGCCGAGGCGCTGCGTGAGTTGAATACGCTGAATTACGGCCTGTTCCAGGATGCGCTGCACCGCCTGCGCGCGGCGGGCGCCTTGCCTGATGGGCCACCGGTGGAGACGATTGCGCGACACCTGGCGCGGAGCGTGGTTGTCACCCTGCAGGATTGTCTGATGGAGCGCGGGTCGGAGGAAAGGCTGCGCTGCGAAATCCAGAATGGGATGATTCTGCTGCTGGCGGGCTGCGCCCATCCCGCGGACAAAGACAGCTTGCTGCGTCAGCTCGCCTGAATTACCTACCGCTTGGCGGCGGCTAAAACTTGCCATATAAATAAAATGCATTATAGTTTTAGAAAAAGGCTGTCAGCCAAAGCTTGTTGGTGAAAACCAGGAACTATCGGGGAAAAAAATGTCCGTACTGCGCGACATCGACCAAATCCGCTCGGCACTCTCAATGCCGGGGCAGTTGTTTGAATTCGTCGAAACCGAAGTAAACGGCAGGCCGTTGCCGGTCTACAAGAATTTGCCGGTGAACCTCACACAGATCATCGCCGAGGCCGTGAGCTTCGGCGACCGGGAATTCCTCGTTCAAGGTGAACGCCGCTACACCTTCGCCGGATTACTGGGCGAGGCTGCGGGACTGGCCCAGCTGTTCAGCAGCCGCTACGAAATCGGCGCGGGGCAACGGGTGGCCATCGCCATGACGAATTCGCCGGAATGGATCATCGCCTTCGCCGCGACCTTGCTGGCCGGCGCTACCGCGGTCGCCGTCAACAGCCGCGGCACCGCCGAAGACATGCTGCATGCGGTCCAGGATACGGAATGCAGCTTGGTGGTCGCGGACAGCAAGCGCGCGGCAGCGTTAAGCGGCGGCTATTCCGGTGCGATGCTGGTGGCGGAAAACGGCGTATTCACCGATCGTGACGGGACCAATTTGCAGGTAACGCCGGCGCCGATAGCGCCATCCAAAGCCGCACCGGATGACGCGGCGCTGATCCTGTTCACTTCCGGCACCACCGGCCGCCCGAAAGGGGCGGTGCTGACCCATCGCGGCGTCTGCACCTTCGTGTTCGGCATGCGCCACCATGGCGCTGCCATGATCGCGCATACCGCAAGCGGCCTGAACATGACGGCCGAGGCGCTGATCGCCGTCATGCCGCCGCAGGCGACACTGGGTATTTTTCCGCTGTTCCATGTCAGTGGGGTATGCGCCATGGTGCTGGGCGCACTGCAGAGCGGTATGAAAATCGTGTTGATGTCGCGCTGGGATACAGAGCAGGCTTTGGCTTTGATCGCGCGTGAGAAGATTACAATGCTTTCCGGTCCACCCTCGATCTTCTGGGACTTGCTCGCCGCTCCCGATTTGGACCAGGTCGATCTGTCTTCGCTCAGCAGTCTCGCCGTCGGCGGCCAGGCGATGCCGCAGAATTTGATCGAGGCGCTGGCGCGGCGGTTTCCGCGCGCCGCCTTTGGCACCGGATTCGGCATGACCGAGACGAACGGCTCGCTCGCCGCCTGCATGGGCGTTGAGTTCACAACCAATGTGAAGGCCTCGGGCCGGGTGTTGCCCGGCGTGCAGATTCGCATCGTCGGCGAGGACGGGCAGGATCAGCCGCTCGGCGCGGTCGGCGAGATCTGGGCCCGCGCCGCCGTCAACATGGCCGGTTATTGGAACAACGACGCCGCCAATGCGGAAATTTTCGTCGATGGCTGGCTGCGCACCGGCGATATCGGGTTCCTCGACGCCGACCGCTACCTTACCATCGTCGACCGCAAAAAGGACATGGTGATCCGTGGTGGCGAGAATATCTACTGCGCCGAGCTGGAACGGATCTTTCAGGAGTATCCCGGCATCCATGAGGTCGCGGCGTTCGGCGTGCCGGATGAGCGTTGGGGCGAGCGGGTGGTTCTGGCGGTGGTGCCGCATCCGCATGAGCAGATCGGCGCCGCGGATATATTGGCTTATGGCGCCAGCCGGCTGGCCGATTACAAACAGCCTTCGGCGGTGTTTTTTACTGCCCCTTTTCACCGCAACGTGGTCGGCAAAATCGACAAGCGGCGGCTGAAGACCCTCTATCTCGAACAGAGCAATGCATAAACAACGCATCAACAAGGAGTGACGAATGTCTTATCCCGAAGGCAGCAAAGTGATCGACCTGATGTTCGGCTTGCCCGACGCGGCAGCCTTGTCCGCCGCCTATGACAGCTTCAAGCCGCTCTACCGCGACCGCCAGGCGCGCGAGTTCGCGTTTCCGGCGCAGTATATGTTCAAGAACATACCCAATATCTCGGATATAAAAGATCCGGTGGGCTGGGCTGTCGAGCAGATGGACAAGTTCAACATCGAGCGTGCGCTGATCGGGATCGATCCGAACTCGAAGCTGCCGGCGATCGCCCGCGATCGTTTCCCGGACCGGTTCTTCTTCGATGTTCCCACCGATCCGAATTACGGGGTCGACGAAGTGCGCCGCATCAAGGCGTTGACCAAAGAATACGATGTGCACTCGGTCAGCGTATTTCCGTGCGGACTCAATCCGCAGGTGCCGATCAACGATAAGCGGATGTTTGTGACCTATGCCGCCTGTGTTGAGCTGGGCCTGCCGATTTCGGTCAATGTCGGCGTGCCGGGGCCGCTGGTGCCGATGGCGCCGCAGATGATGGAGCTGGTGGACGAGGTCTGCTGGTTCTTCCCGGAACTCAAATTCGTCATGCGCCATGGCGCCGAGCCGCATGAGGCGATGGCGGTAAAGCTGATGCTGAAATGGCCCAACCTGTTTTATTCCACCAGCGCCTTCGCGCCCAAGCATTACCCCAAGGCCATCATCAATTACGCCAATACGCGCGGCGCCGATAAGGTGATGTATGCGGGCTATTTCCCGATGGGACTGTCCCTTGAGCGCATCTTCAGCGAAATGCGCGACGTGCCCTTCAAGCCGGACGTGTGGGAGAAATTCCTGTACGGCAATGCCAAGCGCGTATACGGCCTGTGAGCTTTCCTGATCTTTGACGGCCGGCGGCGGATTTAGATTGACGCCAGGCCTGTTTATTTTTATAATGCATTATATAAATGCCGCTTAACTGACATGCTAGCCTGCGGCCTATGGTTTCGAGGAGACGAGACATGGACAATGACAATCCCTCTTATCAGGACAGCCGCACGGCGGCCGTCGCCACGGGACATGTGCTGGCGCGGATGACGCCGGAGGAGAAGGCAGCTTGGCGCCTTGCGGAAATCCCCGGCAATCGCAGCGCCAAGGAACGCGGACTCGACCAGCTTCCCTTCGCCTTTGGCTGGTATGCGGTGTGCTATTCGGATGAGCTGGCCATCGGGGAGGTCAAACCGATGCGCTACTTTGCCACCGAGCTGGTGGCATGGCGCGGCGAGGATGGCAAAGCCCGCGTGGTGGATGCCTATTGCCGGCATCTGGGGGCGCATATGGGCTATGGCGGCAAGGTGCATGGCAATTTGCTGGAATGCCCGTTCCATGCCTGGCGCTATGACGGCACCGGTTCGGTGAACGAAATCCCTTATTCGAGTGTGATCCCGCCGCAGGCCAAGGCGCCGTGCGGCGGCTGGCCGGTAACGGAAGCCAATGGCTTCATCTGGGTGTGGTACCATCCGGCGGGAGCCGCGCCGCAATGGGAAGTGCAGGTCATTCCGGAAGTCGGAGACGCGGCGTGGACGGGCTTTGACCGCTACGAATGGCGCGTATCGGCAGGCTTGCAGTTGCTGGCCGAGAACGCCGCCGATAATGCGCATTTCAAATATGTCCATGGCACGGCCACTTATCCGGACGCGACCGTCAGCTATGACGGGCATGTCCGCGCCGGACGGGTGGAAGCTAAGCTTGGCACGCCGCGCGGCGAAGTGGATGGCGTGATCAGCAACGGTAGTTATGGGCCCGGTCAGTCCTGGACACGGTTCACCGGTATTTCCGAAACCTTGCTGGTCGCCTCCGTGGTCCCGGTGGAGAAAGACGTGGTTCATGCGCGCTTCGCCTTCTTGCAATTGAAGACGCAAGCCGAGGGCCCGGGGGCAAACCTGGCCAAGGCGCTGATCAGAGATATCGTCAAGCAATTCGATCAGGACAAAGTCATCTGGGAGCGCCAGCGCTACGAGCAGAACCCGTTGATCTGCAAGGATGATGGCCCGATCGGCGATTTCCGTCGTTGGTATACCCGCTTCTACGATACAGGGAAGACCGCCTAGTCGAAGCCGGCGGCATCCGCCCGGCGATGTAGAATTGATTAACTTTGTTCAAGAATGGCGTGCCGCCGGCGGATTCGATGCTAAAGGGCTGATAAATCGCCGGTGGCGACCCCATGTTGATTACACCATGATCAAAGGGAGTCAGCCATGACCACCATTCTAATTATTGTTCTGCTTATTGTTCTATTCGGCGGCGGCGGATTCTACGGTCGCGGGCGTTGGTGGTGAAGCGCCTGAATTAAAAAAGGCCGAGAGCAATCTCGGCCTTTTTCATTTCCAGAATAAAAAATCGCTTTCGCGCGCGAATGTCGGAAGCGATCCCTAGAATATTTAGAAGCGGATGACGGCTGCAGCGGCAAGCCGATCTGAAACTTGACATCGCCGTCTTGATGCCGAGAATATTTTGCAGTCTGGCGCCCGGCCCGCAGGCGCGGTAAGTGGGCGCGTCACGGCTAAATTCCGAGGGAAACGCAGGCCGAATAAATAATCATTCAGGACTTTCTAGAATGCCGCAGAAAAAGAGTTCCAGTCCCACTGTCGAGACGCGAGGCAGCGAGGAGCGTTATGATTTCATCATCGTCGGCGCTGGTTCCGCCGGTTCCGTACTAGCCAATCGTCTGACGGAAGATGGCCGAAACCGCGTCCTTCTGCTCGAGGCCGGCGGCAAAAACAACGATTTCATGATTTCCATGCCGGCCGGTATCGGCGAAATCATAAAGACCCGAAGCCGGCATAACTGGGCCTTTGAGACCGAACCGGTTCCGGGGCTAGGCGGTAGACGGCTGATCTGGGCACGCGGCAAGGGGCTCGGCGGATCCTCCTCGATCAACGGCATGCTCTATGTGCGCGGCAATCCGCGCGATTATGACCAGTGGCGGCAGATGGGGCTGTCCGGATGGTCGTATGCCGACATCCTGCCGTATTTCCAGCGCTCCGAGCGTTTCGAAGGCGGCGCCGGCGCCTATCACGGCGCCGATGGTCCGCTGCATGTGAACTGGGGCAAGTCCGATAATCCGATCTACGCCGCATTGGTCGAGGCAGGACGCCAGGCGGGTTTTCCGGTCACCGAGGATTTCAACGGCTACCGGCAGGAGGGCTTCGGGCGCTATCAGATCAACATCGAGGATGGCCGGCGAGCCGGCGCCCTGGCCGCCTTCCTGAAACCGGCCTTGGTCCGGCCAAATCTTCACATCGAAACCGAGGCCCGGCTGACGCACATCACCCTTGAAGGCAATCGCGCAACCGGGGTCGAGTACATCCAGGGCGGCCAGCAAACCAAGCGGGCAATCGCCGAGCGGGAGGTCATTCTCTGCGCCGGCGCGCTGCAATCGCCGCAACTGTTAATGCTGTCGGGCATCGGCGATCCCGCGACGCTGCGGGAACACGGCATCGCGGTGCGTCATGCGCTGCCCGGGGTCGGCGAAAATCTGCAGGATCATCTGGACGTTCCCGTCACCTTCACCTGCCCCAAACCGATAACCTTGCATTCCCGCACCCGCGGCTATCGCCGTTTGCTGATCGGGCTGGAATATATGCTGCGCCGCACGGGTCTTGGCGCCGAGAACTCATTGGAGGCCGG
>Ga0116231_10014993_pt1 | contig 10177 bp, 6 predicted proteins | sample S1TSphgellanicum_2_FD_89695 | JGI IMG/M metagenome (GOLD analysis project Ga0116231, IMG submission 89695) | Host-associated microbial communities from peat moss isolated from Minnesota, USA - S1T2_Fd - Sphagnum magellanicum MG | ecosystem: Host-associated > Plants > Peat moss > Unclassified... | reverse complement strand
CCGCGCGGGAGTCCCGGGAAAAATAGCCATTTGGATGTGGGCTCCGTGGAGAGTCACAGAGTATACTATAAGGGGGAAGGTGGTGGCTTCCCCCAAGTCCGGGCCGTGGTGAGTCTTGTGTGTTCGTGTTGCCCGTGGCTCGTCCTAGCACCAAGGGTGCTCTAATTTTGCACTAACCACTTTGTGTGGGTTGTGTGCAGGCCCGTGTGAATGACTAAAGCTTATCAACTCTTCCTAGTCCCATCCCGGAGCTCCAACCCGCCCCTCTACCCCTCAAAGGGTTGTGAGCTAGGGAGCGTGCTTCGACTCCTCCTTATCCGCTGCTTTCTACTTGGGCTCACATTTGAGCCCTTTAAGGAGTTGGGAGTGCGTCACGCAACCTTTGGGAGGAGGCACCACTCCCCTCCCTATAATATACTATGTGCCTCTTTGTGGGGATTACATCCAAATGTCATTTTTCCCTTGGGAGTCCCAAAACCAAGACTCTTGTTGTCCTAAAACTTTGGACGCTTATATATTTTTATCAAATCAAATCTATTTTGAGAATGCGAGGATAATATTTTATAGCCCTTGAAAATATGTTTCCAATGGTGTATAATGCGCTTTAATCGGACCTCATTTGACCCTTGCTTTCAAAGGATTTATGGTCGAGAATCAAATTCTCAATTTGATTTTCGCCCTTTTTTTTTTATCATAACTCATGCAAATCAGGTCTAAATGAACAATGCAAGGGAACTTTAAGCATCTAAACTTCAAGACCTTTCTAATGATATCTTGGGGGTCCCATTTGGTGTTTGGTTGCCCTTTCAACCAAGGCTCTAAACATTTGTAAGTCCCGCATTAATGCAACTCCCAAAGTGGGAGTGCACTTGAGAGTCATTGGGCTTCATCTCTTGCATTCTCCTTCATTTGTGAGAGTGTGGTACACACCTAAACACGCTCTAGCCTTCATGGGCCTTTGGATTTCACTCTTAATTGTGAATCCAATGTTAGGGTTGCGACATGATTAGTTTTGAAAAGATGATGTGGTAACATAGGATTGGATGAAAGGTCCTGAAAGATTGTTAAACAACGATGCTTAAACATTACTTTTACACTATTTCATTATGCTGAAAATTAAAGCACTAGTTATGGGCTTTAAAATGTGTTGAAATGTATTTTATATTTATTGGATTACTTTCAAACTTTACTACATGCTAAATTAACATATTAGAAAGGGATTCACATATATACAACATATGTTTCCAACATTAACTTAGTTTATGAGATTTATGAACATTAAACCAAGGATTGGTTACGCCAAAATTGGTTCCTATTAGCTTGGTTTTATCCTAATACACTATTCTAGGTTATTTCTAAGCTAGTTTACCTTACCCAATGTTATGTAAGCTACCACATGTTATATTCCTAAGCCATTCTTAGGTTAATGTAAATTATTATATGTTATTTTTAAATTAATGTAAACCACCATAGGCTAGGTTCCTAAGGTAGTGCATAGCTATTCCTAAATAATGTGTAAACTACCATAGGTTAAGTTCATAGGCTAGTTTTAAGCTATTCTTTAATTAATGTAGTCTATTCTAGACTATTCCTAATTACCATACGCTAGGTATTTTAGCTAATTTTAATCGTTTTTAAATTATGTGCTACCCTAAATTAAGTTTTTAATCTATTTATTTAGGTTATTCTTAAACTATTTTAAGTTATTCATAATTTACTATAAATTCCTTTTAGGTTTGTGTAGGCTACATGGGTGCAATCATACTAACATGTACGACCATAAGTAGTCATAACCATTGTTTAATTTTTTGAACTTTGGACTGTAAAAAAATAATAATAATACTAAATAGGATTTTTTTTGTAAAATGTTATTGTGAATACATTATGTACATATCATAAAAATTTAGAATTAGGCTAAGGAATGAAAAATACATATAAATATTTTTAAGGCTTTGTAGTCACTACTTTAAAGTTGCCTAAAAGCAAATTAAAACAATTTTGACACTAAAAGCACAATTTGAAAATATTTTTTAATGACATATTTTGGGATATTTTTAATATACACCTTATCATAATAGTATTTTTAAAAAATTAATGTTTTTTAAAGATGTATTAAAAAAACTTTAAGAATTAAAATAAATAAAAAATAGTGGTATAAAAGGGCACATGTGGTTCCTAATAATGTGGTTGGACCCACCTTAAGTTGTTTTAAAACTATTCCACTTGGCTACCATGGGCTAGATTTTTAAGCTGACATTAGGTTATTTTTAGGTTATTTAAGGTAATATCTAAGGTACCATAGCCTACTCATAAGCTATTCATAGGTTAATGTACAAAGGCTAGTTTATGTTATTCTATTGCCTTCGATTATTATAAGTTATTCTACCTTAGGTTATTATGACCTATAGGTTATTTTAAATTGTTTTAACCTATGTTGTTTTAAGCTATTCCATCTTAAGTTATTCTATGTTATTTGATCCTATTTTTGACTATTTGAAGTTATTATAACTTATAATATTATAAGTTTTTTTTGTTGTTCTAACCTATTTTATTTTAGGTTATTTTAAGTTATTTAATGTTATTCCACCCTAAACTATTATAGACAATTCCTTTAAAAAAATTATATTGTAAGTTATTTTATTATATCCTAAATTATTTTAGGTTGGTTTATCTTTTATTATTTTAAATTATTATGTTCTATGATAAAATAACTCATAATAGCTTAAAGTAATATAACTTTAAATAATTAAAAAAAATTAAGGTAAAATAACATATTATAACCTAAGGTATAATAGCTTAAAATAACTTAAGATAAAATAACAACACCAATAGCCAAAGGTGTAGCTTACGATAACCTATTATAACTTAAAATATAATTCATGGTATAGTCTAAGGTAAAATAGCCTATGATATAACCTAAAATAAAATAAGGTGGTATAATTTAAGGTATTTTAAACAACAACATAAAATAAACCTATATATTATAATGAATTACTTCAATTAATATTGAATATATCAACTAATAGTGAAACATGTTGGTTACATAATGACCCTATAATCAATTTTAATCAACATCAAATGATTAGAATGGGGTGAACTTATTTCACTTTTAAGGTCCAATAGTGATTTGAGATAGTGAACTACACCCCACTTTTGCACTAGAGGATGAAGTTTGAGATTGAATGTCTAAATGCAAGTGGGAACAAATAAAGTGTGACAAATAAAGATGATGTGCCTTTAACATTGGGATAATTACCATTGTACAAAATAATGATGTTGAAGTGTAAAATTTAACTTTAAAAAAAAAGATGCAATGTTTTGTTAACATTGAATGTTAACACCAAGCTAACTACAATGCCCATGTAAAATATGGTGTTAAATGAAATTTTTGTTGTCAACCAAATTTATGTTAAAACATTGTTGTAATAGTTGTGCTACCACTAGGTGTGGGCCTTCCTTTTTATTTTTATGGTAAACAAAATATTAGCAAGATCGTCCATTTTGAAGATGTAAAGAAATAAATAAAAACATGTAGGTACCATAATACATAAGCAAATTCAACACATGTCTACCTAATAATTAATTAAATGTGAAGAGACCATTTTGAGAAGTAGGATTTTCCAAAATATTTCAAAATGTTTTTGAATGAATTCAAAAACATTTTGAAATATTTTAGCATTCTAAAAATAATATAATTTGTGTGGTTGCTAAGGACATACTACCATGATATATGGAAATATTCATTTCACACAACCCAAATTTAGTGACACTATTGGTTTGGATTTGGCAAAGAGTAGAAAATACACCAATCTCTTTTTGCCACCATGAAATTTGTTCATGTGCAAATTTTCATGTCTTTCAAAAGATTTTCTTTTTTTGGCACACATGTGGGCAAATGGTTACCTTGTTCTTGGTGGTGAAACATGAGCTTTAGTAATAATCTTTTATTGTCCACACTTTCATGGCATGGACAATAGTTTTGAGGTTGCCCATTCATAACTACTAGTCAAATTGTTTTTTGGACCATGGCTATAGTTTGTTCATAAAGGGGAAAATAACAATATGACATGATTATGATGTGAAAGCTTGCATTTGAACATGCAATATAAAAATAGTTGCCCTTAAACAACAATTCATTTTCAATTTAGTACAAGATGTGAAGGTGTCGAATTTTTTAAATTCCAATTCATTGTGCCAAGAAAATGATGGATGGCACTAGTCATCATCCAATTTCCACACAATTGAAAGAAAGAAAGAAAGTGTAAAGAAAGAAAAAAATTCATTAACCTTTCCTAACTTCTTGTCATTTCATTAACAACTTTTGGGGCCATTTTGGTGATGTCTTTTTGCTTGTTGGACATACATGCCAAAAGCAATCACATATTCAATGATATAATAATAGTTTCCAATCACATTGATATCATTTTACATTTACAACCTCTTTAAAACTTGTTGAAAATGCATATAAAAATATACATTTCATCCACACATATGAACAAAAACATATGTGGATATGGATAAAGGATTTCATAACTTATAGTTTAGAGGTTCTCAAGCTTCTAATTTGTCCTTCTCTTGTTGTTCATGATGCATAACTTTTTTTTTTCCTTTTTCTCTTGTGTACTTCATTTGGATGTAGGTTATGAGGTTTTTATTCCATTGAAAGGATGGTTACATGTTTTTTTTGTTCATCTACAAGTTGATTGAGGAACTTTCCATCCATAAATAAGAGGGTTATAATGGTGCTTTCAAACCTTTGCATTGTAAGTTATGTTTGGTAACTAATTCAAGTATGTTGGTTATCTTGAGTAGTCTCTATGTTCATGTGCCACAACTATTCATGTTAACATGTGTGCTTTCACATGTTACCTAGTCCATAAACATTCCAAATTCAAATATAATAGATTCCTACCTATGTACTATCCTAATTAACTTATTGGCAACCAAATGACCAAAATAACATGCTAAAACAAGAAAGCTTCTTTGATCTTGACAAGCCCAAAAAACTTGTTATGTTATCTTTAGTAACAAGCTAGAACTACCCAATTATCTAGTCCATATACCATCAAGGTCTCAAACCTAATTGCTCTTGGAGGTTTAATATTTGTAGTAGTTCCAAGGTAGCAAATGAAAAACCATTTAAAATTGTTGACCATTCATTTGTGCAAAATAGGAAAATAAGAAAATAAACAAAACATTAATGTGGAAGCTATAAACTTTTTCAATTTTAGTTGAATTAACCACATTTAATTTTGCACAAATTTGTTTATTTGAACTCCATCATTCAAGAAGGTAGGTAGTTGCACATAATTCAACATTTATCACAATACTTTTCATTCCACATCACCCCCATTCCCTTTTAATTTTTAATATTAAACCACTATTTGTTACATTATTTTTGATTGGTTAAATGGGATGGTTGCACACATCCAAACCTCAAGTATTGTGTCACATAATTATTCCCAAGTCCCCACTATCATAAATCAATATATGTTGTGTTTTCTATTGAGGATTGTTTTTCACTAAACATAATGCAAGGCTCAAGCTTGGGCATAGTGCCTTGTCCAAATAAACATAATAAATTGAATTCCCCTATTGATGGAATTACACACATTTGTTGGATTATAAAATTGCACTATTTAACCTCTCAACACCAATAACACAATTATGTTATTTTAGCAAAGTTGATGCGCTCCCAAGTTCCTAGTTAGACCCAAATGGGCCTAAGTTACTCAAACAGCGGAATTGTGAGGAACTCGGGGCACGTTCCCAACTCTCAACACTAGAAGGGGTAAAAGGGCGTGTTGAAGCTTCGGGATGGGACTAGGAAGAGTGACAAGTTTTACTTACTTACTCAAACCTGCATCAAACCAACAAACAAGTTGGTTAGTTCACATTTTGGAGCACCTTTAGTGCTAAGATAAGCCACAGGCAACTCTGGACTCACAAGACTCATCACGACCCGGACTTGGGGGAAGCCACCACCTTCCCCCATGTAGTATTCTCTGTGCCTCTTCGTGGCATCCACATCCGAATGGCTTTTTGTTTTGAGACTCTCAAGGAAGAGTCCCGAAACTGTTCTGGTTTGGACTTTCGGGACTTTGTGAGGTCATAACTCTTTGCTCAGACCTCCGATTGGGATGAGGTCTGAAGCAAACTTGTATTTCTCTTTGAAAGCTTTCCAATGGTGTGTCGCATTCCACCTGAACGCACTGGGGTTGGGTCGATTCCCGACTTTTAGTGGTCGGGAGTCAAATTACTAGTTTGAGTCCCAGCCCTTCTTTCTCATAACGTGTGCTGCATATGTCCAAATGGCCCATGTGAGCCCATTTTCAACATCTACACTTTGATAAATTTTCAATAATATAAAGAACACCCCAATGCAAGGTGTTTTGACCCCTGTAATTAAACTCTCAAGTTTCGAGAGTCCTTTTCGGGAGTCTTGGAGGACTCCCAAGTCCCCATTTTGGGAGTGTGAATTTCATCCTCACATTCCCTCAAGGTAGGGTTGCGACAAAAGTTATCTTTAAAATCATCCTGACTTTGGATTGCCATTAGACTTGCCCTTGCCATCTCACATTGAGTTTTGAATTATTTTTAAAGTCACCAATTTAGGTATGAAATTCACAATGTTCTTTTTTTCTTTAACAATCTCCAACAATATCTCTTTCTCACCTTTGTCAACAAGAGAGCATTTCAACACAAATGTTTGTCAAGGACACCCATAGTCATCAACACAAAAAAATGTTGCAAAACAAAGGAAAAAAAAAGTTCCCACCACCTCCAACAACAACCCACAACAAAATTCTGCCAAACCTTGTTGGAAAAGAAAGCTTCACCTCAAAACACAAAGTGCACAAAGATTTGTCACAAAACAAAGCTTCATCTCCAATGACACACAAAAATGAAAACCTTGCCAGCCTCACTTGCTTCAAAAACCTCCCACGACAAAGTGTCATTGGACCTTGTTGAAAAACAAGGCTTCACCTTTTGTGATTGCTCACACAAATATGCAAACCTTGCAATGTGACTTACTCTGAAAACCTCTACTGATGACCCAGGACAAAATTAAACCCTCCAAATCACAACAATACACACCACAACTCAGCACCAAATGCAACTGACTTCCAGTTTGGGTTTGAAAAATGGATTCAAGTATGGTGGAATAAAACTGGTATTACCTCGGCCTGTCCCTACATCCCTACCAGGTTGGTATAGCTGAGGCAATACAAGCCTTATAGCTATACACACTTTCCTGGTAGGGCCGTAGGGACAGGCTGGTAGGGGCCCTATACCTGTATAGACCTATAGGGTCCTACCAGCCTGTCCCTACAGGTGTGTAGGGTTCTATACTGGTATAGGGTCCTGGACGGGTATGGTCCTTGCTACTGGTGTTAATACAAGGTGTGCAGGCTTTTATACTGCCAGACCAAAACTGCTATTTAGCTTAACCTCCAAATACACTACATACATAATCTTAGCAGGTAGCAGCTCTCTAGCACAACAGCAGAACCGAGCTGACAAGCCGTTGGCATCCCCAAAGTCAAGCGCATTGGCAGACGGCCGGCAAATAGCTAGCTAGCTACGTCTTTAGTCTTTAAGGCTGTGGGCCTGGTACAAGGGCAGGGGCTGCTGGTTTTAGCCGCAGTCTATGTCCCGATTTCGAGGAACCTACCTAGACTGCAATGTGCGGCGTTCTCAACTTCAATAACTGAGAATATTAATTACCATGTTGTGAATCGAGCATTTAATATAATATGAGAAAATATTATATCCAAGAAATCTTTCATATCCGAAATGTCTGGTTTGAATATTCACTGAATCTTTGATGCTTGTAGCCAGACTTGTATGCAAGTTTCAGAATGGAGACCCATCACCAGAACCAGCAGCATAATGTGCTAAAGAGGCAGTAGGCTACTAGAAGAACCTGGAACAACACTTCGTCTTGATAAACAGTGCGAAGCAAAGCATTCGCTAGGAGGCTGTGCAGGATGCCCTAGCCCTCAATAGGCCTTGGGTAGGTACACATATGCATTAGTTGGTAAGAATCGTTGGTTCTGGTTAGCAAGAACTGAACCAAAATTGAGTCTGGTTTTTTAAAATTCAGAACCAAATTTCTAGAGAAGAGAACTGGACCCAAAACCAGTGTTGGGCAGTTCTTTTATTTTATTTTATGAGAATTGTTGGTTTGGTTTCTTCCCAACACTTGAGAGAATCCACTCCATTACCCAACACTGGGTTCCCAGTTCTATTTATATGTGGAACTGGAACTAATACACATGTTTTTGAAAAGAAAAAGAAAAAGACAGGAGCCAGAAATTGATCACAGGTTAACCACTGATTCTGGTCCAGGTTAATAAAAACCGGACCAGTATCAGGCGTGATTTTCATAACGAAAACTGGTATTTATTGTTGAAGAACTGGACCTAGTTCCATTTCAATTTACACATACACCCAAAACCAAAACAGCCCTAATTTTTAATTTTTTTTCAGAACCAGAACCATGGGTGTTTGTTTCATAAAAAGCAAAGAACGGCCCAACACTAGACTTTAGCGTGGTACTTACCAGTGCTGCTAGTTCACCAAAGTCTCAAATTAACAACTGAGAATCAGTTAAGCTAAAAATTACTTCCTTGGAGTGATCTTATTATACACGAGAGAGATCCTGGTGAACAAGCTTCGGTTATGTTGTAAGTAAGGAGTGTTGTAATACCAGAGGAGAGAGTACCTTCTGTCATAGTAAGTAGGTAGGTACTCAAAATAAGAAAAAGGCCCAAAACATTCTCACCTCCTCGGGGTTAAATGCTGTAGAAACACACTATCCACTTATTTTTTTCTTCTTCTTGTTTTTCTTCTTTTGGGTTTTATGGGGGGTGGCGGGGAGGCGGGGGTGGTGGGGCAGGCATTAGTTAGTTAGTTATTGCCTCTATTTAATTTCCATGAATGAACATTATTATTGCGTCCAATTGTCTCCTTGACAGAGCTGTAGACTATGCAGTCAGTCAGTAAGTAGTGCGGCACGAGTAGTAGTACCACCTCATCAGCTGCTTGTGTGAGTGTGTGTAGGTGTGTGTGTGTGTTTAGGTTAGTAGTTAATTTGTTGGTGCCCATTGGGCAGTTGTAGTACTTTTAAAACATCTCATCTCGCGGGCGGGCTATGAATCATTTTCACCGTCGCCAATGTTAATGTAGTGTGGAGTACAGTGTCATGCAGTTTTGTTTAAAGCATTTGTGTCCATTGAATGCACAACTGGAGGCATATCTCGAAGGCGTCTTCCTCTCTCTCCCTCTCTCTCTCTTTTTCTCTTTCTCTAGCTTTTGTTTTGCTTTCTCCCACTTTCTTTTACTTGCTCCATCTGCTGGACTTCGTTGCAACGTTTGGCCACAACACCCACCCACCCTCATTCCTCGCACCTCTTATGATTTGGCTTCGAGATATCGGGCATTGTCGATTTGTGAACGTTGTGTGTCATGCAGTCGTTGATGAATCGTATAGACGTGTGTACAATATTAGCTCCTGGAGATCTCTGTAACTTACTGCTGCAGTTTCAGGAGAGATCAGTTATGATTTTGAGTTTCTTCAGCTGCCTTAGCAGCAGCTACAAGTGCTTGCGTTGTTTTTGATCTCTATAGTTCTCCAATTTTTTTGGGGGGTACATGTTTGCGGCCTGATTGTTTTCACCCACCGCACTGTATGTCTGTATGTGCATTTTGGTCGACATTGTTGTCATGAAAGCTTTTTACTGGAGCTGGCTGCGTGCCGTTCTGCAAGCTAGCTTGAAAATGGGATGTGAATACTAATTCTGTTCTCAGGTTTCTAATAGCTGCAGGTCGGTCCATATAAGTTTGTTGAAGTTTTGTAGTGTGGGGGATTAAGGGATTACGCGAGCTGAGTTTGATTATCCATAACTGGATGGCATGCTTGGGAACGTTTCGGGAGATGGACACAAGGAAAGCGCCGATTACGAACGTCACTCGGAGTAAGGTAGTGTGTTGTTGTACTGGGGAGTGTACTGGAGTACCTAAGGGCTCCGGGAGGTTGTATCCGTACGTCAAGGCGTCCCAGATCGCAGTTGGCTTGCCGTCGCCGTCGCCTTCACGGAACAAGAGCTACGAGCTTGAGGTGAGGGATTTGTCTTACAAGATTGTGAAGCTGGAGGGGACACCCAAGGGAATG
>Ga0116231_10014992_pt1 | contig 10178 bp, 7 predicted proteins | sample S1TSphgellanicum_2_FD_89695 | JGI IMG/M metagenome (GOLD analysis project Ga0116231, IMG submission 89695) | Host-associated microbial communities from peat moss isolated from Minnesota, USA - S1T2_Fd - Sphagnum magellanicum MG | ecosystem: Host-associated > Plants > Peat moss > Unclassified... | reverse complement strand
TCTTTTCATCATGCAAACTGCTGTTATGAAATGTTCATCAAAGCAATGAATGGTTGCGGAATCATTGGGTCAATGATAGCCCTAGGTGGGTACCTTGTGCTAAATAGTAGGTCTATGGAGGTCAAAGGTTTAGGGTTGCAACCTGACTACCAATCAGAACATCACCATTCTCACCATTATGTGAGAATAATACAATCAACATGATGTCAAAACTTCATAAAACCTTGCCTTGAGTCAAATTGATTTTCTTCCAGTAGTACCCAAATTATAGCTTATTTGGGTGAATTGAGCGATTGATCAATGCACATGCAGAACCTTCATTCCCTCATGAGTCATACATAACTCCAGTAAGTTTGGAAATCACAGACCTTTAATAAACAATTTGTGGAAATCTCAAATAAGAATTAAACTGGTCATAATTGTTTTGAGGACAGAAAAACTTGATGTTATTAATGGAGTAGTTCATTGCAAAAATGAATGAAGTTCGACAATTTAGTTCTGCTACTAAAATGCATGAACTTCAACAACTTTGTGTTTTCATTATGCGGTTTTTTGTAATTTGAGGATTTAGGAACGTGACTGATTTTGTTGAGGGTTTATTTCTATCACACTTTCATTGCAGGTTAAGTAAACAAAATAAAAATTGTTATTTGTTATTTGAGACATATATATCCCTGAACATGAAAATCTTCAAGCTTGCAGGCTGGGAGGTATGTTCTACAAGTATCCAGGGGAATGAATGGAAGTTGGCTTGGAGATCACCATCAGTGCCTATCTTTTGACATTGAACTGAAGCCCAAAAGTACTTGACATTCCAAAATTGCAAATGGGGAGTTTTTAAATCTATGGATAATATCGGCCCCCTTCCTTTGCTATGGTGTTATGTATGCCTCACATCATATATCAACCTGGTGGATATGGGTTGATTATAATGGTGTACCTTACTTAAGTTTCTTCCAAGTTGTGTTGTGACATTGTCCTGTCATATGGTTGCATGCATCTTTGAAGTTGATGTATAAGCATCAGACATTACATCGCAGTGACTTTGAGTTTGTAATGGTGAGAGTTCGGATGTTGAAGTATTTCTTGCAGTACACAACAGTTGTGTGTACCACTGGATATAACTAAAAGCCTGAGCTTTACATGGCCTTTGCTCTCTAGCCAATTTTTGCAAGTCTTGGGGGAGGGGGAGATGGGGATGATGCGCTTTTGGTTATGTTCCTTGTGCTACAGAATTCTAGATTCATGTGGTCCTGCATCCAAACATCTTATTGTATGGGTGAAAGGTTACGGATGCTGATTTTGATGGGTATCCTGAAACATTCATTTTTGGTTCCTTCAATGAGCCAAGTTGAATGTACAGCTGATTTATTTGGTTGTGTAAGCTAGGTTGAATTTATGGTTTGAATTGATCTTGGAGCTTGTAAAAATAGAAGATAAAATGGAACCACATAACAAGATCAAACACCAACTTAAGTGTCTAAATAGCATTCCACTATAATTGTGGTAATAATAAATACATAGACCATCTTCAAAGTACCAACAAACCATCTAGACATATGAATCAAAAAAAAATAAGAAACCAAATAATGAATTCGAACAAAGCTAGTTGGTGTTATCATCTTTAGGGATTTGAAATGTGTGATTGTGTATGGGCTCATCCATTGGACTATGGAATTTGGCAAGATAATTTGTGGTTGCATACATCATGTTGAATTCAAACCAGTGTTGTCTAGTTCTTACACCAAATAGGTAGGGTCTTTGTCCAATTATTGAACACTTTCAGATCTTACACATGAGTTATGAATAAGCTACCCTTGGATCCTTGTTTCAAGACAATTGTTGATTTTTTCAATAATCAATCAATTCACTATTTGTAACCAGTGTTCATTGGTTTTTCCTTTTGAACAAAGCCTTTGATCCCAATTTTGACATTTCAAAACCTTTTGGTAGGTTTTTTTGGGTGTGCATTTGATCCTAATTCTTCAAATTTTTAAGCCTTGTAATATCCATGCACATTTTTTCAAATTCAAAAACCTTTGGGAAATTAGGCATGGTTCCATATATCACACAATCCATATGATTTGAAAAAATGAATACTCTTGATTAGCCAACTATAATTATTGCCCTAGGTGATTGCATTTAAATAGATTTCACTTTATGTTATCTTATTTTTCATGTTTATGGGTGAGGATTGGGGAAGAATTAGTACATTAGAGTTGTCCTTAAAGTAGTCCCTAGTTTATCCTCAATTTAATCCCTTAATTTATGTTTCACCCCCACTTTTTGAGTATTTTTAAGGTCATCTCAGTTGAGGATCAAAATGTCAAACTAGGGATCAACTAGGCACTAACTTCAACTTTGAGTTTAAAGTGGACCTAAGTGGTACCCTAATTGGATTATGGGATTATAGGTATATGAAAGTTGTATGGGTATAACATTTGAGTTTTCGGGGTCACTTGCTGATTGTTTGTTTTTAGGCTTTGGTTATAAGGGATATTTTTCAATTGTGTTTTTTAAGGATTGGGTTTTAAGGGCTCTTTTTCAAAATAATAATAATTAGGGTTTGGGCTTAAGAATTTATTTGAAGTTTTTTTTTAAAGGTTCAGGTTGGAAGGGGTTTTTTTTTTTTTTTTTTTAGGGTTTGGGTTTTATATGTTAATTTTTAGATTTTCAAAAGGGTTTTAGTGGCCATTTTTCAATTTCTTTTAGGGTTTGGGATGTAGGAATTTATTTTCAAGTCTTTTTTTTTACAATTTGGATTTTAGGGTTTTTTTTTCGTTTTTTTCAAGGTTTGGGTTTTGAGGTTATTTTTTAGGGTTTGGGTTTTGGGGTATTTTCAAAAAAATTCAAAGTTTGAGCTTTAGATGATATTTTTTAGTTTTTTCTTAAGGTTTCAATTTCAGATGCTATTTTTTAGTTTTTTTAAAGACTTGGGTTTAGATGTTACAACCCCATTTTCAATTCATATTTATTACATTGTAGTTGTAATGTGTTGTTATATGCCAAACATTAAATTAATACCATAATAAGACAATAATATGTATAATATTATATAAACATCCTTGGGAGTCTTTCAAAAGAACTATTTCAATTAGCTTGGGTGAAAACACATTAGCTAGGTGGAATAAAATTGGTAGTTCATGGAAGTTCGTGATTGAAAAAAATGTAAAGGATTCATGGCATGTTGACATTGGTCAAGGGGCAATGGATGGCTAAGTGGCATTAATGAACATTCATAGTAAATTAGTTTAAAGAATTTAGTATATTGTATCCTTCAACAATTTCTTAATAAATGTGGTTCAAATTGATTATACATTGCACATAAAGGACTTTTGAAACACTTTTCTTTTTCCAAGATTTTTATTTTTTTTCAAAATCAAATTGTTGTTTACATGATTCAATTTTATATCGTAGTACCTTTTCAAGTTCGGCATTGAGGTGCCAAATAATTAATTTAATTTTCAATTCTTAATTTGGCAGTTAAAATTTGAATTTTGAAAAGTTTGGCACTCTATATTAAATTTATTATAACCAAATACTTATAGAAGAAAATTTTAGTGCTTTTATGGTTAGGTCGTCAATAAGTTACTCTTGAAAGCTACTCCGAGTGACTGTATGAATTTTTTAAACTTTTGTCATGACTAACTATTAATATCCAAAAAATTCAGCAAATTAAAAAATAATTTAATTTATGCCAAACCTGAAAAGGTACTATGGTATCACATTCATTGAACTATTACACATAACAAAATTCTTGGCTATAGATATATTTTGTATTCAAAAAAGATTCATTGTGACAATTTTTTTTTTGTATTATTCTAGTGCATTATCACTTAGATCTAAAGGTTTTGACATGATTTTTCACATTGTGTTCTGATCATTAAATTCATTAAATATTACATGAGTCCCATTCCATGAGTTGCTCATATCAATTGGAATAAGTTACAATTGAAATTATGAAAAATGCAAAAAAGTTCTTTGTGACATCGAAAGTGCTCCATCTTAATGTGCTTTCACCCTTTCAATTGTATTTTCTTCTAATTGGAATGAAAAGGAATGTGTATAGTAATATAATCGAGTTAATTTTGTTTTGTGAATAACAATGCACACACCTATGATTGGTGATTTTGATTATAAAACATATGGGGATTTTGAATGCTACAAAGAAAAGGACATTTTTTTGGATGCATTGGATAGTTGTTTATGCTCATTGAGCTTGGAATTTATAGTCTCAAGTGCTAATTGCATGTGCAAAAATAAATAAATAAATAAAATAAAATAAAATAATATATATATAAGCTTTTTGAAGTTTTTTGGTTTTGAACCCAAGAGTTAAATACATGTATAGTTATGTACCCAAAAGTAGTACCCCAACTTTGAATGTTTTCAATTATGCAAACCAAGCAAACCAACAAGCAAAGAGGAGGAAAACGAAGTGTTGAAAAATGTAGATTTTTCCTTTTTTTTTAATGCAAAATGATTCTAACCCTAGAAAGTTCATTGTGCATGTCCAACACTTGTTGACGTGGATCTTGGCAAAATGGATCTCAAAAACCATAACCATAATCCAACTAATAAGAGGAGTTGAATTGAAGGTTCAAATTAACTAGAGTTCTAAATTCATGATTCACAAAGTTTGCATGGTTTAGCTTCACTAGTCTTTTTGCACAAAAAGAAAAATCAAACATGACAACCAACAAGTAATTATTTTGGTTTTTTGTACCAACCCAACATTTATAAAAACTTCAAGGTTGAAGTAAAACTCCTCTATATTCTCAAAGGAAAGCTTCACATCTTGTGTCACACCAATATTTGATTTCTAAAACCAAACCTTTACAAAGAATAATAATATCCTTCTTTACAAAAAAAAACATTTAGAGTTGATTCAAACACAAAAGTTGTGTATTTGACAACATGCTCTTTCCTTTGAAATCAACCAATTTAAAAATAGACTCTATTGAGGACATTCAGCAACCCTAGTGGCTAAAGACTCATAGCCTTTTTTTCAAAATTGATGAAAATTTACCAAAAAAAGAATTTTGAAAATCAAGTGATTTTGGGGTTTTTCAATCACTTGAAGTGAAAGAAATAAAAAAGTAGTAAAAATTGCCAGATTTTTGTACTTGGTTTTTAGTGTGTAGCCAAAATATAAAAGGATGATTAAAGATTTGTATTTCACATTTTGGTTTATAGCCATATTTGGCTAAATCTTCCCAAAGACGATTGCCACTTTATTTACATCTTCCTAGGGCTACTTTGGCTACAAATAAATAAATTAATTAATTAAATAAATTGTGTCCACTACCAGAAATTCCTAGAATAGGAAGAGATATATGAACATCACCAAACTGGACAATTCATTGGGTTGAATTCAAATTGAAAAGTATTAATAAAGATGTCATAAATGTAGTTTGCATCATTTTCCCTTTGGTTCCAAGTGTAAGTTCTCATGTGTTCCCATTAAGTTCCCTTAACTTCCAAATGTATGTATATATGTATGTATGTATGTATGTATGAGAGAGTCCAAGAGGAGGAATACTTGGAGTATTTCTTGACCATAAGAATAACTTGGATGAAAACTTCCACAAGGAAAACATGTTTTTTGCAAGGTATGAAATGGAGGGCACACTTTGGTAGGAGTGTGAAGAATTGTTGGATGAGAATCAAATTTGGCATCAACTTTATCAACCATGGTTTCAAAAAGGGCATCCATTAAAAAAAACTTATCAACTACAAAAACAAAAGATCAAGACCATGTGGAGTTGTATGATATTATTTCATGCACAAAAAACTTTAGTTCCAACTCAAGATGATCATCATCACCGTTTTTCCGAGTTGAAATTGATGAACAAATCAAGAGGATGAATTTAGTTATTCAACAATTCTTTATGAATGTCATATTACCTTTTCAGATTCAGAAGTAATTAAATTATTTTTGAAAAATTCCAAGTTTTAAGTTTTTTTTTTTTGAAATGTTGAAATTTAAGGAAAATACCAAAAAAATTAATTAAATAAATTAAATTAAACAAATTAGCTTTATTTATTGCTAAAATGTCATAAATTATTATTATTATTATTATTACTGCCAAAGTGAATTTTGAAAAATAAAATAATTATTTGGCACCCGAGTGCTGAACCTGAATGGATATTAAAGAATATGAGTGGACACACTATCAATGCATTTGGACTCTTGAATTGACTTTGGAAATTGGGTTCTAAGGCCTGAAATTTGTTGTGGGCTTCCCAATGGATGAAATCTTTTTTCCTTCTGGAAGTGAAAGGATTGCAACAACATTCTCTTCTTCATTTTTTCTTAGTCTCAAGATGAGCACATCCTTCCTAGTTCCCAGCCCAAAATGGATGAAAAAAATCAAAAAGGATGAATGTAGTTAGTCATCCAACAATTCTTTAGGAGTATACATAAACACAAGTCAACACTACAAATGGGATTTGGACTTTTTGTGGTATGCAGAATCCCATTTGGGAATTGGCCCCTCAAGATTGTGATGGCCACCTGAATCTTCTATGAAAATCTTTCCCTTTGAAAGTGGCCTTTTTGTCGCAAAGATTCTCTTCATCATCATCATCATCATCACCTTCTTCTTTTTTTGGTAAGCAATGAAACATGAAATGGGGGTTGTGGATTTAAAAAGTTCAAGCAAAAAAAGAGTGGTAGTTTCCTCAAAATTTCTCTTAATATGGAAAGTTTTGGAGGAATCTTGGAGGTTTTGGCTTGTGACACATTTTCTCTTCTGGTGCTCATTGGATTGATGCTCATTGTGCCCAAGAGAGAAGGAAAGAAGAGACACTGGGCTAATTGTGATTGCTGCTTTGTTTACCCACCAAAGCTGGAGATTTTTCTCTCCTCATTTGCAGCACCAGCTGTGAATATTCTTCTGGAGATAGCAGCATCTCCTAAGTTCTTCCCCCCCACCCACAATTTGAGTTGTATGCTTCCACTTTGTGGGACCACTCAGTCGTTGCAAAAACCCACAAAACCTCAAACCAAAATTTCAAACCAAAACTCCCATCTTCCAAAAGAAACTCCCCCAAAGTTTTCTCTGCATCTTTTTTCTTTTCCCTTGGGATGCTAGAAACGGTGGTGACCCATCATCCATTTCTTCACAATTTTCATGTACCCAATTGGCTGAACCTTGTTGGATTGTCTAGCAGAGTGAGTGTAGATTTTGTCACACAATGTTGGTATCCATGATGTCTGACATGTGAGGTTTTCTCTCCAGGACAACAGTCACAGCAGCTCAATTGAGTCTGTCTTTATCAATGCAGCACATGTGAGAGTGCGTTGAAGGTGTGGAGGGACAAAATGTAAGCTTGCATAATTGTCATAGTTTCAAAATTTTGCAGCTTCAATTTGGTAATGGTGCTCACCTTAATCTCAGAAAGAAGATAAAACTCTTGCTCCCGGCTTGTTGGAATCACACTGTTTGATATTGGGTTGCAGGATCTAGCTTTCAAGGTTTTGAGCAAAGCTTCAAAAACTCTGTATGCATGGTCTTTGCTAAGAACTTTTCACAGTTGAACTTCATGATTTTGTTATGAAATCGTTAAATAGTACTAGTATAAAATGCACCTGGACTTGGATCCCTGATTGATTTCATGTTTGAGCAACAATACTGAGGTGCAAAAGATCTCTGGAACAGTACCCAGCAGAGTTAAGAGTCAAAGACAATCTCAATAATTTCTCAGAAATCTGGATCAGATTTAGCATCAACATGTCACATATGAAAAAAGAATGTATGTGGGTGGTCACTATGTGTTTCATGTATTTGATGTCAGTCTTATGCAATTGCCATCCAGGGTCCAGAGTCCATGCTCAAGTTTGCTGCAACATCTTCCTTGATCTGATGAAAGCTCTTATATGGTCTGTGGTTTTTTTTTCTTCCAGACTAGTAGATTTCAACTGAAGGTTGTGCAACAAGTGATGCAAGATGGTCCACTTCGGGCAATACATCTTGGCCAATCAAGTCCCAGGCTGGGAAGAGTGCGCCCCCCCAACCCCCATTTCTCACTCTCTTGTGTATTTCCAAGGAGCAATGAATGTTTCTCTTTACAGTAAGGACGGGTGGTAACTCCCAGTCCTGACAATAATTTTCTGCCAAATTGTGCACTAACACTGATGCTAGTCAGTCTGCAATTTTCTCATAGTGATAAGCTAGCTTTGGTCTCTCACAAAATTTGTGTTCCCAAGGAATTCAAAAATTGTCAGAGATTCACAGTACTTGATCTTGGAAGCAGAAAACTCATGGAGACTCAGATTTAACTTCCTTGTTTCCAGATATTACATTGGGTACAAGGCATTGAAGAAGCGGATAAAGCAATATGCAAGTCGTGCAGCCGGTGCAAGTGATGATGAGCGTGATGAAATCATTCGCACATTCTCTCGCCTTTTGGACTCTCAGGTTCATAATACAACACCATAGTAACAAAAATTCTCATATGCAAAAAAGTTCATATAAGAATCTGAGATCTGCATTGTGTTGTACTCATGCAGAGCTTTACTTTGTCATAAGCAGAGTCCATAATGGCTCTAGAAGATAAATTGATCATGTGGTAGCTGCTTGCTTCTCCTTCAAAAGCACAATCCTTTCAACTTTTCAATTGGCATTCTGCAGAGGATGGCAATTCTGGAAGTGGGTTTGTATGGGTTTTGCAGATTGAGAAGATCGTCTTGTTTATGATTGAGAAGCAAGGCCTGCTGGCTGGCCGGTTGCAAAAGCTTCGTGAGAGGCGGCATAACATCCAAGATGGAGGATCATATACAGACAATGATACTGAGCTAGCTGTCTCTGAACCACCAGAAGAATTTGACACAGTCCAGCGCCTCATGAGTGACTATAGGTACACTTATCAAGCCTGGAATGAAAGATAATGTCATTTCCAGATGAAATTCTACACCTCAAAGATCTTGCAACTTTGAGTGACTGAAAATTCCTCAGAATCATCACATTATGGATTCCTGAACAGATAATTTTAGTTGATGTATGATTATCATAGATCTCAATCTAATGGTGGGGTTGGATTTGTAGTGTAGCAATTGGACACAGGTGAGATGAAAATTCATATCATGGAAATTGGGTATTTTGTAGGCAAGTTGGTGTTGAGCTTCTCCAGCTATTGCACTTTGTGGAACTGAATGCTGTAGGTCTTAACAAAATTCTGAAAAACTTTGACAAGCGTGTTGGTTTCCGGCTTGGAGCTCACTACATTGCTTCTCGCTCCAATCATCCTTACTCTCAGCTCCAGCAGATGTTCCGGCACTTGGTGAGTAATCTGGTTGGGCTGGAAAGGTCTGCTGAAAACCAGTCAGTGAATTACGAACAGTAACTGTTTCAGATCCTCTTTTTTTTTCTTTGCATATATAGCCATCATGCTGCTAATTAAGTTGGAGCTGCTGCAATTGATGCCCATCTCTGTTGATTCATGACAGGGAATCAAGGCCATGGTAGCCACCATATCTCGCAACCTTGCAGAACTCCAAACTGTGAGCCTTAACACTTACAGTAGTACCATCTCTCTGTATCACGAAGCAGAACTTCCAAGAGATGTTGTTGAGCATGAACCCATTATTCAGGTACCTTCTCCACCACCATCTCTTATTCCTACACACTATCAACATAAGCCAAAAAAGAACAAATTGTCAAGTGTGAAACTAAGTGACAGTTTTCAACATCTTTCTTGAACCAAGCACAAAACAGTTACAAGGATGAAGATGAAGATGTCGAATCCAGAACCTACAACATCCAGTTTGGTCATCTCTCATAGACATCAAAAGATAAGAAGTTAGAGGTTGTTAGACGCGATCATGGATTATGATCATGATTCAAAGCATAGATGGAATGTAGAACAGTAATATATTCCTTGATGGCACTTAGGTGGCAATGTTCTTCATGGCCTTCTTTACAGGCGATTGAACAAGCGGCAGATAGATTGACCCAGCAGCTGAGCTTTGCAGCATATGTGGCAAATGAGCTTTTGCTGCCACCACCCAAAGATGAAATCCATGAGCTGCTGATTAAACATGAAGACGCCCACTTCATCTCAATCCAACTCAATCTCATGAATGCTTTTTTGTACATGGTAAAGAATTATATCCTCTCTCTCTCTCTCTCTCTCTCTCTCTCTCTCTCTCTCTCTCTCTCTCTCTCTCTCTCTCT
>Ga0116231_10014991_pt1 | contig 10178 bp, 9 predicted proteins | sample S1TSphgellanicum_2_FD_89695 | JGI IMG/M metagenome (GOLD analysis project Ga0116231, IMG submission 89695) | Host-associated microbial communities from peat moss isolated from Minnesota, USA - S1T2_Fd - Sphagnum magellanicum MG | ecosystem: Host-associated > Plants > Peat moss > Unclassified... | reverse complement strand
CTCTATTCAGGAGGGTTATGCCCATGGCCATGGAAAACCTGTCCATTGCACAACATCGAGACACCTTACGGTATGCACACACACGAGGTGGTAGTTACAAACCTAAAGTGAGACAATTTGATGTTGGTGATTTTGTATATTTCCAACGGCAACCAAATGATACTCTAGACACTTCTTCCGGTTGCACTACCTTGAGGATTAAGGTGACCAGGCCTTCAGGTGTGTTGGAACTATAAGGAACTGACGGACGCACAATTCGTGATCATTCCAAAAATTGTGCGCCTTGCCACCTGCCGAACTTGGATCCTACCATCATCATGTCGACTTGGATTCCTCCACTTGATTATCCATGTCAGGTATGTCAGAGGACAGACGATATTGATCAGATGTTGCTTTGTGACAACTGTAATGGTGGATACCATTTCTTCTGCCTCAAGCCGGAGCTCACTCAAGTTCCCACCGACAATTGGTACTGTTCATCATGTTCTCCTACAGCACCTTGATTCCTACTCAGACCATGCCATGCTTTTCCCGGCTCAGGTCTGGGGGGGATACATGAGAATTTCATTTCAGCCTCACTTATGCATTGTATATATATGTGTGCATGCATCTATTTTTAGTTGATTAGTTTATACCTTTGACTGGCTTTAATATTTTTGTTTAGTAGAATTTACTACATATTTACATCCTTACGACATCGTACGTCACGACACTACACGTCACGACAGCAAGCTTTTGGTACGCAATCCATGCTAAGTTCATTCTTGAGGTTTATTACAAGGTAAAATAATAATTTTGAACTGTTTTTTTTTTTCATTATTGGTTTATGAATTCCTTTATAGATAAAAAAAAGTCCATTGACTAAAGAATATCATCTTACTAAATTCATGTAATTCTCTTGGTTATACCAAGAATAAATTGGTTACCCCGATCTTCTCTTTCAACTAAGAAGATCATGAATGTAACCTTGCATGAAAAATCCATTACTATCCATTTTGTGCAAATTTTCACAATTTGAGCATTTAAAAAAATAAATCATGGTTGAAACTTAACGTCTTTTGAACAATGCACATATATTATATAGATATAATTGGGTGTACTAAATTAATTTGAGATATCATTGCTTTTGTTTAGGAAGATATTGAAAACAACAATGCAAATGTTGTGATTGGTGTTCTTACAAAGAACCCCAATGCTTCACCTAAAACTATTATAAATGCATGTGTTGCTATGAGAAAAAAAAATTAGCAAAAAATATTTCAATTGAATTTTAAAGATTTTGATGCTTAGCCATTCAAAGTATTAGCCTCAGTTTTTGCACAAGGTTTCTTAGCTCTATGAAAGGAATGAAAAGCCCACTATGACATTGGAATTTCTTGTTAACTCGTAGGTGCCCAATTGGAATTCAAATTGGGTTTTCAAGTTGTGGAATGCAAATAAATTGCTATTGTTCTTTCCTTTAAATGAGGGCTAGATGAATGATAAATTTGATGCATGGTTGTTGAAAAAAGTTTGGTGGATTTGTGTTATGGACCATTTATTTCACATGTTCAAATATTTTTGTATTAAGGGGTCCAAATTTAAGTTTACTACCTTTTGGTGTGGCTTACATTTGTCCTTGTCTTGTAGATGATAAATGCAGCTCGTAAGGCGTACAACAAGCTTGCAAGCAAGTCTATGACTTCACAAGGGTTGGAGTTAATGAAACCTCAAGTGCAAGTACCCACCAATTTGAATGAGTATGCCACCCCAATTGTGTTATGAGATTGAGACCACCTCTTCCTAGAACTATTTGATATCCTACAAGCCCTTAAAAAAGGTACATGATGTGGAGCAACCACTTGAAGCTACTAGAAAAAAAGTTGTCAATTGTGTGGTGATTAGGTATGCCACTTATTATTTGTAATCAGATGGGTTTTGCATTTCCTTGCCTTTCAACCAATTTGAGTTCATTGAACCTTACTTCCACCACTTGCATGTTCTCCCTTCAATAGCGAAAAAATTTGGCACTAATTACATTTGAGGTGTTCCAATTGATATATCAACCTCAAGATGGGAATGTCAATTATGTTGAATAAAAAGAACCTTTTCCGAGAAATCAAATTGGAGATTGCATCATTGGGTTCTAGGCATGAGGAGAATGTTTTAACACCAATGGTGGGCATAATGAGCATCTTGAAAATGTTCAACAAGGTGACAATGCACTTCAAGGTGGGGAAGGCTAGGAGCTCCTAGAAACTAATCCACAACCCATCCCTTCACCACTACCACCAACATTTTTTGTTAAATGGAAGTTTTTGATAGTGTGGTGGGGCATGTATCAAGCTCAAACAAAAATTGAAAAATTAAAGTGGCTTCGTCAAACCCTATTGAAAAGACAAGGCAAACAACAAATATCTTAAAGAAAACAAATCCAATGAAAGAATGTGCTTGAAACATTTCACCCATATTTTGTGAAGAGGATCGCTAAGGCCTCTGTTCCTAGAATCAATTCCTTCAACATTGATTATGTGGATTTGACCAGAAAATGTTTAAGAGTGCATTGTGCTCAACTAATTGAAGCTTTCTCCAAAGTGCTTCGACTCAATCCTTAATTCTTTTGACATGTTTCTCTTGCATTCCATGTAGGTAAAAATAATTTGATACTCATTGTTGGGATTCGCAAACATTTCCTTATTTGTTGGTACTATGTGTAGGAACATTAAACTTAGGCTTTTTTGTTACTGATTTTTTTTTGCTTGAAAAAATGTCATTGACAAATTGCTTCATGGCCATTGAAGTTCAACCTCAATTTCATTTACTTTATTACAAGATATCAAGGTCAACAAGATGCAAGCACTGGTAGGTGTTCAACTCATTTTGTTGAATGTTCCAAATGGTGATTTAATGCTAGAGATGGAGAGCAAGCAACCTCCAAAGCTTGTAGAATGTCCATCCTGAAATATGCAAAGGGCAGAAACATACAAGGCTGCTCAGTCATCTCAACACTCCAACTTAGCTGATAGTAAGTACATGTATGTTACACTTATGATCCTTTTGAAGGTTTTTGCCCTTTTCATATTTTATAGCCTTGGTTTGCATTATTATTTTCCCAGGATTCCAGTTGCTGATTCGAAGCCTCAACTACCAGAGGACTCTATGTTGAGGCTTTACAATGTCATTGTAGGAGACATTGTAGCACCATGTCATTGTAATGTCTCCTACAATGACATTGTAATATAGTACTATGGTACTCATGACAATGTTCATGACTATCACTTCTTGGACGGAGTGTTTGGAAGCTGAATGCAATTTCTTTGATATAAAGGCCTTTGAGGTGAACTACAATATTAGACATTCAATGCATCACATTCACCAAATCCATCATGACATCAATCCATCATGGATGAATGACACTCAAGCATGGATGGATGCCATCCACTTTTATTTGTCTAACTTGTACTTTAATTTACTTCCAACCAATTGGACATGGGTGCCTTCTCAAGCCTCATTATCTTCTTCATCTATTAGAATCTTCTTATGCTTCATATTTATTAGCAATATTTCTTACTTTCATTTCCACTCAAATATATTCATTTATATTCATCACATTCATCCACATTCATCCACATTATGTCTTTCATGGATGAAATGTAAATTAGTACCCTACATTGAAGGTTGTTCTTTGCTTTGGATGACATTCAACAAATCCATTGGGTCATCAATCCATCATGGTTGAATTACATTTAAACATGGATGGATGCCATCCATTATGTAAAAATGAAAATCATTCATCTGTCAAATGAAATCACATGTTTCCATCATGGATGGATGCCATACATCCATAAACCAATTGACAATCTATCCATCCACAAGGGATGATTTTTTGAAAATGGATGAAGAACATCCATCATGAACATCCCTGCATAAACAGCATCATGCAAAATGGATGAATGCCACTTAGAAACAAATGAATAATATTTTTACATCCTTCATTCATCCTTTTTTCACATCCATCTACATTCACCAATGTCCATGTTCATTTGAATTTGCATCCACTGTGAATTTACTAATGGCTTGCAATACATACATGGGGAATAGACAAGTTCCATATACATATGTCTCGAATGGATGTTCTAGTCAGCGTTGTATTTTTCATTCCTAACAGCATTGAATGCTTGCATGGTACTTAATTACATACCTACGCCCAACTATCTCTGCGTCCGCCCCCAAATGCACTCTGTGAAAGTACAGTCCCAACAACAATCCAGGCATTACCCTACATTTAATGCAGTTCCCAAAGTTAAGCATCTTGGTATCCATAATCAGGCATCAGATAAGGTGATCCAAAAGTATGCCTACATATATTCCAACCAACAAGGTTCCTGATTTAGATTGGCAGCTAAGACAAGAGAATAGCATCTGAGCTACACAAACCAACAACTGGCCTCTTGCAAGAAAAAGTATTGATGGGAGTGTCTTCTTGAACTTGGCAGCATTGATAGTTGAAGATATCCTTTGCTTAAAGCTTGTGAAGAAAAAAGGTGGAGGAAAAAACTTAGTACAAAGTTGTGAACAAGAACTTTGTAGGAGAAATGCTCAACAACTTAGCCTAAGTATAATGAAGATAGGAGAGGGTGGTTCAAGGAGCTTCAAGGAAACAGGCAATGTGAAAACTTGAAGAATAGAAACAAGAGATTGAAGATGAGGAGTCCACAGAGATGTCACTGGACAAGAAAATGATGGGGACATGATGCTTTTAGTGAAGGAAAAGGAGAAGACGGGGTGGGGGTGTCAGATGGGGCAATGTGTGCAACAGGCCCGGCTGCAAGAACTAAAACTTCAGCAGTATTGTGAGACCAGAAATTATGGAAGAAGCTCAAGTCATAATTGACCCAACTGAAGAACATTAAAGATTGCACCCCCAACAAGAAGTACATACAGCATGGTGATAAACGATATGGGCTGATTGGGAAGTCTGAAGAAGCAATGAAGGTGCCAGAGCGAAGGGAAATGACATCAAGCCCAATCACCAAAGCTTGAACATGATTATAAATGTCTGGGAAGGACAGAAGGATGCTGAGCAGGGAAGATGGGCAATGTCCATTATATGCACTATGGGATGACCCTATAACACTCTTGCTGTGGGCTATTGCAAGTAGTGTTACAAGAATGGAACCTGGGCACTTGCCTGCAAAACTGGTCAATTGCCCTGCATTAGTCTACAATATTCACAACCAGGACTAGGAAGAAAGCAGTAAAATCTAGTACACATCAAGCTATGTAACCAATTTCTTTCCATAATACCAGTAGTTTCTGTGTAACAAAGGATAAAATTGGAGATACCTAGATCATTGCTATAGGCTAATCAATCTTTTCCTCAAGGTTCCTTTAGGATTGATTTAGAGTTCACCCTGTTCCAGGAACTTTTTGAAGTCAAATGCAACTTTCCTCTCAACGACCAATGCAAACACCAGATCAGCACCTCCAGAAAGCCAAGCTGCATTTGCCAGTGCACTGCATTAGGGAGCTTGAGAGCTCAAAGTTGCAATATGCATTGCTGACAGGATTGTACTAGCTATTGATTTGAATCTCTGTTTCAAACACTAGAATCATACCTGGTTTAGAAGGTAGAAAACCAGCCTCAAAGGCTGATATTGGCAGCACAACAACTTCTTGGGGAGAGGTTCCATTTCTGGCATCCTCAGATCCTTGTGATTCTGACACTTGAAGTGATGTAGCTAGACCTGAGTGAACCACTGCAACTTCTGGCAAAACAGTTGCAGAGGTGCATGTTTCTAGGCTCTATTCTGATCTCATTTTGAGAAACCCTTTGCAATTCCTGCATTTGCATGACCATCTGCAAATCCAAACTGCTTCAACCAAAAAGGACACAACAGCAGCAGTAACTGAGGAAAGCAAACCTGAGTCAAGAATTGGCAACCAGGAAATATCTGTGATTGTTGCTTACTTGAAAGCCTGAACCCTATAGAACAAAAGCTGGAGACCTGTTGCTCACCTGCACAGGTGTTGGTGATTGTAATGAACCAGACCCTGATGCAGCAGCTTGTTTCAAGCCCGTGTTGCTTTCTGTGAGTTTATTCAGTTACATACATTAGCTAGCTAGTGGGTAAAAGAGAAAGCAATGACAGTGACTTTGGTATGTGGCAGCAATTGCAATGTGAAAAAAACAGAGAATAAATGAGCAGTGTGTCAAGCTATAGCACAATCACCTGTTTCTTTCATCTCAGCAGAATTCATCACCCAGTGTGTCATGGGTCCTAGATTCAAAATAGAGAAGCCTGTCTGCACCTCATGAAAAATAGCCTCCAGCTGTGCCATTGTTTCTTGGAGCTCCTTTGTACACATGTTTGGCCATGGCTTGGCCATTCTCATCCTCCCACTCCAATCCACAAGAGGCAAGGCAGATGACATGCCCAAGTGGGAGGAATGCACTTAAAAACAAACATGAAATGGGAGGAAAAAGTTGTCACACACAGTATTGATCTCGCTGTGCTGCAGAATGGGATCAAATTGCCCTTGCACAGTTTGGATGTAACCTACTGCCTTCCCTATGAAAACTATGTTTTTTGGACCTGCCACAACCACAATTTGCATTCTAAGCCATCATCTTGCACCACGTAAAATTCCCAATTTCCAGAACTCTAACCCTAATCCTGTAGGATTTCCATACCTCAGAAAATCATCTTAGAGATTAGATCTCTCTCCAAATTACCAAAAAAAACCTCCCCTCGTCTTCACAACTTATAAAATCTGTGAGTTTTTTCCCAAAACTAGACAAAATTATCTTTTAAGAGAACATCCTCTCCACAGTGATAATAAAATCACTCCCCTCCCACTACCATCTGAACCTTAAAATAGACTCCACTAGCACACAATTCTGCGAGATCTTAAGACCTAACAATCAACCCTGAAGAAGAGACAATCGTGAGATGAAACTTACCGAACAGACCCACACTTGCCCCCAGAATGAGAGCCAGTTGGCCCCACGAGAGACCCAAAACCATATCTGCTGCTCCTTTATACTAGCATCTCTGAGTCTTCTGATGATGACTCGCAAAAATTCAACTACCGTTGTTCTTTGCACAGTCTCGAGTTCTTTGTTCTGTTGTTCCCGAGTGAAAACAGTCTAAAAAATCTTGATGATAACCATTTGCTTTCTTGCTCTTTCGCTCGCTTGTTTCTCATTCTTGTATTAAGTACTGTGAGAAAATTTCTTCACATGATAGAGTTATCTCTAAAGTCCCTCGATTAGGATGCGAGAACGGCCAGTTTCAGCATAACAGGGCATCAAATGTGTAAATTGGGAATGAAAATTTTACAAAGCGAAATAATTGGAACCCAAACTAGTTTTTTCACCTATTTTGGTCGTAAACTGAGTTTCATCCTCTCTTTCATTTTGCTCTGAGCACCTCCACTGCTGCTACATATATTTTCACTGTACCTACCTGTACAACTACTATAATTACTCTCGACCCTGCATCAAATGCTGAGTTTCAGCATTTCATACTGAGATTTAAACAAATTTCCTTACTTTGCAAATAGTACTGAAAGAGTGGATAATGGGTGAAAGTAGGCCCAAAGACAGAGTGACTTTACAGTGAGGATCATCCATAGGAAGACCTAGGAAAATTTGACTACAAGTTAAATATGAATTAATTTTTTTGGGAACATCCTTCTATATGTTTGGCTGCGTACTTGAACCCACTAAAGAAATCTGGCTATTTTTTAATGAATTGGTCAAATTCTAGCTATTGAAAATCTCAAAAAACACTTGATTTTAGATTTTTATTTAGATTTTTAGCTATATGAATAGCTAGTGAAAAAAAGGCTGGGATGAGACCACATCCCCCTGACCTAGGAAAAAACTCTAGAATTATGGAATGTACTCTAATAGTTAAATCTTTAAATATTAATTCAAGTTTCACTATCAAAATGTGACGAAAAGGTAAGAGGTAAGAATAGTGGGAAAGGAGATGGAGGTTCATCAAATTTAATAATATCCACCATGTGTTATTTTTCTCATATTCTCATGTGGTTTTCAATAGTTCATGATTAGCATAGACATGAAAAGGTGACTTGTTAAAGTGTCATTTCATGTTTTTTTTAAAAAGGTATTTAAATTAAAAAATTTCAATAACATTTTTTGAATTACATACATACATATATTAGAACCCTATTATAGCTAGGAAAAATCTCTGGATCAATCCAACATTATATAGTGTCAATTCAAAGATTTTATAATTAAACATAAGTCATATTTTCTTTGTAAATATTCAAATGTTATGATGTCACTTGTATAATTTTTTTGAATTACAAAAATCCATGGGTATGTGCACCAATCAAATATATTGATTTTTAGAACATAAGTTAAAATAAATAATATACCATATTGTATCTAGTGGGTATATATGGGTAAAAAATATACCCACATTAGTAGTAATTAAGTTGGTATAATGATTGATGTTATTCTCCAAATTTCAAGTATAATGTTGTCAAATTTGATATTTGAAATTGTCACAACGATTGCATAAGACTAAACGAAACAATTTAAAACTTGTTTAAATGTTTGTACATTATGTTTCAAAATTGAATAATAACCTTCTAGTCATTAGGTGTTTTATAACATATCTAATTGTTGTCAATGAAAAGTTTAAAAGGTAAATTCCATTTTCATTTTCATTTAGTCTCAATAATATGTCAAATTTTATTTTGAAATCATGTTGGAAAACTCATGTGAGCAATTGAATTCATACATCTAATCATTTGTAATATGTTTCAATTATAATATAAGGACAAAGAAAACTTGTATGCCTTATCCAAGTTGTTTTCTTAATGTTGTAAGTGATTAATATTATTCTCCAAATTTCATTTACAATGATGCATCATTATTTTACTAAATTATTGTTGAATTGTCAAAGTTTTATTATTTGAAATTGCCACAACAATTGCATAAGACTAAAAGAAAAAGAAAAAGAAAAAGAAAAAGTTTGTACATTGTGTTCGAATTTTGAACAATAACATCATAGGCATTGAATGTATTTTGTTAAAGGTTACCTTGTTCCTTTCCCCTTACCATCTACATGGACATGATTCATTAGTAGAAATCTTGTATTATGCAACTATGCAATTTGCAATTATATGTGATTAATTGTCATTTACAATTATGTTTTTCATTTTTATAATTAGTCATCATCTTTTTCAATTAATTATTTTCTTACAACTATGTTGTGATTAGTTTCCAATGACTATTAGGTTTTCCATCCCTCCATATTGATTAGTTTTTTGGGCTTTTCATCCAATAAAAGGCATTTACGTCAAATTGATTACAAAAATAGTCACAACTTGATTACCTCTATGTGATGTACTTATACTTTTGAAATGTACAAAAATGTTTTTGATTATATTAAGGGTATATTTATAGACTCGTATATTTATGTTGTATTTAGTGCTTATTAAATATACATTTTATGTATTTTGTGAGTTGGTTAGGTAGGCTACATAAATGAAGGAATAAACAAATAATTAGGTAGATAAGGTTACATCCTACTAACGAAGTATTATATTTAATATGTAATAGTTATTAATAATTACAAGTTAATTGATTAATAGTTTATTATTTATTTACTGTTAACTAATAATTTATAACTCATTAGTTTAGTAATTTAGTTAGTTAATAATTATTACATTACTAGTTTATAAAATAAAAACATTTATGTTCTTACACCTTAACTACTTTTGTAACTTAAGTAAATAGGTCTACCTCCTTAACCTTGTCTTACTTACCTACATACCTACCCATTTAGGTATTGATTTAAATTTATTTTGGTCAAAATTTAATTTTCATTTTCATGAATTTCATCCAAGTTATGCCACATGGCATATTTCCATTGATCAACGTGGAAACATCATAAGTTGTTTCAAAAATATGATGAGGATTCAATTTATATCTTCAAAAAAAATTTATAAAAAATTAATTATTTTATCAAGTCGCAATTAGTGTAAAGGTTATATTTTAGTTTAAAAATGGGGATATAGTCAAAAGATGAAAATGTATGTATTGACCTTATACATCATCCATGTGAAATGTGTTGGTGAATCATCATTTGTGACTAAATGTTAGATGTGACCTCATTTAGGCAACTAATAATTTAAATTTTTAGTTGTTGATGTTCATT
>Ga0116231_10014990_pt1 | contig 10179 bp, 6 predicted proteins | sample S1TSphgellanicum_2_FD_89695 | JGI IMG/M metagenome (GOLD analysis project Ga0116231, IMG submission 89695) | Host-associated microbial communities from peat moss isolated from Minnesota, USA - S1T2_Fd - Sphagnum magellanicum MG | ecosystem: Host-associated > Plants > Peat moss > Unclassified... | reverse complement strand
TATTTTAAAAAAAAAATTTTTTTTTTTTTTTTTTTTTTTTTTTGATTTTTTTCAATCATTAACCCAAAAATATATATATCATTTATTTGATTTCTAAAAAACAATCTACCAAAGAAAACATTGATTAAAAGGTAATCCACAACTATCAATGTTGACATGGTTACCTTTGTTTGTCTCTTACCCACAAATGATTTGATATATATATAGAAATTGACGTTGATAATCAACATGTTTTGTTGAAACAATTAATTGTCGAGAGAAAATGGGGTGCAATAGCCATTAATTTGCATACCATAATACCTTGGTGACTTTCAACATTAATTATATTATTTGTAATAATGTTAAAATTTTCAACAAAATTAAAATTTCAAAAGAATAAAATTTTATGAAGAAAAATAAATAATATTTTGGAAAATTCAAGAATACTTATTCTTTTCAACATTGAATCTTCAAAAGCAATGACATAATTATTTGATGTTGAAAAATTAAGTATTCTTGAATTTTCCATCAAGCAATGACATAATGACATAAGTATTTGATGTTGAATTTTGACGTCTTTGGTGCTTTATTCAATTCCTATTTGATTGCCTCACAAATGAATTCTTGAATGGGCAAGTTTTTGAACACGAGGTTTTGTGCTTGTTGGGCACTTGGGGGCTCACATTCATTTGTGAGATGAGTTCTTGAAGAGATGTGAGTTTTTAAACATGAGGGTTTTGTGCTTGTTGGACACTTCACACATTCATTTGTGAGATGAATTCCTAAATACAAGGTTTTGTGTTGTGCACAAGAGTCTCACTTTTCATTCACAATGTGAATTTGTGAAGGGGGTGAGTTTTCTAAACACAAAGTTTTGTGCTTGTTGGACATGAGTCTTGTGTCCAATTCCTGACATGGGTTCTGAATTAGAATCCAAATACTGATGAGGTATCTTGCATCCATTTGTGACACAAGTTATGAGTTGGATTCGGGAAAATGGCGAGGTATCACATCCATTCAGTGAGAGTTATGAGTGGGAATCTGGAAAACAGTGAGATATCACATCCATTCATTGTGATTTATGAGTTGGAATCTGGAAAACAGTGAGGTATATTGCATCCATTCATCATGGGTTATAAGTTGGAATCTGAAAAAATATTGAGGTATCTGCACCTACTATCAAGAATCTATGCTGCTAGAACCAATGGGGATTGGAGAAGATTCAATATAGAGAACAGAAATGAGTGCAAAGGAGAACTAGCAGGATCACCCTCAAATTGACATGAATGATCCGGTGCATTATACTCTTGTAGTAGATGATATCAAGAACCATCCTCAAATTTATGTAAAGATAATGATCTGGTCAGATATACAAGGCCAGGAATGTGTCAGATACAAAGTTGCACAACCCAAGCAAGGAACAAGCTGTTGCATAAATGAGCTCACCAGCATGACTTGCAGTCTGGCAGTTTCAATTCTCCAAGAATCTGTGGGTATGTGGTGATAACTAAACAGTCCTATGAAGTTCATTGCAAAGATAGTTGGGACAACAAATCTGGTAACTACTGCCAAAATTTGTCTTCTGCATTTCTCTTGAGTCAAAAAAGGACCAAGAGAGAACCAAGAGAGAACGACCCACCAACTTATGACCTGGTGGTGGAAATTTGCATATGTTCAAATTCAGGCTTTGCTGCAAAGGCAAACAGTCAACGCTTGATTTCTACAAAAGGACTCGTCTCTGGGTGATACCCCTCCAGTGCTTTTTCTCTGGTTGCAATCAACACATTCCCCTTACAGATTCCCAGCTGCACTTTGCAGAATGTCTCAATTTGCTTGTCACCATGCTGAATTGCAGCATTCATTGCAGCAGTGAATTCCACCTTGGCTTCTCTGAATCTATATCACATCACAAAACCACAAAACCCAAGGTGTGTACAAGTCAAACCTCTTGTTTTTGTTTTTTCAATCTTCCTTGATGCCTCTGAAGCTATGATAGTTTTCCACATTGTAGGTAACTGTGGAATCGCATAGCTTAGTTGAAAATGTCATCATGTATCACCTATCCTTCTGTTGCCATATACTGCAACAAGATCAAGGCTCTGATCTATTGGTGGCAACGTGCAGTAGTAGTGCTTAAGAATTGGTGTATAGAGTAGTAAATCCTCACTTTTTGAGTTGCAATGCAATTTGACCAAGTGTGTAGTGTGATCTTGCAAGCCCCAAGGTGTCTCCCAGCATGCGGCAAATCATCAGATACCTGGAAGGGTCAAGAACTGGATCTCGTAAATAAGTTGAAAGCTTCACATCTGAATCTCAATCTCTCAATTTCTTACGTTTTCATGCAAAATTCCTTCCTTTTTTGCATTTCCAGTCGAATCCATCTTCTCTAGATGTTGTGAAATTTTGGGAACACTAGACCTGGATATGCAGGCTTTGGCTACAACCATTTTTTTGCAGCGGAACAAAAGGAACCCTAAGTTGCCCACAGCAATGCATTGGTCTGGGGAGGATTGCACAAATGTGGCACACCGTAACGCTTTCTGCACAAAAAAAATTCAGTTTTGAAAAATGTCATTTAAAAAAAAAATGGACAGAGTTCCAACAGGATATCCAGTTTTTTACACTGCCAAAATTAACAACCCTCAAACAAAAAAACCGTATCTGATAAAAGGTCAGCATTTCAGGGTCTTTGAAAAGAATTCGGGGTTCAGGGTTCAAGTGCTGAATTGGGTCATGAACGTACCTTGTGGAACTTGGCTGCTTCAGTCCAAATGCAGAGAGTTGCATAGATGATCCCCAAGTTTGTGAAAGCAGTAAACTTGCCTTCGATGTCGGTCTTTGCGGCATGCTTCTTATGAAAGTCGATGGCTTTCAAGTACTGTGTATCCTTAAAATTCAAGGCAGAACATGTTAGACATGGGCTTTATAAGCTGGAGGGATGCAGATTCTGTTGTGAGCAATAAGCTCATAAACAAGGTGAAGCAGACTGCTCCATTACCCATGCATAAGAACCAAGTATCGGAACACATCTGATACAGTGCTTACTTTTTCTCTTACATTTCAGTACAATTTGCACAATCTTCTTTATCTGAAGGTTTGCAATACCTGAACCACAATTGGGTGCATATCCGCTTCATCCTCCTTGACTGTGAAGTCTATGGCAGTTTTGGAAGCTGCAACTTTGATATCAGCTTCTTCTTGAATGGAGCAACCGATGAAGTTCAAGACCATTGCCTCCCCTTCTATGTCCATTATTCTATGACACAGATCCAGGAACCTCAGATAGTTTTCCAATGCTTTGGGGTATTCCTGTCATCAACCACTAGCTTACATCTTACATGGCCACTCCACATCCAATGATCCATTTGGCACACACCCACATGCTAAAACCAATCCCAGCAGATGAGAGAGAAGAGAGGGGGGGAAAAAATGAAAAACTAGAGGTGATGATTATGATGCCTGACAAAGCAAGATTTTGCCTCTTAGAAATTGATCCATGTCTCTGCAGCCTTGAAAAACTACAAAGATCTAGTTTGAACCCAATTTCTTAGACAAACTGAAACATTGAGAAAACTCAGAAGGATACAAGGAAAATGTTGAATGAAAGAGACGATCGTAATTTTTGTCTTCTACATGTAGTGCCCGAGAGCTGGATGTGGAAATGCCTGGGCATTGTCGTGCAGGACAGCCATTGTTATGATAGCTTTTGCCTCATCCTTGTACACTCCAGGGTCTCGTTGACGCCTAAAGGATTCCGCAAGCATGGCCTGATCAGCAATCTTTGCTCTGAACCCTGCTCTCCCTTAGGTTACATTCACCTGGTACTGATGGATAATTGAACCAGCCTTATATACAATCATTTTTACAGTGTTTTTCTTGTCTTTTTATGTTTACTCAATTTGTCCATTGCACTTTTCCAACATGCATTTGAACTTGTTTTAAACATTGTTGAAAATGGAGCTTCAAAACGATGGATCATATAAACTGTAGTTTCAATGGAAGCAAGGTGTAATATTACTGTGTCCACCCTTTTCAAGTTTCTCCTTTTGCTCCTCAACACTGATCCTTTCGGGAAGACGATATCCAGGACAGACAGGAACACGTAGGAAGCTGGTGATGGGTTTATGAATCTCCAGGTCTGCTTTGCAACACAAGCATGATCTGTACATGGCATGTCTATGTACTGACAGGAAATTCATCAAATGGTCAAACTTTGTGCGATCAACCCATGAGAATGGGTTACTCATGCACAAGGTTTCATAATTTTGTTACATAGACAAAACTGAATTTTGTGAACTTGAAAATACCTGCAGGATTTGCCAAAATGATGTTGTTTGCAGCTTTCATGGACTCTACTACCCCTTGCAACACTACAGGCTTCCCAGGCTTTCCATAGGGTGGGTTTAATCTTTCATGCCTGCAACATCACATAGACACACTGTTTATAGACTAGTAGTAGGGCAAGGCACTTGTTCCTGTTGAAAACAGAGTTTCCTTCTCCAGTTTTGTGTTGGAAAGTCAGACATGTCTACAATATTGCTTGGTATCAGGATACCCATAAAATTATTGTTGACCCCAAAATTTGTCACCAAAATCTCTCACCCTTTCTCCATATACTTTCACCCATTCTCTCATATACTCTCTCATATTAAGCTCTCTCTATGGCTCTGCAATTTCAGTGAAAACTTTTCAAACAAGGTTTTATCTGTTTAACGCAAAGGAAACTGTACAGTACCAAGGTTCAATGAAATTTACCAGAGCTTGAGTTTTCTGGCTCTATGTTGCAATCTCAGTCCAGTTGGTGACAACCCACCATGGGTTGAAGCATCTGCAAGACTAGCAAAGAAACCCAAGACTTGTTACATGAAGAAAGAATTATGACCATCTGAAGTTGCCCAACAGTTGAAAGGAGCCTCCAACACCACCTTCAGATGCTTCAAGTTCTCTTTTGTTTCCAGATAATCTGTTATGGAGTTCACAACTTGAGGAGTGCCGATGAAAATTTCTTCCTACTTCAAAGCTTAGATTTTTCAAGAAAAGCAGCTCTGGGTTTTGTGTAGAATTGAAGAACAGGGCATGTCTACATGACCGAGCAAATTGTGTAACCTACTGGTGGTTCTGTTGAAGGGGATTTACCACCAGTTACATTTTCTGGGTCGGATTTGATAGTCTTCAAGAGCATGAATGGGGGAAGTTCTTTGAGCAAATGCAGATCAATCTTCTCCTCCTCATTTCCTGCTTCTTCCCACAACCTCTGCAAGCATGAACCACAAGACATGCAAATTGTTTGAAATTTTTTATTTTGACAATGCTGAATGATGTGAGGAGGATCATTTGTATTTTTGAAAACTCAAAAAACTATCAGTTTAGCAGATCAACCTGCCTTGTGATAAGGTGAAGCACCTCTTGCAGTACCTATGCCTTGATCTTCAGTAAAGAAACCCTTTCTGAGATTGAGACAAAACTTTTTCATTTCTGCTGCTGCTACATCTGAGTCGGCAACATCTTTTGCAGAAGAAGAAGAAAAAGGAGAAGCAGCAGCTCTGTCAGTCAAGGCCAACAACTGTCTTTTGTTTCCCTGCTCATCAGCAGTGCGTGGTTTACTTGGTGTCAAAGTCAAGGTCCTCCAACCTTCTGGCACCACAAATGCATGTGGAGTCTTAGAAACTGGAATCTCTTCTGCATTGGCATCATTGAACTCCGATTCTCGTTGGTATTCTGACCTTGCAGATGCACACACTGATGACACCTGTGATTGTGGGTGCAGCTGAATGTTGAGGTGACCCATGTTCAACTCACGCAATTTATCAAGATTGATGCCCTTAGATCTTGGAGCAGTAGGGTTTTGGAATATAGGATGGATTCCAAAACCCTCCAAGGTCGGGTTGAGGGTAGACTCTGGTTCTCGAATGCTTGCCCGGATCCATGGACGTTCTCTGGAACTTACATCAGGTTTCTGTACTGGTTTCAGAACTCTTTCAAGTTTTGTAGCGATCAAGCTCCTCCTCTTTACTTGCCACATGACTGCAAAACCCCACCAACACCAAATCAAAAGCAACGTTTTGTTGAACATGATACTTGAACCTGACACACATGATCAAAAGGCACTTGTAACAAGTTTGACATTGTATCTATCAAATACCAGAGTTTTCTTCTTCTGAATTCAAGCTTAAGAAAATGATGAATGCACATCCCAATGTTGAAACTCTACATTCTGTTGTATCTATCTATCATGGCAAGTTCTGATCTCGAGGCACTCCAAAATCACTACTTCTGTCTTCAGCAGATTAACCCAAAAAAAAATTCTGCAAAGCTCATCATCATCATCAAGAGCTGCTGTTCTTATTCTCTTCTATGTCTGAATCAAAATCCATCATTACACTTTTCAAGCTTTCAAGACCTAAAAAAGCCACAAAGACAAAATCATTGATAGGGATCAGCAGCCACTGATCAATGATGTACCTTGCAGCAAAGATCTAATTCTCTTTGAAAATCTTGAAAGCTCCTAATTTCCCCTGCAAATTCCGCCCAAATCTGTGTGCAACAAATAAAGATTGAATTGTGTGTGTGCAGGCATGCTAAGAGCAGGAAGAAAGAGTTTGGTTTCTGGGTGTCAAGAGAAATGGGTCATGGCAAATTGGGGCTGTTCACCTCTGAAAGGGTTTCATCTGACCACTGTTTCTCTTGCAAGATTTGGTTTGTTGGGTATCAGCTGTATGAATCTGGAAGAACCTGATTGAAATCTGCCAAGAATTGTACCCATTGAAATCCCCCCAGTTTCTACCCTAACGCCCATCTGGCGCATAAACCCTAAACCCACAAGGCTAGATTCTTGCACTAAAAGGTACACACCTTTTTTCTTCTTGAGGGAGAACCTGCTGCTGCTGCAGCACAGGCAAGCATGTCTCCTCCTCCTTCCATGCGGTGTCTCTGGAACTCGGAGCTGATGATGGGAGTTGTGACCACAACACGCTTGTCTCTTCCAGAAGTGGAACAATTGGACCAACAGCAGCCAAATTTGGTAAGCCTGAGGCAGAGTCAGACTTTAGTGGGGATTTGTTCAGATCCTTTTGCAGCGGTGGGATTGTAGGTTGGAGAAAGTGAATGCAAGATAACCCAAATCTTCAAGCATATTTACTTGCAGAGATCTTTTCCATGGATTTGGACATGGCAAAAAAAGCTTTTGAACAATCCAAACAGGTTTTTGGTGCATGAATTCTGTTCAAAACCTTTGGAATTCTATTCAGATCCATTGCAGTGGTGGGATTTTAGGTTGGAGAAGGTGAATATGCAAGGCACCCAAAACTTGAAATCATACTTACTTGTAAGGGAGTAAGTTCTTCCATGGATTTGGGCATGACAACAAGGCTCTTGAACAATAGATTTCAAATAGTTTTGGGTGCAAAGAAGCTACTAGAAAAGTGAGGAGCTATAATCAGATTTGCCACCTTTGTTGGATCTCTTTGCTACTGCTGCTGCTACTACTAGGCTAATGCCCTGCAAAGGGAGAGAGAGAGAGAGAGAGAGAGAGAGAGAGAGAAGAGACTAGAGAATCATGTAGCTTTCATTTGAAATGAAATGGGTTAGAGTTGCTAAACCCTAAACCCAGAATCAGATTCCCAATTCCATTTTATGTGTGAAACCAGAACCATTTTGACTTCATTTTCTAGAACCGGAACCGAAGACTCTTCTTCTTAAAGCTAAACAAATGGCCAACACTGGTTTGAACTTGTTTGTGAGTTCATTATTTTCTTGGGAGCTTCGCTAAACATGTCATATAAATTTGACTACATTTTGACTACATTTTGACTGCAAGAAGTATGCTGGTTTGAACTTTGAACTTGCCATAAGTGGTGCAGAGCTGCCATTTTACTTACAAGATTCTCGAGGGACTTATATTATGTGTTGGGTCTTGTTGTCTGTTGCTGTGTTACTGTCTTGTACCAATTGCCTCTCACGATCATGAAAAAAATTGGCAAACTCGTTCCGATAGAGTAGAGATCCTAGATCCTAAACTCTAAACAAAAACTCTAAACCCCACCGAAAAATGACCCAATAAATCAAACCTCAATTTAATGAAGATCAATTTAATGGTAGATGAATTGTTGGGTTCTTTAATAAAAGGGTTTTAAATAGGGGAGGGGGAGGGGACCCAAAGGTTTAAAAAAAAATATGGGGGAACCCGACAATTGTCTGATTCTGTTGTATTTCAGGGATCCAGAGCTGACAATTCTGCGATTTCTAAAGCACTCGGATGATAAAATTTGAAGTGTATGTGGAGGGCAACTTATAACTCAAAACAAAAAAAAAACCCTAAACCAACACTTCTTCATAAATGCACAACACTGGAATGAACCACCCACTTGTGTCTACTAGTTAGTTTACTATGGTTAAAAATTGCTCCATGTTGTGTGCTTTTGGAGAGGGGTTTGACATATGTAAGCTTGTTGGAAGTTTGGCAAAAGCTTCTAGAGTTGAAAATTGACCATATACCAAGTGAATCACTTGGTATTTTACTTACCATGGTCACTCAAAAAAATACTTGAAACTATGGAGGCTCCCCAATTTAGAAGGTTTTAATTTGTCGTACAGAGTTCCTTCCCTTTGGCCCACCTATATAGGTGAAAGGATGACAACCTTTGCCAAAGCATATGGGACAAAAGTTAGGTGCTATTGGGAACTCTTTTGGGGGAACATGTGAGGAACTTGGGAACACTTTGCTTCCCCCACCCCACAAAAAAAGCATCATGAAGTTCAAACATCATTTCACAATGTTGATGCATGACCATAATGACCATAATGACGTTACTTTTAGCGAGGATGCAACATCATTTCATCATTCTACAATGTTGATGCAACACCATAATGAATGATGTTACTTTTAGTGAGGATGCAACATCATTTCAATGTCGTGGGTAACATCATTCTACAATGTTGATGCAACACCATAATGAATGATGTTACTTTTAGTGAGAATGCAACATCATTCTTTTTTTGGGGGTTGATTCTTCAAAGTTCTTGAGGTGTGGAGGATTTTAGCAAATTTTTTTTTCTCATGTGGGATTTAAATTTTTATTTTATTTTATCAAAACATGAATGTCAATTGTGAAGTGATTTAATAGAAAGAGTTGCCAACATTTCTTACTAAAATATTGGATTATTTGCAATTTCCTCAAAAGGGAAAATTACTTGCAAAAAAGACTACCTAAACCTTTAGATGGGCAAAAGGTAAATGATATTATTTGTATGCATGAACATAATTGGGAACACACGAGGGGGAACCTAACACCATAAAACACTTAAAGAAAAATTTCCCATGTGTATTTGGAAGGCACCTTATATGCAAAAACATGTCTCTTAAAAAAAAGGACGGATCTCATGCCTAGTCGTCCTTAAGGGTCGGTAGTGATCTCATGCTTCTTTGTAGGCATAAGATCAAGTAGGCGTGAGTTTGCTCCGACTCTTAAGGACTAGGCATAAGAACCCCCTAAACATATGTAAATGGCCGATAATATATAACATGGCTATTGTGGGGCTACCGATAATATATAACATTAAGGCCGCAAAATTTGAAGGCGAAAGAAATCAACTTTGTAGTGGGAGATTGGGGCCGGACATAGGTACTTAACAACCGCAAAAAACAAATTTAATTACAATTTGTCATTATTTCAAAGTTAGCTTTTGTGTCCCACTAGAATGTTTTTGAAGTTTGAACCCATGTAAAAGAAAAGCTTAGGGATAGTTCTAAAGTCGACAAACTAAAAGGCCCCTCCCCCCGTCAATAAGTTCTATTATAATTGGACGAGCCAATCCCTGAGTGGGTACGGTGTATAAGAGTTGAGATGCATGTAATCTTCGTAATCATTCCACTTATTTTCATTTTATTTGCTCATGCAAATACGTCCACCACCGAAGTGCTTTTTGATGTTTTTACATACGTTCTTGTGAGCAAAAAGTTGTTGAGCATTTGATAGGAAACTCAAGTGTTCTAAAGACTCCATAATTGTGTGTGTTCATTCATGTATTCTTGCATGCACATGAAAAATGAATAGTTACTTTAAAAAATGAATTTTAATTAATTATTTAATTATTTTAAAAATTTTCTTTTTTGTGTGGGGAAATGGTGGCAAATTCTCTAGTTTGATGTTGGTGGCAAGTTTTTTTTTTTTTTTTTTTTTTTTGGGTTTTTTTTTTTCAAAT
>Ga0116231_10014987_pt1 | contig 10180 bp, 6 predicted proteins | sample S1TSphgellanicum_2_FD_89695 | JGI IMG/M metagenome (GOLD analysis project Ga0116231, IMG submission 89695) | Host-associated microbial communities from peat moss isolated from Minnesota, USA - S1T2_Fd - Sphagnum magellanicum MG | ecosystem: Host-associated > Plants > Peat moss > Unclassified... | reverse complement strand
GGGGATAAAAGATAAGAAAATAATTATAAGAATAAAAAAAGTGAGGAGGGGTGAGGGGAGGAGTGGGGGGGGGGGGGGGGGGAGTGGGTGTGTAGGTAGCCTGTGGAAATAAACTTTTTAAAAAATCAGGGGTTGTCTGGTTTTTTGGGGTCAGAAGTTTCAGCACACCAGGAAAGAAAATTCATGCCTTGGACAGCCCAGAATATTTTTTGATTTGTGAGCAGCTTGAAGCTCATTTTGGAAGTGGACTTGGCAATTTTGCAAAATAGCCAAATAACCAATGTTGAGTTGGCAACATGGGAATGTGGACTTTGCAATTTGGCAATATAACTAAACAGCAATGTAGACTTCAGAAACAGGACACCTGAACTTGGCAAAATAGCCGAGAAAAGGGGTAATCCATATCTCACACCAGAAAAGTCCAGAAAGAAAGTGCCAAGGGTTCACCAGAATTCAGGAACTGAAGTAATAGAACATGCAAGCGTACATGCAAAAGCAATTGGAAAAGACAAAACTAGAGTATGCAAGGAAATGAAAAAGACAAAATAAGAATATGCAAAGAAATCTATGACGGCAAGACAGGATATAGGAACCAATAATAATTGCTTCCCCAACCACAATCAGCTTGTGGCAAGAATAGGGCCTGCTTCCCTGACCATAGTCAGCTGTGGAGACTATCTATAGGAGGGACTCCCCTCTACAAGTCAGCATAGCACACCCCTAGGATTAACTTATATCCCCAGATGGAAACATTGATGTTATACCCTAAGCACGATGGGCTTAACCAGATATATACAACCAGAGTGTTTTTTAGGGGCGAGTTTTCGCATTGTGACAACAATTTTTGGGATTTTTTGGGTGAATTTTACTTTCTAGTTGAAATTCGAAAAAAAATTTGCTACAAAAATGAAAGAAATTGCCAAATTTTGGGAAAGCACAAACTTTTTATTTCAAAAAACTGTGATACAACTCAGAAATGATGAGAAAAGTCCCTATCTTTTTCTAAGAATTAAAGAAAATGTATAGCCCAAATGCCTAGATGAATAAGAGGCCTCCTTTGTGAAGGAATGACCATCTATAAGTTGGCCATAGCTTGCCTGGATTAACATGCCATTAGGCGTGAACAAATTTCAGACTATGATTTACAAACATTCTCTAGAAATAAACCCCTAAGAGCACTAGCACTGCTGCAATGATCTTCCATTACATATTGTGGTTAGTATTGATTAAATATGAGTGCACCCAATGTTCAATTTTCTTTTGGGTGTGGGCCTCTTTGATTGCCCCCATCACAAGAAAAAATGATCCACCTTTTGACGTCCTCAAAGTATGATGTATTATCATCTTCGCCTTTGGCCTACCTAGATAGATACACAAGTAGAACTTTGAGAAAAGGATATGGGATACATTTTGCTGCTATTGGCAACAACATGCGAACCTGTTAAGAACAATCAAGATCCAAAAATACCAACTCCCCCTCCCTCGACAAGACCCCTCACCCCAAGCCCAAAAGTGAAAAACCTGAACATCTTGGGTGAACAGTACATCACCTCATTGGCTGCTTAGAATTTTCCATTTGTTTCTTCTTCTTGCCAAATTCTTTTTTCTTGAAAAAAATCGTCACATTTATCTGTTTGGTTCTAGCATGTAGGCAAAAGTGTGAAGGCTGCTTAAACCTTTTTTACTTTCAGGCCAAACTTGGCTAAACTGTCTTGTGGATAAACGCCACTTCAGCTATTTATTTATTTATTTATACTTCAGCTACATAACAAAAAATATATTATTACTATGATTATTATTTCTTGAAAAACACCATCCACGGGGAAAACGTCTCTTTGTCCTCTAATGTATTGTGGGCAATTGACCTAAAATGGAAAGAAAGTCCCAAGTTGCCTGAAACAGAAGTAGGAGGACTACAAATGAGCATCAAAGGACCCAACATGGGGAGGCGAGCCGCAGGCGCCGGCGCTGATTTAAAATTAGAGGTGCACTGTCCGCATCTTACATTAATTAGTCGTTGTTGTTAATCCATGACTGAGCAAGGCGTCTTTTATAATGCCAAACTTGACCGCGTTTACCGCGCGCGTGAAACTTATGACGTATTATTATATACAGACTATGCAGAATCCTTTTGTACTGCCGTCATCATCTTCTTCTACAGTAACTTGTCGAACATGATATTGTTTTTATATGGGTGTGTTTGTTCACGAACTTTTTGGCACCATGTGACACTGGTATTCCTGTCGGATCCAAAAATGGCCATCTTTGAATGATATGCCAAACACTTGAAATATTGGTAAGAATTAGAAATTGATGTCAACCAGCAAGTCTTTATTCCAAGAAATGGTGGAGGGTGACAAAAGAAAAAGAACAAGGAAAAGAGGGTGGAGAAATAGGACATGGTCCAGACTTACCCTCTCTGGCAATAGAGCTACAATAGAAGTCAGCGGATAAACATCCCAAGTGACAACGGGTGAAGGGTTCAGAAGTGGAGGAAGTCCAAAAGTCTAGAGGTAACCAGCCCCACCACTATGGCTTGACTTCAAATACGAAAAGGCTTGCAACTTTTGAAGTGTGACTGAAACCCATTGTTTGAGGAAAGTGGTTTGGACTCATGTTGGCAAGTTTTGGGATCTAGGCAGTTCAGGTTCATGTTATAAGTCAGGTTTTAAGGTATCTAGATTAGAGGTTTTGAGTTTTGTTAGAACTGCCATTGGAAGCTAATGGGGCAACTAGACTTTTATCAAAAGTGAATTAAAACCTGAATTGGGCATGTTGCCCCATTTTAGACAACTTTGAGTTCTCTAGGTGGATAAGTATAACTTTATATTAAAAGATATAAGCTTGACTTAACATTTTAGGCAAGTTATTGCATTTGATTATTACAAGTACATAATTAACACTACGCAATATCTATCTTGAACTTTCTGTAATAGTTGAACAAAGTAATACTTTCTTTTTAAAGTTGTTTTGTTGGATGTAATGGACACTAGACCTAGTCTTTAACCAAGTTGGGTCTTAAGATCAAAATTGAAGGTTTTAGAGATTCAAATAACCAATCTTAAAACTAGATTTAAAGTTCCATTGAAAACAAAAAAAGGAGTTAGAACCAAGATCAAAGGTTCCTTTTAAAATCAAGAACTAAACAACATCGGTTAGGCTCAAGAGGAGAGGACCTTTTAGGCCTTCCATTCCATGCACACATAGTTGGTACAAACCTATTTAAAAATTGAACTTGTTTTTGTAATTGACCAAAGACATCTATCACCAAGGGGAGGAATTCATCTCTTGGATCTTGAGTTTATGCCTCCATTTTTTCATTTGGGTTGCTTTTAATGCTATGAGGCCTCACGTGGAAGAGCATTAAAACAAAAGATCTACATGGGTGAGATTAACAATAATGATGATAGCAAAGGTTCAAACCGTATCATTGTAATGTTTCGTTCAAACCTAAAGTTAAATGTATGTTGATAAGGTAGCCATTAATAGATTTTAAGGTTCTAACATTGGTGGTAAGTAAGTTGTTATCAACCGCTAGTAATTGTAACTAGGCTTTGTTCATTGTCATTCAAACCTAGTAGGTTATTTTTGTTGATAGTTAGGCTGGTAATTTTCAACTTTTCATCTCTATTCATGAAGATGCATTGAAAGTAGGAAGTTGGAGTAGCATCATCATGCTAGACAAGATTTTTTCTTTTCGCATAATCTCTAATTTCACATGCAAAGCTCCCACTTCTTTTACCTTTTCTCATAGGAGATTTGTCATTTTTATTTTGCAATTGTTATTTGGTTGCATTTTTTATTAAAAAAAATTATGATGTTTTTGTCTTGCTTTCGCAAGTTTGTTTGCCCTTCTCTACTCCACTCATAAGACTTTTCATTGTTGTTGAATTGTTTTTGTTGCATTCAAATTTCTTATGTTATTTTTTTTTTATTTTGCAAGTTTTGGTTGCACTTCTCTCCTCTGCCTTCAAACAACTTTTTGATTATGTTTTGCACTTATCTCCCAATTGCATTTCTCTTTCTTCTACTTTCACCAAAGTTCTTTTCTTTTGTAGGTTTTGTTTATGATCCTCTATTTCATTCCCACAAAGTTTTTCAATGTGTTTTGCATTTAATTTTTGGGTATGCTTCCTTCTTTAAATAGGCTCTAATCAAAGTTCTTTTCCTTTACAAATTTTGTTTACATTTTTCTCATTTTATCATAGAAGCAATTTTTTCTGATTTTTTTATTTGGTTTTTTTTTTCTTTCCACCTCCATTATAAGATCCTTGAAGTTGATGTTTCTTGAAATTCATTTTGTTCATGTTGTGCTGCAAATGTAAGAATAATAGAACCTATGATTTCACAACAACCATGATATAATGGAGTTGATGGGAGACAAATGGGAATCTAAATGTAAATTTTTTTCAAACCATGAAAATTGTAGCCATTTTACATTAATATAGGTTGTCTTGGAACTTTGATTTTTTTATGAACATCAAAGAACAATTGGGTCAAAATTGAAACTACCACATGGTATTCACATTTTTTCATGACACAATATGACAATTTCAGGTGGGTGAACATTTCCATGTTACCAAATAAGTTGTTTTGCAATTGAAAAGACATTAGGTGCCAATGCATTATACAATTTTAGGTGGCATGTTCATTTTACAAATTTTCTCATGGAGCAAAATGCATGTAGTGTTCCAAAATGTAGGCAATTGGGAAGTCTTCAATGAATATGTTTGTTAGCATGCCAAGTTTTATTAATGATTAATGAATTTTGTTACCATTGAATCTTTGTACCAAAACGCGACCTATCATGGTTTGTTCAATTTTAAACATGGATCTCAAGATGGGATGTGCCCTTACATCTTGGGGAAGAAGGGTTACCCACTTTTGCCTTGGTTCATGATTCCTTGCATATAAATTACAAACGTGAAACACACAATTTTTGAAGTGTTTTTCAACAAACACCTTTCTGATGGAAATAAGGTTATAGAGAATGCATTTGAATCTTGAAAAATACATTTGAAGAGTTATTGTTTAAATTTTTTATTTTATTTTTCTTTCCTAATGATTTCACATGTTGTATGTCGCACAATTTGATAACATCATAACAAAACATGTCTTATACACCCCTTAAATTATGGCTACAATGATTAATTTGTAAAGTTTACTTGTCCAAAATGACTAAAGGGGTTTTTTTCTAAATCCAGTTTGTTCCCTATAAGTGGGTATGTCCAATATGACTTGGTGTGGCTTCCTTTTTTAATCATATCAAATATTGGTAGTTACACATGGATTGAGCATGCTTGCAAGGTAGCAATGCACATAGTAATGTGACTAAATTTAGTCATCCCAATTACCTATGTGGTGGCAACCACATAGTAGTGTGACTAATTTCAATCACTATCATTGCAATATGGCATTTGACATGTTACATGTGTTAGATTTATGTGAATGCAAGTGCTACTTGATATGGAAAATGTTTATTTAATTCAATTTTCATCTTTAATTGATCAATTAAATAATTGTTTAATTTTGGACGTGTGAAATTAGTAGGATGACAATTAGTAATTAACCTTTTTTTGCTCTTAAAACTTTCACACAACACTTACACCAAGCCTAAGTTTACAATGCAAATAAGCTTAACATAATAAATTAAATATTTTGTGATTTAGTGCCCCTCATAACTCGCTTAAATCAACTATTCAAATTACATAAAAAATATTGCAAAATCTAACAATTGTCATTGTTGGAATTGACAACTTGTATTAAATAAAATTGGGCATAATGTTAAGCCTTTACCATAGTATTGTACAGTGCACTCATCTCCACGTTCACATAACAAAAGCTGTACCAAATTAAAATTACACAAATCTAAAGGTATATCTAGTTTTAATGAACATGATTTGCTAGTATGTTAAACCTTAAACACAACCAAAAACATGTTAGATTTCTTGTCTTTGAAACAATGTTTTAATTTTCATTACATGAACTTGTGTCAAACTCCTTTTAACTATTAGTTTCATCATATTCCCTTTTGATCTACAACCATGCCAAGTAATATTGATATTGTACAACCCCTTACAACAATGGTTGGTTGAATTAAGTCAACAATATTGACTTGAGTTCATAAACTAGCACATTCATCCACATTTTGAAATATGAACATGTCAAGGTCCACAAAGTTTGTTTGAACTTTGTTTGAGATGTGTTTCCTAGCAAGATCCTTTTAGAGAACTACTTTCAAACCTTTTTTCTTTGGGTCTTTTGAAAAAGATATTGTTTTATATGGAGTGGGAGGGTGCAAATAAAGTAATACAAGCCAATTTCACCCTCTTGAATCACTATGATTAGTCAAGACAAGATGATGTGGTAGCATGAAATTTCTATTGAAAAAACCTAAAATAATGTTGAAAAAATGTGCTTAAATTGTGTTTTTACACTTTTTCAAAGAAATTACCAAAAAAAATAGATTTAAAATGTGTGAAATTATATTTTATATTCATTGGATTACTTTGAAATTTATTTAGATGCCATAGAGTGTTACACAAATAGAACACACATTTTCAACATTGTGTTGCATAAATACAACACATATTTTCAACATTGTTTCAGTTTATGAGACTTGTAAACATGTCAAAAAAACACTAGTTATAGCAAAATGGTGAAAGCATACAAAAGTGTACCATTTGGTGATTTTTACCAACAAGTAAAAGTAGATTTAGAATCTCATGCATTTAGGGATTTTAGTCATGCCATAAATTTTTGGATATATTTATCATATTAAATAAACCACATATGGTCATTCCTAATGTATGTTATTATTCCCATTTTTTATTTTTTATTGCAAGTTTATTACTTCGGCCGATATTGCAAATCAAACAATTTAAATGATGTGTTATTCATGTTTGAACCATTATGCACCTTGATACACATTCTTTGAAATTTGAATTTTTGGATTACGATAATGTGAAGTCTTTCAAAAGCAAATTTTCCATGAACTTAGATTTTGTGTCCATAATATATTTTTTCATATGATAAAGTGCATTGCATGTGTCTAATTCATTAAATCATGCCCCAAACCCTTTCAAAATGTAACATATGAATGAAATTTCCAAATTAAAAAAAATTGACCTATTTTCAATCTATTTTTTCACAATGTGAGAAATTAGCAAATTTTGCAAAGTAGATTGAAAGTAGGTTTTTTAAAAGGTTGGTACAAATTTTGAAACTTTTCAAAAAATTCAATATATCATATTTTATGCCTTCATGTAGTTCAAAAGAACAATATGACAAAATATCACCTACTTTCTAATCTACTTGTTATAAAATTTTGTTTTTCTACTTGTGAAAATTATTTTTTTACTATACTTTTGCATGCTTTCACCCAAACGTGGTTGTTAATAGTTCATTTGGATTTGAGAAAATAAAATATTAGTTTAAAATCAAGGTCAAGGAAGTAAAATTTACTAATGTAATGTTGCACACATCTCCCTTGACCATTGCACTATTCCCATTATTATTTATTTACTCCCAATTGCATAGTAGAACAACAAATTTCAAAATTCCATAGTTTATTTCCTTGACCCACCTTATGTACTTGAATTTTGTAAGAATGGGTCTTCAATCATTTGACCTTGATTTGTAATCATGTTCAAAAGTTGTTGTAAACTATAATCAAATGTTATTAAAACATTTAACATTTGAAACATGCATGTGATTGCCAAAAACATACATTATTCGATACGACCTAGCTTCTAATGTTGGTGGAATGAACATGTGCAACATGTTTTTATCAATGTCATCTTCCTCCTTGATAGTTGAAATAATGGCAATCTTTATTCAAATGCCGAAAGAGGTTAATTCTTTGAAGTGATTTGGGAATATAGAACATTATTACAAAAATGGGGTGTAATTCATTAACTTAAATCACTACGGGACCTTAAAAGTGAAATAAGTTCATTTTGCTTTAATGATTTCACCTTGATTAAAGTTATTTCATTATAATATCATTATGTAAACATCGTGTTTCACATAATTCACTATTGTAATTTATTGTGGTAAATATGTTTATTTTTATGTTGTTGTTTTAAATACCTTGTGCTCCTTCATGATATACCCTTTTAGGTTACCTTTAGTTATTCTAATTTAAATCTTAAGTTATTATAGGTTATTATAAATGATTATAATTTTAACTATTACATGTTATTATACTTTAAGATATCTTAGTTAGTTTATTATAGGTTTTTTACTTTAAGTTATTTAAAATTAAATTATTCAATTAACTTTAGGCTATACTTTAGGTTATTCAAGGTCATTATATTTTATGTTATTATAAGTTATTTTATCCTAATTATGAAATTTTAAAATAATTTAGAATAGCCAACAATAGCTTATGAAAAAAATTAGAATTGCCTATAATAAAAATAATTATTAATAGCATATGGTAATATAACCTAAATTATCCAATAATAATTTGTAATATAATAGTCATTAATAATCGTAATACAACCTAAAATAACCATCAATAATAAGATAACCACTAGTGGCCTATAATAGAAAAGCCAACAATAACCATTATTAAAATAACCACTAATAGCCTATAATATAATATCCATTTATAGCCACCAATAACCATTAATAAAATAATTATTAATAATCATTAATAATATAATTACTAAATATCCACTAATAAAATAACCATTAATAGAATAACCATTAATATTCACCAATAAAATAATCATTAATAACCACCAATAAAATATATAGGCACCAATAATCACTAATATAATAGTCACAAATAACCTAAAATGAAATAACTTACAATAATAAAAACTAACTTACAATACTAAAAAATAACCTAAGATGAAATAACATAAAATAACCAAAAATAATTGATAATAACTAAAAGTAACCTAGGGTGAAAATAACTAAAAATAAAAAAAAAAATTTGAGTATAACCATAAATAATTGTAAATTTTGTAGGGTAAAATAACTTAAACAATGAAAAATAGCCTTAAAATAACTGAAAATGGCCTATCATAGGTAATATTATTATATTAATAAAAATATTATCCATTTATTATTATTTTTTCCCCCAAAATAAAGGTCGTTGAAATGTTATTGAATAGTGATATATATTTTAAAAATATTCAAATGATTTTACACTTTCAAAAGGAAATAAATGTAATTATGTACATTATTGAAAAAAAAAATTAAATTAAATTTTAATCATTTTATTTGGACAAAATCTCAATAAGATATGAATTTTCAAAATTTTATGTTTTTATAATGTTTAAAATGAAGTGTGTGATAATTATAATGCAATGGAACACATTGTCACAACAAATGTGGGGGTTTGATGGTAGGGGTGTTTGCCTTCATCCTAGAGGTCAAGGGATCAAACCTTACAAATGGTGTGTTTGTGGTGAACAGTGATAAGTTGATCGAATATTTTCTTATGTAATTTTTTAGAGTAGGTGCCTACTTAGGTTGATTACATGGCCTATGTACCTAGGCTAGGTTTAAAACCTAGCATATGTAATGACATGTGTTAATAATTATAGGCTGAAAATAATGAAATTATCAATAATAAATGAATAATTTTAATTTAATTGATTTATGTGTTGTTTAGTTAATTAAGTAGCAAGTGAAAGGGTTTGGTAAATTTGTATTTCACTAGGTATTAGTGGACAAATTTTCTATCCGTAACAAATGGTCTTTGTTCATTGAGGGGTTGACATGTTTCACCATGTCCAAATTCATTCAAAATCTAATGAAACCCAAAATGAACTAGAATGCATTTTAGTGCAGTGAAACCTTTAATCAAGATCAACCCAAATTGTGTAAAAATTTCATTCATATACCAACTTGTGTGTTGTATATTTTGCCACAAACATTTGTTCCTTAAAACTTTGTAATTGTTTTGTAATGAAACAAAGACTGACAATAATAATGTGAAAAAACCTTTTTTGTAAATAGTTATTACACATGGAATTATTATTGTACTCAAATATTAAAAAATATAGCAACCCCATTGGCTTAAGAAAATTTAAGCCTACACACAACCATATTTTAACATTGAAAATAATGGTCCCTTTCCACCATTTCAATTAATTGGTCCTCTATAATTCACACAAACACCCTACCAAACCTTAAATTAAGCATTTCATTTCTTTAATTCAAG
>Ga0116231_10014986_pt1 | contig 10181 bp, 3 predicted proteins | sample S1TSphgellanicum_2_FD_89695 | JGI IMG/M metagenome (GOLD analysis project Ga0116231, IMG submission 89695) | Host-associated microbial communities from peat moss isolated from Minnesota, USA - S1T2_Fd - Sphagnum magellanicum MG | ecosystem: Host-associated > Plants > Peat moss > Unclassified... | reverse complement strand
TCATTTTTTTTTAACAATAAAATAAGGTTGTTTTGGAAATTTTTTTTTTTTTCCCCCCCCCCCCCCGCCCCCAAGTTTTTTCTCTTTATTTTTTTTTGTTTTTGAAACTTTTTCCACCTACCAACCTACTAGCCCCCATTGGCCCCCATCGACCTACTCACCTATAAATTTAAAATGTGTTACTTTCATCCCCACCTACCTACCAACACTTTAAGTAGGTACCTACAAACCCCACTTACATGGCTACACTTACCTACATGGTTGCCACTCCAATAGACCCACAATAGTTGACAACAATGAGGAATGAATAAAATGAAGGTATTGCATGGAGCTTGATCTTGTTCATTGAAACAAAATAAATAACGGGATGATTAAAATATTTAACACCCTTTATATAAAGGTATTACAAGTTTTCCATGGGGGTATTGCAAACCAAGTGGATAATCAAAGTGATATGGAGTTCCAATTCAATTTAAATGCATTTAATGCATGTTGTACTTAGGTCTATAAAGCAAAATACTCAATGAACGTGCACTACCCCATTCTAGGTATCCTTGAAATAGTTTGGGCTCCATATCATATCTTTCAACAATTAGAAGGGTATTGTATAGCCCTACCAAAACATAAAAGGAATGCAATACCCTCATTGGGCCACATTGTAAACACCATGGGCTGAATTATTTTGGTCTAAGCTATTAGAAGGGTATTGTTCATGCCTAAAAAGATTCAATGAACATGCAATACCTTTCTCAAAGTATCCCATAAATACATTAGGCTCCATAACATATCTTTTGACATGTGGAAAGGTATTGTTCATGCCCAAAATTACACAATACACTTGCAATACCCCTTGCAGGGTATCTTAGAAAAACATTGTGCTCCATAACATATCTTTTGAAACTTGGAGGAACATAGCATAACCCTACCAAAACCTAGAAGGGATGCAATACCCTCAATGGGCTACAGTGTAATTACCATGGGCTAAATTATTTTGGTCTAGGCTATTAGAAGGGTATTGTTCATGCCCAAAAAGACTCAATGAACATGTAATACCCCTCTCAAGGTATCCCATAAATACATTAGGTTCCATCACATATCTTTTGACACATGGAGGGGGATTGCGTAACCCTACCAAAACCTACAAGGAAACCAATACCTTCATTAGAGTATTCAATAATTAAACACCATGGGCCTACACTATTGGAGGGGTATTGCTCATGTTCAAAATGACACAATACACCTACAATTCCCCTTATAAGTTATCCCATAAATACATTGGGCTCCATAACATATCTTTTCAAACTTGGAGGGGTAATGCATAGCCTTACCAACATGGGTTAAATTATTTTGGTTTAGACTATTAGAGGGGTATTGCTCATGCATAAAAATATTCAATGCACATGCATTACCCCTTGTAAGGTATCCCAGAAATCATTTGGGTTCTATAACATATTTTTTGAAACTTGCAGGGGTATTGCATAACCATACCAAAACCTAGAAAGAAAACAATACTTGCATCATATTGTGATAATATCTTAAACCATGAAACAAAATGAATTTTTTTTTAAATGTTTATTTTGTGCTCAATATAACATGCCCTGCATATTGATTCAAGTAAATGAAGGTATTGCAAAGTTCTTCACATTGATGGTAGAAAGTCACTTGAACAAAGTTATGGAGTTTAAATGCAATACCTACATCATCATGGGATATTTGCATTCACCATGAAACATTAGATTTTTTAAAAAATACTTGATTCCTTGCTAATATATAATGAAATTCATATTTTCAAAATTATTTATTCACTTTAAAATATGATTTAACATATAGAAAAATGAACATAATGCAAAATTGGTCACATTGATGGTACAAGGGTTTAGGGTTTAATGTAAAATTTACTAATTAATGTTAAAATTTAGAATTTGTCAAAATTAAGAAATTAAAAATTCATGTTTAACATTGTTTCAATGATGTACATATTTATGTTTTTCCCTTTTAAAGTTGTAAATTCACTTCAAAAAATAAAAACATAAAGTTTCTAATTTAATAATATTTTAATGCATGTTTTGAAATTTTAATTAAAGCACATGATTTTTTATGTTTTTTAATGGTTCGCATAATAATAAAAATGGTATATCCCATATACTAATCCTATGTATGATTGAAAAACTATTTAATTTTTTTTGACATATAATAATTTCTAGCCTAAAATAATCATATAGTAGGTTGGCAACATTTTATAATTTATAAAGATATAACACAAGTCATTATGTAAATTTTATTTTTTATGATGTATAATATTGGCTTAAATATTGGTCTAAATATATTGTTATTTATAACATATTGAATTAGACATTATATATAATTAATGATATTATGGAATTATATTGTTGATTCATTTTAATACATATAAATGTCTTCATATTATTTAAAATATGATAAGAATTGAATTATATATATATAAAGCCATGATTATGTATAATGCAAATTTTTTTTGTAAATTTTTTTTAATGATAATTTAAAATTTCCAAAATATAAGTTAATTAACGTTGTATTGAAGTTTGAAATATAAGTTACTAATATTATGTAAGTTTAGTCCTTGTAAATTAATTCTATGTAAATTTTAGTTTACAATGTACTAAATGATGATATATTGAGTTTATTAATGTGTGAAATTATATATTTTTACATTTATAGAGATTTAATATTTGCATAATTATATTAAGTTGGTAAAACTTTTAATTAAACATTTGATTAAGGAGGAAGGTGGGTTGAAGATAAGGTACTTTTCATAGGTGCATTTTTCAAATGAGGCTTCTAGAACCTTGAAATTTCTTCCAATTGTGGTTTTTTAGAAATTTGTGTTCCAAATGTTTTGAAAGTAGCAACTCAACTCATCAATTGGGTTATGGTATGTAATCATCTTGTAATGGATGCAAGATGATTTTACCCAAGATCCACTATTTAAATCCTTGCATTTATGATGATTATAAACGAAGATACTATCAACTTATAAAAAGTTAAACCCAAAATAATTTCCTAATCACAATTTTGTCTCCATTTTCATGCATCCCCTACATCAAAGGTGGTTGTTACAATACATGATTTTTTCTAGAAATCATCAATCCATTGAAAGCATTGGCAATGCCATGGTTAGTGTGTGTAACATTGAATGTGCAATACCAATTTAAAGAGTTTTTGAGAACCCAAATTTGGGTCAAATTATGTAATCTTCTTTGACTCTTTTTGTTATGGTTTTCCTTGAATACCTATTGATATGCAATGACTTCATGAAAACTAGAAATTTAAACATGTAGAGTGAAATGATAAGCAAGTTTTAAAACCTTTCAAAGTCATTTGCTTAATCAATTGACTCAAAATCAAGACATTAGCACACCATATCCCTTGCAAATTTTACAACAACAAAATTAAGATAATAACTTCATCAATGACCATAATTAATGGGTTGTAGTCCAAATGAGTTGTGAATCAAATTCTTCATGTACAATTGCAAAATTTCAAAATGAAATGTGAAAATAGTGCACCATGAAACCAATATATAAATTATGTAAGTTGTTATTTCCAATCAAAGGCTTTGGAATTTTATAACAAAATATTGGCAATGAAGATTTATAATTTATACTAGATGTAACCATTAGTTTTTCCACATTAGGTCATGTCCCACATTAGCTACACAACAAACACAAAATTATCATGTTTATTCTAAATGGCAAGCAAATAGGAAGAAGGAAATTACCTATTCTCTAGTCTCCTAGAGATTTTCTAACCGTCAAACTGACAAGATATTCAAAGTGGAGTTTTTTTTAACTAGATGACGATGAAGTGCAACAATAATGTTGTAAGCCAATGCCTGATTTGGTGACAACAATATAAACAGCTTCAGATAATCCTTCCAAGCACCCATATGCAAGCACTTGGATAGGTGCCTGCACACTAAATAAGCCGAAATTCTCTTTGTGGTGGAAAACCAAAGTGTGTTTTAGAAGAGCATGGGAACACTCCAGTAAATCATAAGGCAAAGGAGTTATGTTCTCCATCTCCCACCACACTAATATCATTGCAACAATAGAGAGAAACAATAACAATATAACTAACTTCCATAATGTTTTAAAGATGATAGCTAACAACAAGGAGTTAGTGCTCAAATTGTTGTTTGTTCATAGAGGAGGGTTTATGCTTGGAAGCCTCCATGAAACCTTCAAATCTTGTTTCGGGTGTGATTTGGACCAAAAAATAATTGGGTATGAAAATGTTCATAAGCTTTTGGAAGCCATGCCAAAGTTTGTGTGGATTCAAAAATTTTGTGAGGGCCAAGTTGTTATGCAATGTTCTTGACACCTTAAAAAGTTGAACATGACTTGACCATGCAATTTCTTTATGCAAATTGAATCCACCAAAGAATTAGACAACATTACAGTTATTATGATTAAGTTACTACTACATTAGGCATGATGATGTTGAATCCTCCAATTCTTGTTGAAAATAGCAATGATTTTGCTATGAATAGAACTTTCTTAAGATGTTCACCACCCATATCATCAAATCGACACTTTGATAAAAAAAATACAATAGATTCTTCAAGAAAATACATGGGCATCAAGTAACTAGTCAAATGGTTGGTAGAAATCATGTCCTTCATGCAACTCATTCATATGTCACTTCATGTGATTAGACTTGTTTGTGATGTTCAAAGATTAGTACTATGATCATTTTGGACATTGGGTGAATGTGCCCAAGCTCCATTTTCATGCATCCCAGCTCCAAGTGGTTTTTGTTTCTCAAATACCCTTGATTCAATGATGTCATCAACTTGTTTTAATTGAATATAATCAAGTTGTTGCCTTAATCTCTGGCTTGATAAACCTTTAGGGATTTCCTTTTCAAAATTAAATTCATCAAAAATATGAACATCAAAGCAATCATTTTAATAAAAGTAAACACCAGATGTTCCCCCTTCTTTAGGCAGTGGTCCATTGCAAATGTTTTTTAATGATCATAAAATTTGATATTGCATAAGGTCACTTGCTAACTACATATGTTGTCTCCTCCTTGTAAAATTAGAACCTCTTACATTGTTGAGCTATGTTCCTTCCAAAATGCAATTGGAATTTCTTACAACATAACAATGCATTGTATCATTTATCAATATTTCCAAGCAAGCCATAGGCATTTCTCATCAACCTTAACATTAGCAAAATCATCTTCGTTTCTTTTCTTTTCAGAACATAAAAAAATTCCTTTAGTAAAAACGATGACATCATTCAATCAAAGTTTAAGGTAAAGGTTTAAGAATCAAAATTTTAATTAAAATTTGAAATATAAGTACCTAATATCATGTACGTTTAACCAATGTATTTTCTTACCTCTATGTAAATTTTATTTTACAATATATCAAAAAATGATATACTTAATTAATTTATGTGTGGATTTATTATTATTTTTGCATTATTATACATATAATAACTTAATGATTATTTTATGTTTAAAAAATTTAAGTAAACATTAAATATAGTTGAAAGACATTTTCAAACTCATAAATGGTAAAAATCATTTAATGAACCAATACAAAATTGTTGGTATATGTATATGAAGGTATTGCAATATTTGTTACATTGATGGTATAAGGTGTGTACTTCAACAAAGTTTTGGAAAGTAATTACAATACCTTCATTTTATTGATAGTTTCATTACCTTTTACCATCAATGTGACCAACTTGACAATACCTTCATTTATATCATGGTTTAGGATATTGTCACACTATGGTGTAGGTATTGTATTCCATTTAAGTTTTGGTAGAGTTACACAATACTCATCCAAGTTTCATGGTGAATGCAAATATCCCAAGATGAAGAGGTATTTCATTTAAACTACATAACTTTGTTCATGTGACATTCTACCATCAATGTGAAGAACTTTGCAAATAGCCTCATTTACTTGAATCAATATGTTTGGTATGATATAGTGAACATGGAATAAGTATTTTAAAAAAAAATCTTTTATTTCATGGTTTACAATATTATTTCAAAATGATGTGGGTAATGCTTTCCTTTTAGGTTTTGCTAAGGCTATCCAATACCCTTCCAAATTTTAAAAGATATGTTATGGAGCCCAAAGGTTTTATGGGATACCTGAAAAAAATATTGCATGTGAATTAAGTATTCTAGGCATGAACAATACCCCTCCAATAGCCCAAATCAAAATAATTGAGCCCATGGTGTTTGTAGATTACCCCAAATAGGGTATTGTTTTCCTTGTAGGTTTAGGCAATGCCCTTTTAGGTTTCAATAGAAATGTGATGGAGCCAAAAAGATTTTTGATATACCTTAAGAGAAGTATTGTACACCCATTGAGTAATTATGGGCACAAGCAATACCCCTCCAATAGCTTGGACTAAAATAATTTCCATATTGTTTACTAAATATCTTCATGAGGGTATTATGTTCCTTCTAGGTTTTGTTGGGGCTATGCAATACCCCTTTAAAATTCTTTAAATTTTTTATGTAGCCCAAAGGATTTTTAATATATTTTAATAGGGGTATTGCATGTGCATTGAGTAATTTTGGGCACAAGCAATACCTTTCTAATAACCTGGACCAAAATAATTCAATCCATGGTGTTTGCAAAATACTTGCATGAGGGTATTGATTTCCTTTTTAGGTTTGAACTTCTAATTTTTGGGGGTAAAGAAAGACTTTTTGGTTTGAATGCAAGATTAAAATCATTTTTTTGATAAATTTAGGGAACATGTCATAATGGTAAATATGTGGTTGCTTCAAAAATGAATTGCCGCCTTAAATCTTAAAGACCAAAACAACACCCTAATCAAAAGTGAGATAAATTATGGGATAAATTAATTTGTGTCATTGCTAAATGTAGATGGGATCCCATTGGCCTTCCTATATTGCACTGATGCAACCTCTACATCATGGGTGCGCTATTGCTTAAATACCTCGCAATTGGCCAATGTTGCATCCACAACATTAGCCACAAACACTTCCTTGGTGGTGCTTTGAACCCCAAAACAAATAATATAATATAATGAGTATTGCATATGAATTTTAAAACCTGGATTTCAAATAAAATTGAGTATGATATTGTTGGAAATTTACCGACCATGAATCATTTTTGAATCATGTAAGGAAGTTAATCTCCTTATGTCGCACTGTTTTATTTGATGTAGATTTCTAATTGTGTTCCATCCAAACACTTATGAGTGCCTTTGCATACTCGGCTTGAGTTGTTTGAATCACAAGTGCAAGGTTTTCATTATGCTTTAGCTTGGCTTGCATGTTGAAAGGGATGGCCCCCACACCCCATGCAATCATGCCAAGAAGCTAAAAAAATGTGGTTAGAGACTAGCTTCACAAGTGTGGGCTTCAGCACCTCAGGTGTGTATTGCAAATCAATTTGAAGCCTACCCCACTCCAAGAATGTGTGCCTCTTAGCCTTAGCAATAACCTTTTGTTCCTTTATGACGAAACTGGGCCAAAAGGCAAGACCTACGTATTCATTTTCGTGTGATCTTGGACCTTTAAGCCCTACTCCCAAGTAGATGGGTGTTCAAGCTTGCCCAACTTCATGGTAACATTGTGTTGTACTCACAAATGCTGCACTAAGTTATATTTGGCCGTATAGGATGCATCACACTTATCAACACTACAAGCTAATTTGGGCCCATCCTTTGCCTAGTGCACACCCTCTATGGCAACCGTGAAAAGGGTAACCACATCTGAAACAAAAAAAAAGAAGAACATAAAACCTAATGTGAAAATTAATATTTTGGATGAAGGTTATGCATAGATAGATAAAAGATTATAACACACAATGATAGTATTACACAGAAAGATAAAAGAACAAAAACACAAGATGAGGGTATTGTTAAACTCCAGAAATTTGCATTAAAATACAAAAACCCTGAAAATAATAATATTCTCAACAAAACCTAAAGGTATTGCTTACAAACTTACACAAAAAAAATGCCCCACCCATTTTCTTGATGAAGAAATAAGGTGGGGCAAACAAAGGTTCAAGGACCACAAGTAAAGAAGGTATTGTAATCACAAATTTGACCAAAAAAAACCCCACCCATCCTCTGAATTAGAGAGGATGGGTGGGGCAATTAACTATAATAAGTAAGGTACAATATTTCACTTTCATCAATTTGAACATGAAGATCAACATCAACATTTGCATTTTCTTGTCCAAGAGCTACAATTTCTTGGTCCTCTATCATGTCAATAGTCCTTTGTAACTCAACTTCAATCTATTAACATTTGCGGTAGCAAATGTTTCTTCAACTTCAATATTAGCTTGCATTCCTTCCTTGATATTCCCATTTGGAGCCAATGTAATCACATTTTGCGCTTGTTGTCCAATCACCCCAACCTCTACATCTCCTTCTTCCATGACACCTCCAATTCCACCTACAAACTCAATTTTGGCTTGTTGATCTGCTACACCATTCGTCACTTTCATTCAAATGTGCATTTAACAAAAAGCCCAAAATGCCCAAAATACAAATGAGCATAGTAGTTGATTAATTTTTAACTTTATTACAAGCACCAGGAAACCAAAAAAAAACCCAAAGGAGCTGCACAATATTTGTCCTGGTCTTACTTGTAAGCAAGTAAGACAATGAGCATGGTATTCATTGTTCAAGTTTTAGAGCTTACAACATTAAAAAAAACCAAAACAACAACACTCATCCTAGTCTTACATGTTATGCAACAAAAAAAACCACAACGATGATCATTGCGTTTGTTGTCGTGGTTTTAGAATGTGCAACACAGAAAAAATCAAAATGATGAGTTGCACTCATTTTCCTAGTTTTACAAGCTACACAAATTTTTAAAAACCAAGATGACGAGCTGCACTAATTGTCATGGGCTTAGAGGTTGAACAATAGAAACAAAACCATGACGATGAGCACAGAAAAACATCGTAGTGGTTTCAAAGCTTGCAACACAAAAAAAGACCAGGACAACAAGCGCAATTTATTGTCCTTGTCTCATAGGTTGAGTGATAGAAAAAAAAACCACGACGACGAGTGTGGCACTCATTGTTGTGGTTTCAGAACATGCAACACACAAAAAAACCAAGATTATGAGTTGCATTTGTCATCTTGGTCTTCCAAGCTGAACAATAGAAAAACACCACGATGACAAACGCAACACTCATCGTCATGGTTTCAAATCTTGCAACATGAAAAAAGAACCAAGACAACGAGTGTAATTCATCATCCTGGTTTTGGATGTAACTACAATGAGAAAAACCCATAACGATGAATTGCAACTTGTCGACCTAGTTATGGAAGCAAGAAAGAAAAACAAGAAAAAAAACACTTACCTTCAAAGCAGGGTTTCCACTTGATATTTCATGCACACTGATCCACAAGCTCTCTGCAAGCTCTCTGTGGTTCTGAAGCTTTGGGTAGGGGAGCACAAATGAGTGGTGGGGTAGGTAGGGGGAGGTAGATGGGTTGGGTGGTGGAAGGGAGGAAGGAAGGTTGGAGGAGTAGGTTGTAGTTCCTAGAAAAAAAAAGCCCAGGAACAAAATGAGAGTGAGAAAAATAAAACCACTGACCAAGTAAACTGACCCCTGGGGGACAATTTCATCCCATCCATGAAATCCTAGAGTGTGATTTGTTTTGGGTGGTGCACTGGTGGGTGCTGGGTCACTCAAGTCAATGCTAAGTTGATATTAAGAGAGGCCAGTTTTGTGTTGCATTCAAATTGTGAATGTTAGCTAACATAAAATCTTCTGTAGAATTCTAGGTGACACAAAATAGTTAAATGAGTGTTAAGTTGATGTTAAGTGGATGATAGCTCAATATCAAATTTTCAAAAAATGTAAATCTTGGAATAAAAATATAATGTTGGATAGTAGCTTATAAAGAGGTTTTTAAAGTCAATGCTAAGTTAACAAAAATATTTTTCAATGATTTTTCAAGGTGTGAATGAAGTAAATAAAATAAATAATAATGATAATAATAACCTTCAGGTCAATGTTAACTAACATATGCCATTCTTTTTTGACATGAAATTATGTAAAATGTTATCCTACTTAATACTACAGGGCCTAACTGCAAGTCTGATCGCAGCTACATGTGACTGATTGAAAATCGTTGTTTCATCGAAAAAGCACCACTTATTTGTTTCAC
>Ga0116231_10014985_pt1 | contig 10181 bp, 6 predicted proteins | sample S1TSphgellanicum_2_FD_89695 | JGI IMG/M metagenome (GOLD analysis project Ga0116231, IMG submission 89695) | Host-associated microbial communities from peat moss isolated from Minnesota, USA - S1T2_Fd - Sphagnum magellanicum MG | ecosystem: Host-associated > Plants > Peat moss > Unclassified... | reverse complement strand
TTTTTCCAATTGTTGCTAAACACCAGTTTCCATCGGATCACACTGGGCCAAAGTGATTCAGCACCCGCCGACGCACCATCCATCCACTAGATGCATGAACATCGGTTTCCATCAGATCACACTGGGCCAGAGTGATTCAGCACCCACTGGCGCACCATCCATCCATTGGATGCCTGAACCTAAAGCTCTCCCGTGCCCAACTTGCCCATGCTGGCCCACCGTCACAAACAGACAAACTGATAGACAGACTTGTTGAATTAATATATTAGATATGGCCTTCGAACCCAAAGGCAATGGATAACAAGACTAGACCATCAGAGGTTTACACTGCAGTAAACTTAAACAATGCAAGGAGTGAAGAGGAGCACATAATAAAAAATGAAGTTAAAAATAATCTTCAATGGTGAAAGGAATTTACTGTTGTAAAACTTCTCCATATAGCTAAAATATATTAGCATCTAACATCTGAAAATCCACCTATCTACAAGCTAGATAATGACCAATGTTATTATGTAGATATGCCCCAAAACCATTCAATGATAGAACAACAGCCATATTAATGTTATAAACCTAGATGAAGGCAATCAGACAATGGATATTCAGGAGTTATTACAAGAAATTCAACTGCCTCCAAACTTGACCCAAGAATTCATGAAGGTGCATAACCTATTATTGCTCCCTCATTTACCTGCAAGACACACAAATGGGAAAGAACCATTAATTGATTATTTTCAATCACACTTTGCGATTAGTTTTGAATACCTTGACATTTTAAGGAGAAAAACAATGGAAAAGGTAGTTGCAGAGGAAGTTAGAGTAGGCAAAATAAAAGACAAGGAAGATAGGCAAGTTAAACGAGTAGCAAAATTAAGTTTTGCACAAAACGAACAATTCAAAAACTATTGAAAAGTGTGCTAAAGCACAAGTCACTGCAACTTGGACTCCAGTTACTGTTATTGAAGTAGGTGATCATTTTCACCATGATTTTCAAATAGCTCCCTAAGCAAATTTGCACAAGTGCATGGGGGTGAATTTAGGCTGCACAACATGAGCTCAACAACAAACAAAGATGCAGGCACGAGCTAAACGATAATCATGAAGGTGCTAAACAACAAGGCTACTACCTTCTAATGATTAAAGAATAAACAATAAGGTTACAATTACAGAGAGAAAGGTAATAGCTATTGAGAAAAAGGGTAAGAGTTGAACAACAATTGAAAAAAAAACAACAACAGAACAACAATTGAACAATAGATGAGATAAAAGGTTAAAATGTTTGAATACTAGTTGAGAGAAAAGGTTCAATTGAACAACAACTGAGAGAAAAGGTTTAATTGATAATTAAGAAGTGACAAAAATGGGGATCATTAGCTGGTTTGAAATGCATCGAGCTTGGATAAAGAAGCATAAGCAATAGGTAACAAAGGGGAAAAGACTAGAAGGGATTGCCATGGTAAAATCAAAGTCTAAAGAAAGGTGAGAGAGCTTGTAGGAGAGGTGATAACAACAACAAGTGCTTAATAACAACTGATGGCTACATTACTAAAACCCTAGAAGCTCATGTTTGGCAGTGGGAAAAAGAAAAAGACGAGGAGGAAAAGTTATTGTACAACAAAGTTGTTTGCAACAAGATCAACAAGGGTTGTCGAAAAAGTAGTAGAACTATGCCACATAGTTGAGAATAGACTTTTGGCGAAACAACTACCATTGTTGCAAAAGGGAGTTGTAGGTCCTAGTCTTGCTGGTTCATCATCTCCCATCATTAGTTGGTATGTTCCCAGACATCAAACCAATTGCAACATCATCTTCTCTTTCACCACAAGTATTAACATAAATAACAATAGTTACCAAAACCCAACAACAAGAGTAGTAGGAGGAAGAGATGGCACACAATGGAACTTGAGACAACTGAGGTCTATGGGAATCGAGCTTGCTAGGAAGAGGAATAACAACAACAATGCCTTTGAAGAGTTCTTCTTCTGCACACAAGTTATTGGAGCCGCATTTAACCCATTCGCAATTTGTTGGAAGAAGTACATGAAGATGCTCAAAGCTCCCTTACACCTGAGTTGAGAAAGATGAAAGAAAGGGCATGGATCACCATTGTTGGTAGTAATAGCAAACAACATTCAAATAGATAAAGCTCAAAGAGAAAAAAAAGTTGAGGGATGTAGGAAGAAGTGACCAAGAGGAAAGTTGCTAATAGTACTAAGAAGTGATTGGGAGGAATGTAAAATTTTGTGGGAGCAACAGAAATTTGCGCCCATAAACATTCAAAAAGGGTGATACATTTGGTGAATGGGACAATATTTACCCATTATCGTCAATCTAGAAGCCCTAATTTGGGTGTGATTTCAATTGTATGATCAATTATGAATGATTATTTTATCAAAATGTTTCATCCCCATCTTCATCCAATTTAATGTGAAAGTAGATAGCATTCATTAGTGAGCAAATGTTTGTTTTGTGTTAGGTGACTAAATAAGCGATCATGGGCTACCATGTGGATGATCCCTTTTTTTTATAATCAATTTTTACCCCCCAAGCTTTGAAGGAGTGTATCTTCTTCAATTTTGACCGATTTTGAACCATTTAAACCTCTATTGGTGCGCTTTCTACTTGGCTACATTTTATTTTTAGACCACAATTGGAAAGGAGGTAGATTGAATGAGATAGAGGTGAAGACACTATGTGTTCAATCATTGGCATGTTTACCCTAGATAATAAATAATTTGCAATTTCCCTCATTGCCAAGTTCTCGATCACAACAAATTAGATTCTGTCAATGGTGAGGCACATGTGTATGCTCCGTGTGTGTCTAATGTGCATTTATTTATTTATTTCTTTTTATTGGCCCAAGTTAATGGACCCATGTGTAGATTCTAGGTGCACCCATCCAATTGATGTGTTGTTTTGAAGTCTACCCATTTGCTTGTTGGGTTTCTTCTCAAAATATGAATGTTGGGTAATTGATTTGATCATGTTTTTATATCATTTTTTTTTTGGGTTGTCACATGCCTTTTCATATAACAAGGTTTCATATCACTATAAAATATTAAAAACAATTCATATGACTAGTTTTAGTGATGATAAAATTTTCATAGGAGATGGTTTAGGTAGGATGACAATAGGTTCCCATAGTAATTTGTCCTACCATGTTTCTTCCCATAATATGTTGAAATGAATTATTCTAATTCAAAATCTATTATATAATTACTTATAATGACATATTTAAATAACAACCTCTTCTATGGTTGCAATCTCTTGGATTTTTTGTTTTTTTAAATTTTGTTGCATGCATATTTGAAATCTCTTTATTTTCTTTCTATTGTAAGCTTGCTATTTTTTTGTTTTCAATTTACAACACTCATAATCTTTCTTTTCAGTTTTGCTTGTGTAGTGTAAGAGAGAAAAACACATTTTATTTTGAAAATTTTGAAAAGTATTTCTTTGTTTTTTGTTTATTATAATTTTGTTGTCATAATCACAATTTCAAATATGCATAGAAGTTTATCATCACTAGTAGTGCGTAACAATGTGGAGCCTAAATTCTAAAAATAATTTGTTTTTTTATAAACATACAAATAATTAATTTCAATTCCTTTTAGTCTTATTATAATGTGATTTAAAAAAAATTATTCAAAGGATTATGCAAGAATTTATTAAAATAAAACACATCAATTTTACATAAATAAATAATTTAATCTAAAATTCGTTTTTGAGATATAAATTATTTTAATTAATTTGATGTTATTTTAACAAAAATAATGAAATTAATTTTTATTTATTTAATTTTTTGTATTTTTATTGCCTTTTATGTTATAGAAATTTAGTATTGCTTGAAGATAGTAGACATGCATGTATGATTTTAGGTTTTATCAAGCATGTATGGGGCAGAGGGGGTGAGGGGGCAGACCGTAAATGTGGACATGAGAACACGCAAACATACATTCTCAAATTTGCTTCGGGATTTGGTTTTCTAAAAAAAGGAAAAAACACTTCTCTCTTTTTTTGGCCCTCTTTTTGGACTTGCCGCTTGTTTGTGTCTTCAAGTATTAAATAATGCTTGTGCTATATTACCTATTCTGCTTGGTAAGAGCAGCCTAAGAGAAAAAGAATGTTTATTTTTATTTTTGACATTCAATAGAGTTATTGTAAAGTATTTGAGAGAGGGGTTGAAATTGTTTGTTAGGGGTTCAAAACAAGTTGAAACTATAGATGAACATTAAATTGATTAACTAATTTATATTAAGTGTCATAATTAAAATGAAAAATATTTTTATAAGTGTTAAAAGAAGTTTGATCTTGAATGTGATTCCAATGTAAATTTTGAGATAGACAATCAAAAAATGCTTGTGACACAATTGCATTAAATAAAAATAAAAATAGAATTCAAGAATTTTATGCTAAGTTTTGTTATTTGATCAAATTTTCTTGAACTTTATGAACAAAAATAAAGAGGAAATGATGAAACAAAGAGGATATATATATTAAAAAGCAAGTTTACATGAGGGCCTAGGTCCAATTTGAAAACAGAATAGAGCAATCCTATTGGTTAAGAACTTAAAATTGGGCCCAAATGATTTTACATGGGGTTTCGGGTTTGAAATCATTAAAATGACATGTCATCCTACATGGCACACTTTATAGCATCAAAAATTTGGGCCCAAGATAATAAAAGGAATGCTCTTGAAATGGAGACCCAATTTCTTCCCTTGAGCCCAAGAAATTTATTAATTTATTAATTAGTTTTTGAACCATCATAACCATCTCAAAATAATAATAGGAATGCTCTTGCAATGGAGACCCAATTTCTTCCCTTAATCCCAAGAATTTTTTAAAAAATTTAATTAATTTTTGAACCATCATAACTATTGGATCAAAAATATTATTTTTGGAGATGGAGTGAAGTGGGAAGCTAGAAATGTTGTAAGTCTCTTCTCCTTTGTGCATATCATTTCTTCTGTGTTGCTAGAATCCAAACAATAGAAAAGAAGAAAGGAATTGAACCAAAAAAATTTTAAAAATGAAAAGAAATGGAAGTAGAGACACTCCGACAAAATGTGTCCTTGTTTGTAAAAGTGAATTCTCTAACGATCTCTAACAAGATTTAGTGGGGATCCAGTGGATTCATTGGTCCATTCAACAAAGACTAATGAACCTCACTCACATCCTGTAATAGGGGGATGACTGTATGGTTTTAAAACAACCCAAAATAATAGCCAAACCCAAACTAATTAGGGTTTTTTTTATCAGAGTATTAGATAATGGCCGAGCCACTAGCTGGCTATTCCACTTGCTAGAGTTGCTGGTGAAGCCAATAAGGCGAGGCTGCCACCAAACTCAGCAGAGTGGGCAGCAGCCAGACCCTAAGCTTGTGTAAACAATTTTGAATCATGATTTGTTTCTATGCCCCCATAGTACTTTGGATTTTGCTCTTCTGACTCAGACTTGGTGGGTCGTCTCTATCTCTGTCACTTTTGTTCCTTCCTTTCCCTCTTTCCTGGATGCTCTGTTTTATGGAGTTTGCCAGGGTTTCATCATGTTCAATTTTTTAAGTTGACATCTGACCATCAGTTAACTTATAGATCAACGAGGGCAGTCATGAGACCCTTAATTGTTCAATGTGTAATTTCTTCTTTGTTACACATTCATTGTAGATGGACTATAAAGACAAATTGTAGCTTAGCTCGTGGCCCACCTCAAGCTTTTTGGATCATGCAAAATGAGGTTGATTTGAGTGAGTTAGGGTCAACAAATGGAGGGAGAACAAAAGTTCTAAACAAATCCAGTTGGATTAGAAAAATTGCTATGAACATTCATTGTCAGGCCTACAACCCAACAGCAAAAGCCTGAGTGATCATCATTGGGACCTTCATCACCAAATTGGATGGATATAGAAAACACACACTTCTTCCCCAATTTATGTACACAAATTTTCGTGTTAGCAAACAGGTTCCTTCCTTCCTTCCTCAATCTCATCCTACATCTTGCCCATGACCAAATGTGGAATAAAAAGTCCTCATATTTGCCTCCAAGCGTGATCACTACCAGGCCCAATACTATCCAACGCGATACCCATCACCAAACATAACCCCATTTTTTACGCACAAAACCATATAAATTGTGCGTGACATACATGCTCATTGTGGAACACAAATCTTTTGTAATGGGACGAAACGTTCAATAACCCAGAACGTAATTTTTTTGTGATGGTGCATTAGGCCATATGTGGTTCTGCACCCAACCCAAAGAGGGTTTGACTGAACTTTGGTAGTCTAGGTTCTGAATACAAAGGGCGTCCCAATGTAGGCCTGTTTATGCCTGGTTACCCTAGACCTTGAAAAGATGAAAGGGGTGTGTATTTATATTGAAGGTTTTGAATAGAAGAAATGACATCAATGAGGTGGTATTTATTTGGTTAGGAAAGGAATTGATGAAGGTTTGGGTGCAGCAACTTGATGGTTCATTAACTTGGGTTACAATGTCCATCTTGTTCACTTTGATTTTGGAACTCAAAAGTTTTTTTTCTTTTTTTCTTATTGAAATAAAGAGGTAAAATCACCTTGGATGAGACAGAATCCAACATCAAGATCTTAAGATGTTTATAATGTGACAGAATCTGACATCAAGATCTTGCTATTATCCCAACTATCAACAGCTGCATGCAGAGAGGTTCACCTGCACATGATTTAGTTGACCTTTGATATATGTGTTCTTCTATTCATTTTTTGCAATAATATGATTTTCATCTTGCCATCGGGTAGTTACACACTTTGATGTCCCCCAAAAGGAGAATGGGATGTACCCAGATGTTTGCTATTTCAGGTGCACACTAATTTTACATACCTAGCATATGATATAGGCCTCAATAATGGTATGGGTATATAGTGTGCAAGGTCAAATTTTCTGAATTGTAAGCAATTGTTACACATATGGACCTTTAGCTTGGTAAATCATCAAGGTGGATCCACTTGAAATTATGCCCAAAATAAGAAAACGCCTTCAGGCTTACATGCCACTATTACATTCCCTTTAATAATAGCTTTGAAGGAGAAAGAAGCATGAGGTATGAATTTGTGCAATTTGGCATCAAATGTTATGCATATAGTGGTCACCTGGTTTGCAATTCTTACATGCCACTCCCACACAAAAATCACATAGCCTTTGCCCAATCCAATACAACATAAGTTCATGTGTTAGTTAGTGTTCCCAATATTTTACAAAATTAAAATTCTGATAAATTGAATTTCCACATACAACATTATCATAGTAGTACCTTGGTGGCTTTGGCACAAAATATATTATTTTAAAGCTGTCAAAATTTTCAAGAAAAAAAAAGTCAGAGAGAAACCTTTTGTGAAGGAAAATGAAGAGTATTTTGAAATATTCTGTTCTAAAAATGAAATCTTTGAAAGTACTTAATTATTCAACAGACATGTGCTGAAGCTCCACTATGTGTGGGTTTAACCATGACGGCTATTTCCTACAAACAAGTTAAGTAAGATATGGTCACATGGCACATTTCAGTTACAAAATTTAAAAAATTCACAATATGAAGTTTTCCAGAAACATCCAATCTATGTCTTACTTGAATGTAGGTGACAACATTAGATGTGAGCAGATGCCTGGGCACCTGACATCATCATAGCCTCGAAAATACTTACTAGCTATTGGTATTGAAATGTAAGGCATGTACACTAGGAGTCAGGGCCAATGTTCAACCCAAAATCCAGCATTCCTATTGGTGCAAAAGTTGAAATCAGCCCCAAGGGCTTTTACACTAGGAGTCAAGGCCAAAATGGAAAAAAAAAAAAACTTTTCAATCTGCCCCAAGTTACTAATAAATGCTGAAATTTATGGCCTTGTATTGTTGACCCCAAGGCTGGCAAAAGGATACCATCAAATTTGGGAGGCCAATTTGCAACCCTTGGGGCCAATGTTCCAGCATTTATTTAGTAACTTGGGGCCAATTTGCAACCCAAAAATGCTCAAAGTTGGCCCCGATTACTTTCCTCATATATGGGTTAATCACAAAATGTTTTACAGGTTTATAATTTGGGATTTTAAGGGTTTAGGTTGAGAAGGATCACATTGAGTCTATTTATTGGAAATGAAAGGGTGAGGGAAGAAAGTTCACCTTTGACTACCTTTAAAGTAGGAGTCCAAATTTTTTTGGACTTGAGGAGGAGGAGGAGGGTGCACATGCGACAATACAGACAATTCCAATTTTGGTTCATTCCCTGGTTTCAGCCTGTCTTTTTGGCCTTATGTTAAATCATGAGGGGGTGGAATCCACTTCAAATGTCCAAAATAAGAAGATGGCTTTACATGCCACTTCTTCTGCAATTCCCTTCAATAATAAGTTTGAAGGACAAAGATACATAAGGTTATGAATTCATGCAATTTGGGATCAGATTTTATGGATATGGTGGGCTACTTCTTCTTGCAATTCCTACACACCACTCTCTCATTGATTGACACACAAAAATAACATAGCCTTTGCCCTATCCAATACAACATTAATTCATGTATTAGTGTTCCCAATATTTTACAAAATAAAAAAATTTGATAAATTGCATTGTTGATGTTTTCAAAAAAAATTCTTTTTTTCAAAGCTTTTTTTTTTCTGAAGGTAAATGAAGAACATTTTTGAATATTTTGAAATATTCTGTTCTAAAATTTGGAATCTTTAAAATGAATTAATTATTCAACGGACGTGTGCTGAAGCTGCACCATGTGTGGGTTTAAGGGTAACGACTATTTACTATAAACAAGTTATAAGCAAGATACGATCACATGGCACATTTCAGTTACAAAATTAACTGATTCACGATATGTAGTCTTCCAGAAACATCTGGTCTATGTCTTACTTGAATGTAGGTGACAACATTAGATGCGATCAAATGCATGGGTATCTCACAACATAGCCTCAAAAGAAATACCGTCATACACATTCGACATAAATTAAATTAATCTTTTGTTTTGTTGATTTTTTGAATTTTTATTACTCGTGCCCAAATTTTTATAATTATTATAAAATTAAGAGTCTGCAAGTTTTCTACTGTCGGGCTTGAACTGCAGACCTCTAGACTGTCCAATGAACATAACGAGAGTGTCTTTAATAATTTTTATAACCATTACCTGCTGAAAACTTCAGAATTAAAAAATTCAAGTGCCAAAGTTAAGATTTAAAATTTAATTAATTATTCAGCATTTTCTTTTTGCCAAATCCGATCAGGGAGTATAGTACTAACTTTCAAATGTGATTGTCTCAGACATCCGATACAATGGATCTCTCTGGTCCGAGTATTGACGTTAAATTAAAAGAAAAGAAAGAAATATACTTTCCTCTTATATGCATTAATCACAAAGGATTTTTCAAGTTTATGGTCTGGATTTAAAAGGGTCAGGTTAAGAAGGATCACATTATGTATATTTATTTACTTGAAAGACCTTTCAAGATTTGGTCTACTAGGTAATAATTTTGAAGACAATTCATTATTCAATTCTTATGCACACTTATACTAAATAGTGTCTTGATCAAGGCGTAGTATTTAGAAGCAACCCACATCTCGTCCTCTCACATGAAAAATGTACAAATTGTACATGTAAATTTGATTCGATGATCAGCATTGCATAGCACATAAAGATATTAGTAAAGTCAGCCTGACTTTCACAGGGAGTCTCATACCTTGTTTTCATCCTTAGTTCCTAGTTGTCTGGAAATTCTCGCGGACTGTGGACAAAATTGGAAAGAAAGAGTGAGGAAAAAAAATTGACTGGGGGACACCTTTGACTCCCTTTAAAGTAGGAGTCCAAATTTTTGGACTGGGCAGGCAGGAGTGGATATGAGTCAATACAGTACAAGACAGGGTGAAACTGGGGAATGCACCAAAATTGGTGCATTTCCCATTGTCGCCCTGTCCTTTTTTCCTTTGTATGGTCTTCATCCTCTCTCTTCTTGACTGGGTCCTGTATTTTCAACAAGGGGTGTGTCAAGTTGTGGCCTTGCCATTCAGCCACGTCAATCTTCAGCAGAGGAGTTCACCCAAAGTCTGCAAGCTTTTCAAAACCTGCCTCCCACCCATCATTTGACAACAGAGGTGAGGATTCTCTCCACCTAAACTGTCTTCTGGGTCTTCAGCACCCTGCCAGAAACAATGAGAGAAGCAGGATGC
>Ga0116231_10014984_pt1 | contig 10183 bp, 3 predicted proteins | sample S1TSphgellanicum_2_FD_89695 | JGI IMG/M metagenome (GOLD analysis project Ga0116231, IMG submission 89695) | Host-associated microbial communities from peat moss isolated from Minnesota, USA - S1T2_Fd - Sphagnum magellanicum MG | ecosystem: Host-associated > Plants > Peat moss > Unclassified... | reverse complement strand
TTGGCGGCGGAGATGCGGGAGATCAAGGTGGATTTGCCGACGTTGGGGTAGCCGACGAGGCCGGCGTCTGCCAGCAGGCGCAGCTCTAAACGGTAGTTGCGTTCTTCGCCGGCGCGGCCGAGCTCGTGCTCGCGCGGGGCCTGGTGGGTGCTGGTGGCGAAGTGCTGGTTGCCTCTTCCTCCCCGGCCGCCTCTCGCAATCACGATGGTCTCGTTGGGGCGGGCGAAGTCGTGGATGAGTTCGCCCGTGGTGTCGTCGTAGAGGAGGGTGCCGACGGGGACCTTCAGCGTCGTCGATTCGCCCTGGTAGCCGGAGCAGTTGGAGCCGAGGCCGTGGCCGCCGCGCTGGGCCTTGTGCTCCGGGTTGAAGCGGAAGTGGACGAGGGTGTTGTGCGAAAGCGAGCTGGACATGAGGATGTCGCCGCCGTGGCCGCCGTCTCCGCCGGAGGGGCCGCCCTTGGGGACGAACTTTTCGCGGCGGAAGGCCATGCAGCCGTTTCCGCCGTCGCCGGCCTTGATACGGATTCTTGCTTCATCGATAAACATTGCAATCTTCAGTGTAAATGGAAGGGCCGAACCGGCGGCGCTATCCCTCATCTGCGATGAAGCCGCCGGATATGGGCACCCGGCACTGAACATACAGACTTCGTTCGATCGCCCATCCGCAGCCACGCTCGGTGCCCCGCGAAAATATTAAGTGACGATAAAAACGACGCTCCGGAGGGGCGAAAGGCGGCGCTACGCGGAAACTCCCGGGGGGCAAAGCGAGTCAAAATCACAGTCCCAGACAACGAGACCATGACCCCAAACCACCCCTCAGGAGATGCCACGATGCAGCGAAGTATTTTGCGGAAGCTGACGGTATACGCCGTTCTGGCCATTTCGGCCGCGGGCGCGGTGCGCGCGCAGACCACGACGCAGGGGGCGATCGGCGGCACCGTCGTCGACACGACCGGCGCGATCGTCGGCGGCGCGAGCGTGACCATCCATAACGACGGCACAGACGCCGAGGTGCATCTGACGGCGGACGAGAGCGGCTACTTCAAGGCCCCGCTGCTGGAGCCTGGAACGTATACGGTGACGGTGACGGCACCGAGCTTCAGCGAGGCGCGGGTCGACAAGGTGACCGTGCAGGTGGGCCAGCTGACGACCATCTCTCCGAAGCTGACGAGCGGGTCGACCGAGACGGTGGTGGATGTGACGGCGGACGCGCCGGTGCTGAACTTCGAGTCGCCGGACTTCTCTTCCAATCTGAACCAGAAGGCGCTCGAGAACCTGCCGGTAAACAACCGCCGCTGGTCGAGCCTGGCGCTGACGACTCCGGGCGTGGTCTCGGATTCGAATGGCTACGGTCTGGTGAGCGTGCGCGGAATCAGCCCGATCCTGAACAACGTGCTGATCGATGGCGCGGACGACAACCAGGCGTATTACGCCGAGGAGCGCGGCCGCACGCGCGAGGCGTATTCGACGTCGGAAGCCGCGGTGCGGGAGTTCGCGGTGAATACCGGGGTCTACTCGGCGGAGTACGGCCGCGCCGCGGGCGCGGTGATCAACTCGGTGACCAAGAGCGGCACCAACCAGATCCACGGCCAGGCGTACTTCTACGACCGCGAGAGCAACTGGAACGCGTACAACGATTACAGCAAACTGACCACGGCAGCGCAGAATCCGACGACTCTGGCGTACACCTTTACCACCGCTCCGCTGAAGCCGGAGGACGAGCGCAAGATCTATGGATTCACCGCCGGCGGCGCGATCATCAAGGACAAGCTCTTCTGGATCTACACCTTCGACGAGCATCACAGGATCTTTCCCGGCATCGCCGTGCCGGAGTCTCCGAGCAGCTTCTACACGCTGCCGGACCTGACGCTGCCGGCGGGTTCGACGATTGCGGCGAACGGCTATGTGACCGGCGCGAACTCGACCATCGACAGCCAGGCCGGGCTGCTGGCGATCCGGCAGGGACAGCCGGCGACGGCGGCGGGCTATGCCGTCGGGGCAGCGCTTTACCAGGCGGGAATCGTCGCGCTGCAGTCGGACCTGGGCAGGGTGCCGCGCTTCGGCGACCAGGAGATCAACACGCCGAAGATCGACTGGCAGGTGAACGACAGAGAGCATGTGAGCTTTCTCTACCACCGGCTGCGCTGGGACTCGCCGGGCGGCGTGCAGACCTCGGCGACGGACGACTACGGCGTCGACACCTGGGGCAACGACTTCGTGAAGCTCGACTACGGTCTGGTGAAGCTGAGCAGCCTGCTTTCGGCGAACATCAGCAACGAGCTGCTGTACCAGTACGGGCGTGAGTTGGACGATGAAAGCCAGCAGCCATACAGCGCGTACACGCTGGCCAACCTCGTCGGCACGGGCGGAAACGTTCCCCAGGTGGCGCTGGACACGAGCGTCTTCGGGAACATTGGGTCACCGTACTACTCCTATCGCAAGGCGCTGCCGGACGAGCGCAAGTGGCAGATCGGCGACGTTCTCCACTACACGCGCGGCAACCACAGCTTTTCCTTCGGTGTCGACACGGTGCACAACAGCGACCTGATCAACAACACCTACGAGAGCAACGGCGAGTTCAGCTACAACTACCTCGGGAACTACTTCAACGATCTGCTGAACGCGAGCAAGGGAGCGTCGACGTGCGGGTCGCAGACGGGCGGAAATCCCACCTCTGCGACGGCGACGGGCTGGACGGGCACGCTGCCCTGCTATGCCACGTTCTACCAGGGCTTCGGCAACCCGGTGTTCGCGATCAACACCTTCGATTACGGGATCTTCGGGCAGGACAACTGGAAGGCGACGCCGCGGCTGACGCTCGAGCTTGGCCTTCGCTACGACTATGAGTTTCTGCCGACTCCTCCAACGTCGCTGACCGCGGCAACGACCGGCTTCACGCCCTACCCCGGCCTGACCAACCACCCCAGCGACAAGAACAACCTCGGTGTTCGGATAGGCTTCTCCGAGGACCTGTTCGGGTCAGGCAAGACGGTCCTGCGCGGCGGCTACGGCATGTACTACGGCCGCATCACGAACGGCGTGCTGCTGAATACGCTGCTGAACACGGGCAGCCCGAACGGACAGTACACCACCACGCTGAAGCCCTCAGCCGGGCCGCTGCTGCCGGACATTATCGGCACCGGGGCTGCACCCAAGCCGAGCTCCTACTACCTGGCCGCGAACCTGCAGAACCCGATGGTGCACGAGTACGACCTGGTGGTGCAGCATGAACTGGGCAAAGGCTCGGTGGTGTCGTTCAGCTATCTGGGAGCGCTGGGGCGCGAGCTTCCGAACTTCCTGGACCTGAACCTGGACCCGACCTCCACGGTCCCGGTGACAATTACGCTGGCTCCCGACGCCGCGGGATCGCTGGGACCGGCGGCCAAGCTGCCCGCCTCCGACCTGACCGTGACGACCTATACGAAGTACGGAAACGTCGGCCAGTTCGGGGCCGCTGCCACGAACTTCCAGAGCATCACGCAGATCACCAGCAACGTGAACTCGAGCTATAACGCGTTTGTGGCGGAGATCCAGAACCGGTCGCTGAAGAACCTCCAGTTCGACTTCAACTACACCTGGTCGCACGCTCTGGACTTTGCCCAGAATGCGACCACGACGACCTCTGGCAACTCCTGGTACGACCCTTACGGCGACCCGCAGGTGAACTACGGCAATTCGAGCTACAACGTGCCGGACCGCTTCGTGGGGTACGCGATCTACACCTTTCCGAAGATGGCGGGGCATAGCTGGTATACCTACCTGAGCAATGGCTGGAGCGCGGACACGTCGTTCCAGGCGCAGAGCGGCCTGCCTTACAGCGCAGGCGTGAGCGGCTATAACTCGAACGACGCGATCCTGAGCGGAGCCTGGAACGGCGCGGGGGGAGCGGCGTTTATTCCGGGCATCGGGCCGAACACCTACAAGACGCCGCGGAAGATCGTGGACGACGTTCGTCTGGAGAAGGAGTTCGCCCTCACCGAGCGGTACCGGGTGCAGTTCCTGGCGCAGATGTTCAACGTGGCCAACCATCAGAACATCGACGGCGTCGGGACGACGGCCTACAAGCTGAGCAGCGGCACCGCCGGCAATCTGGGCATCGCGACCTTCCAGTCGACGTTCCAGGTGCCGACGAGCAGCAACAACAGCGGCTTCCTGTACACCCCGAGGGAGATCGAGATCGCAGCGAAGTTCTCCTTCTAGCAATGCCGGAAGCATGAGAAGGGCGGCGGCCTGGCCTCCGCCCTTCTTTCTCACAGTCCGTCTAACCCACTCAACTTCCTGCCGCCTTTCTCACCACGAAGAAGCCTCTTTCCTAAATCGGGAAGAGTGGAGTAGGCTTCGGTTACTCCCACATTTTGTTGGCTGGGTGGCGATGTCTCCCGCTCGATTCCAACAGCGACAGGCAGCCCCGGCGAGTTTCTCTCTTGTATCGCAGAGTTCTCCTGGAGAGGCCTATGTGGACGTGCGGGCTTGCGCGGTGGTGCCGCGTCTGGATCTTCGTCTTGATGGTGTTCACGGGGTCTGCCGGCGTGGGGCTGGCCCAGAGCTCGGTCGATGGCGCGATCGGCGGGCGGGTCGCAGACCAGCGCGGGGATTCTGTGGCCGGGGCGCGGATTTCGGTGAAGAGCGCGGCGACAGGTGCGGTCCTGACGGCCGCGTCCGCTTCCGACGGCAGCTTTCTGGTGGCGCGGCTTGTGCCCGGAGTCTATGCGGTGGTGGTGAGCGCGCCGGGATTTCGCGTGTTGGCGGAACAGGTGACGGTCGCGCTGGGGGCGGTCGCGAACGCCGACGCGCGGCTGGAGATCGAGCCGGTGATGACGATGCTCTCGGTGGAGGCGGCGCCGGTGAGTATTGCGGGGGCCGCGCCGGTCGAGGAGGCGAGTCCGCCCGCGGCCTCGGAGGTTCCAGGCGGTTCGGTCACGACGGCAGAGCAGATGGACCTGCTGCCAGTGGATGGCAGACGGTGGCAGACCTTCGCCCTGCTGCTGCCGGGTGCGAACAGCGGGTCGGCGGAGGATGGCGAGGCGGCGGTGAGCTTTCGCGGCCTCGCGGTGACGCAGAATGCCAGCGAGATCGACGGAGCGTCGGACATGCAGAGCTTCGGCTCCGTGGCGCGGGGAACCGGCGGCGGCGCGGGGCGGGAATCCGAGGAGGAGGACGATTCCGGCGGCGAGACCGGCGCAGGCGGGGACGGCGCGAAGGCGCAGTACGGGCGGCACGCGGGGGCCGCGTACACCTTCGCGCAAGGTGCGGTGCAGGAGTTTCGGATACGCTCGGGGGAGTACTCCGCGCTCGATGGACATGCGGCGGGTGGCGTCGTGACGACCGTCTCGAAGAGCGGGACCGGCACGGTGCATGGCAGCGGGTTCTATCTCGCGCGGGACAGCGCCTGGGACGCGACCAACCCCTTCTCGCTGGCGACGCACTACGCCGACGGCGTGGTGACGAGCGGCTATGTAAAGCCTGACGACCTCCGGCAGCAGTTTGGGGGTTCGGTGGGCGGGCCGGTGCGTTTGCCGTTTCGCTCCGCGGTGAGGCCGGGGAAGCTGTTTTATTTTGCGACGGCGGACGTGCAGCGGCGGCGCAATCCCGCGGTTTCGTCGCCGGGGTATGCGCAGTTCTATGCGCTGACGGCGACTCAGACGGCGCTGCTCGGCAACCGGGGCGTTTCGACTACGGCAACGAACGTGGCGCTGAATTACTTGGATAGCTTGACCGGCACCGCAATGCGGCGCGAAGACCAGCGGATCGGCTTCGGCAAGCTAGACTGGGAGGCGACGGCGAAGAACCGGCTCAGCCTGCAGGCGAATCGCGTCAGGTGGGACTCGCCGGGAGGCGTGCGGTCGGAGCCGGTAGTGGAGCGCGGGCTCGCCAGCCTGGGGAACGCCTACGGAAAAGTGGACGCGGGTGTCGCGCGATGGGTCGGAATCTGGACCACGCACCTGAGCAACGAGATCCGGTTGGCTTACGGGCGCGACTTCGAGTACGAGACCGCGCAGGCTCCGCTGGCGCAGGAGCCGGCGATCGGGCCGAGTGGGCTGGCTCCGGAGGTGTCGATCGGGCCGAACGGGTTCACCTTCGGGACGCCGGCGTCGCTCGGCCGCAAGGCGTATCCCGACGAGCGGCGGTTGCAGGTGGCCGAGATGGTGGAGTGGGCGCACCGCAGGCACCTGGTGCAGGCGGGGTTCGATTTTTCCGCGATTCACGACCGCGTCGACGCGCTGACCAACCAGGAAGGGACGTTCAACTACGACAGCGGTGCGACCGCTGGTAAGGCGGGCGGCCTCGTGGACTGGATCACAGACTATACCTTCAGCGCGCAGGCGTATCCGAACGGGGCGTGTCCTTCGATCAACGCCGCGGACCATCTCTTTTGTTTCCGGACGTTTACGCAGAGCTTCGGGCGCTCGGCCGTGAGCTTCCGGACCGAGGAGTGGGCGGGTTTCCTGCAGGAGGAGTGGCGGGCGACCGCGAAGCTGCATGTCAGCGCCGGGCTGCGGTACGAGTATGAGCGTGAGCCGCGGACGCAATACCCGAATCCGGCGCTCGACGCGATCTTCGGCGCGGCAACCAGCGGCCGAGGCGGCGCGACGAGCGTGTTTCCCGAGGACGGGAACAACCTCGGGCCGCGCGTCGGCATTGCCTGGCAGCCGCTGGGCGCGGGCAAGGGGGTGGTGCATCTCGGCTACGGCGTTTACTTCGGCAGGCTACCGGGAGCGACGGTGCGAGCGGCGCTGATCGACACGGCGCTGCCGGGTGCCTCAGCCACGCATGTAAGAATCACGCCGACGACGGAGACGGATTGCCCGCAGGTGGCCAACCAGGGGTTCGGGTACGGTTGCGACTACGTCGCGCAACCTCCGGCGGCGGTAGGCGCGAGGACAACCGCGACGGTCTTCGACCGCCGTTTCCGGCTGCCGATGGTGCAGCAGGGGAGCTTCGGCATCGAGCACGGCATCGGGCATGGGATTACGGCGAGCGCCTCGTATGTGATGAATCTCGACCGCCAGCTGCCGGATTCGGTCGACATCAACATCGCGCCCTCAACCGAGACGAAGACATTCCAGCTGCAGGGCGGCCCGGTGAATGGGAGCGGCCCGGCCGGGGTCACGAACGGCCAGATCTTCGTGGTGCCGTTTTATACGGCGCGGGTGAGCACGCTGTACGGTCCGGTGACCGACATCGTCTCGAATGCGAACGGCACCTACAACGCGCTGGTCGTGGAGGCGACGCGGCGTAGCCGGAAGGGCCTGCAGTTCGGCGCGAGCTGGACCTGGGCGAAGGCGATCGACTACGGCGAGAGCACCGGCGCGACTCCCAAGACGAACGGGCAGTTCGATCCGTTCACGAACGGGTACGACAAGGGGCTTTCGACGCTGAACTTCGCGCATAAGGTGACGGCGAGCGCGGCGTGGGAGCCGGTGGTGGTGGCTCCGCGGCGGCTTCTTCGCGCGGCAGCCAATGGCTGGCAGATCGACCCGCTGCTCCAGGTGGTGAGCGGGCGGCCCTACAGCTACGAGATCTTTGGCGGAACGCGGCTGACGGGCGGGCATACCAGCATCAACGGGTCGGGCGGCGCGGTGTACCTTCCAACGGTCGGCCGCAACACGCTACGGCTGCCGGAGACGGTGCATCTCGACCTGCGGGTGAGCAGGGGAGTGAAGCTCACGGAGCGCGTGCGCCTGCGCGCGACGGCCGAGGTCTTCAACTTGCCGAACCACGTCAACTACACAAGCACGACCACGCGGGCGTATCAGCCGGGAACGGTGGTGAACGGGGTGACTCCGCTGGTCTTTCAAGACGCGGCGACGGTGGCCGCCGAGGGGCTGAACGAGCAGCCGTTCGGAGCCTTTACCGCGGCGAGCACGGCGAATTCAAGGGAAAGGCAGGTGCAGCTGGGGGTGAAGCTGGAGTTTTGAGGGCGCGCGGGGGACGAGCAGAGACGAAGGCGGTGGTCTGGTTGGGTTGCATCCCGACCCGTGTGCTTTTGTCGGCCAAGTGTCCGACGGCGGCTTCGCGGCATCCAACGGTCAAAGACACGACCCCATCCTCACCGCCTTGAGCAACGGACCAAGGGAGCACCCGCTGCAATGGACCTGATCGGCTTCATGAATCAGCACGGCTACCAGGTCTGCGCGGGGGTGCTGTTTTTTGCGGCGGCGGGACTTCCGCTGCCGGCTTCGACCGCGCTGCTGCTGGCCGGCGCGGCGGCGCGCGCGGGAGGCCTCAACCCGTGGGCGGCGCTGGGGCTGGCGTGGGGCGGAGCGGTGGCGGGCGATACGCTGCTGTTCTTCGGCGGCAGGTATACCGGGTGGTGGCTGCTGGCGCTGCTGTGCCGGGCGTCGGTGAATCCGGAGGCGTGCATCTTTTCGTCGGCGGGCTACTTTTACCGGCGGGGCCCGAGGACGCTGCTGTTTGCGAAGTTCATTCCCGGGCTGGGGGCCATGGCGGCGCCGATCGCGGGGAGTTTGAATATGCGCGCCAGCCGGTTTCTGCGGGTGGATGGGCTGGGCGCGCTGGGGTACTGTTCCGTATGGCTGGGCACGGGGTTTCTCTTCAGCAGGTCTATCGAGCAGATCATCGTCGCGGTGGAGCGTTTCGGGCACGCGGTGCTGCTTGTTGCGCTGTTGGGCGTGCTGGTTTACGGGATTGTGCTGATCGGGTCTACGCTGCGGGCGCGCCGCTACCGGCGGATCGAGAAGATCTCCGCCGCGAGCCTGCATGAGCGGCTGCAGGCGATGTCGCCGGACAAACTGGTGGTGATCGCGGACGTGCGCAGCCACGGCTACTACGACCCGGGGATGCAGCGGATCAAGAATTCGATCAGGGTCGAGCCGCACCGGCTGAGGGACGAACTCGTGGCGCTGCGAGAGTTTATGGCGCCGGAGTGCGAGATTTACCTCTATTGCAGCTGCATCCGGGACACCACGAGCGTGCGGGTGGCGCATGCCCTGGCGGAAGAAAACTGCAGGACGCAGGTGATCGAGGGCGGCATCAAGGCGTGGATCAAGGCGGGCGGCGCGCTCGAACTGGTCCCGGAGGCGGACCTCGAGAAGCTGCCGCGGTTTGAGTAGAGGAGGGGCTCGGGACGCAATCATGCACGGACCTCCGGGCGTCGCGCGAGTAGAGTGTCTATAAACACCCCACCCGGAGATTCGCGCCATGAGCTTGCGCCGCATCGTCGTTCTCCTGCTGCTCGTCTTCGCGCTTGCGGGCCGCGCGGGCCGCGCGCAGGTGCCCGTCTATCACCCGCAGAAGGGGACGGAGATCCTCTGGGACCGGTACGGCGTGCCGCACATCTTCGCCAAGTCCGTGCCGGACATGTTCTTCTCGCTCGGATACGCGCAGGCGGAGGCGCACGGCGACCTGCTGCTGCGCGCAATGGGTGCCTCGCGCGGGCGGGCGGCGGAGTACTTCGGCGCAGGCGAATCCGATATCAACCTGCGCAGCGACCGCTGGCTCTGGACCAATGAAGTCCCTGTGCGCTCCGTGCAGTGGCTCGCCGCGCAGACGCCCGAGTTCCGGCGCAATCTTGACGCCTTCGCCGCCGGCATCAACGCCTACGCCGCGAAGCATCCCGAGGCGCTTGCCGCCGAGGTCAAGCAGGTGCTGCCCATCACCACGCTGGACATCATCGAGCGCGAGCAGGCCTTCTACAACTTCGAGTTCACCGCGGGCATGAGCCTGGCCAACTCGCCGGCGAAGAAGACGGCCAGTTTCGGCGAGACTCCCGCGCCCTTCGCGTCCACGGAGGACGACAAGCAGGATGGTTCGAACGCCTGGGCCATCGGCCCTTCGCACAGCGCCAGCGGCAAGGCGATGCTGCTGATGAATCCGCACCTTACCTGGGCCGGAGAGGAGTCTTACTTCGAAGTCCAGCTTACCGCCCCGGGCGTGAACCTCTACGGCGCGGGGCAGATCGGCGTGCCCGCGCTGCGCTTCGTCTTCTCGGACCAGCTCGCCATCACCAACACCGTCAACACCAACAACGGCCACCTCCTCTACCGCATCACCGAAGCCCCCGGCGGCTACCGCTTCGATGGCAAGGTGCTGCCCTACACGCGCGCGTCGTACCCGATCAGGATCCGCCAGCCGAACGGGAGTTTCACGACCGAGACCGTCGAAGTTCTGAAGACAGTCCACGGGCCCATCATCCGCCGCGACGACGGCGTTCCCATCGCCCT
>Ga0116231_10014983_pt1 | contig 10183 bp, 11 predicted proteins | sample S1TSphgellanicum_2_FD_89695 | JGI IMG/M metagenome (GOLD analysis project Ga0116231, IMG submission 89695) | Host-associated microbial communities from peat moss isolated from Minnesota, USA - S1T2_Fd - Sphagnum magellanicum MG | ecosystem: Host-associated > Plants > Peat moss > Unclassified... | reverse complement strand
GAGTAGAGAATGAGAGGTTGGTACGAAAAATATTGGTTGTGTAAAAAAAACACCAAAAACCCGAAAAGACAAAAAAAATAGTTTTTTTTTTTTTTTTTTTGGTAATTCTAAATTGATGCAGCAAGCAGAAATTTATTCTATTTAAAAAAAAAAATCATGGGCCATGTGGAATGTGGTCATAGGTTCCCATTTAAATGGTATACTCACGCAAGAAGTTCACTTCAATTTGGGGGGTCTTTTGATGAAAAAAAAGGCATGCAGTGACCTAGTGTAGGCCACCTTTCTACTCCAAGAGCAATTGGGGAAGCCCACCATGTGAGGGACAACATTAAGGGGTTGCAGGTATATATTTGTGAGGGGGCAGATGAACAGCACTAATTATGACTGACGTAATCTACATGCAGTTGGTGGATTTCCTGTCTGATGATGTCTTGGGGATGATAGAGTCTAATAACCAATTGGTGAAGGACAATATTGGCAAGGGTGGTGGCAATTATAATTTTGTGAGGGGGGAAGATTGGCAGCACTAATTATGACTAATTGACATGCGGTTGGTTGTTTTTGTGTCTCATGTGTCAGTGAAGACGATTAATAAATTTGCACAGTCTGACCAATTGTACTCTGAGTTGACGCTGTTGAAAATATGCCAGGGGGTTGTGTTTAGGGGTTAGATTTTGCAAAAACTTGTACCATTCTCAGTTGTAACAATTTGAATACACAAAAGTTATCCATCCGTAAAGTCAGGAAAAGACAGCACTGGAACCCCCCTGTTTGGTCACACAGGCAGAGGATGAGATTTCAAAAAACAGGCAAAAAAAACAGTAAGTACACTGGGCTTCACCTGGGCATGAAACTCAGTTTAGCAGCAAATTTGGTGCTAAACTGAGTTTTTTTGCCCTGTCCCTGAACGCCTTCAACCAATCACTGCTGCTGTTGCAGCTATGTGTACTGTAATTATAAATGTTCTCGAGCCTGGTGCATTCAATGCTGAGTTTCAGTATTTCATACCCTTATTTTAATAAAATTTCATGACTTTGCGGACAACAACAGCCAGGATCAAATGAGGGGTGCAACTCAGGCCCAACAGGCCATGACTTTACCCATAACTCTACAATTTACAACAAAATAATGAAAAGGGCTCCAATTAAACATAAAACCAGCCTGAGGATCAAAATTTCCATATTCAATTTGTATGCTGAAATACATTTTGATTTGAGTAAAAATCTAGGGTGTGAATTACAAGTACTGTACACAGTTGCAAGATTACCAAAAACTCTCTCTGTTGTTCAGAAAAACCTTGAAGAGATTTATTATTGCATCCAGCTGCTCATTGGGCCAAAATGAAGAGTGTGATGGGTTGCCAGAGTTGGTCACATAGAAGTAGCTTGATGCATCTTGTAGTATCCACCTATTTCCTGCACCAATTCATGAGTAGTCAGAAGGGCTCCAGAGTGTTTCAAGAAATCTTCAGGGTCAAGCAAAGAGTGCGCACCCCAAAGAGTTAACCTTCATATCTAGTTTAAAACCTAGGACATCGCTTAGACACAGAATCCCCAAAGAGCCATATGAGTTGTTAAAACTTTTCATTCAATCTTTGCTAAAACACCTTTTCCATGCATGCAGAAATTCAAGTCATTCCTTTTCCTACATTGAAATTTCTAAATCAATCTTGAAGACAAACACAATGTTGCTAGGCCTAACAAGGTTGGTAAAAACTGTGTGCCCAACACCCGGAAAGTTGAATCATCCCAAGAAGACAAAGACCAACTGAGAAAGAAGATGTACCAGTATACAAAGCTTGAAGATTGTTGGGAGTGAAGATATTTGGCTGTCTCCACCTGAATGCATATCCTAGCTGGGATAGTTTTCTTTGCACAAATGGAGACTGGATCCAGGAACTCTTTGTACATTTTGAGTACAAAACTTAGGCACTCAAGTAACCAGGCATATGTGACTTGAGGACGAACTTTCAAATCTGCCAAAATTGGGTTTCTGAAGCAATCAGAGGCCAAGAAGTATATAGTAGATGAGTGTGATTGGGAGGGCAATGAGGATCCCGAATATCACTCTGTCAGCACACAAAACACCACAAAATTGATTCAGGACTGATTGCATATTCACCCTGACAGCTTCTTTTTATTAGCTCATATTCCAGTTCCACTAATGCATTCAGTTCTAATGTTTGATGGAAGGAAAATAGAAACACCCAGTAAAATCATGTCCATTCCATTCATATTCCGTTCCCTTTCCATGACCATATTTAAACATTGAAGGTTGAGGTAATATTCGCTTGCTCTTTCTGTTTCTAACTCTGAATGAAGTTTGGTAGCAGAAAATCAGAGCTTAGATGGATGTAGGAAAAGAGTAATTACGCTGTGCTGAGGATATCAGGATGCACATTGTACTCCTTCGCAAATACAAAAGGGACAATGCCTTGTGGCAATGCAGCCTGCATACAATACCAGAATACAGTGGAGTCTGTTAAGTTTTCTTTATGAAATATTAGTGCACTCTCCCGCACCCAAGAGAAGATAATACAGCAGTATATTCATTAATGGAACAATGGTCAGCAAAAGCCTCTTGGCAATAAAGGAAATTCTTGGCAATGTAGTTGGTGGTTCAATGTTGTATCAACAACCATGGCAATGCCAGTTGTGGGTCCACAAATGAGTGAAAGAAGAGATTAGGATGATTAGGCAAAGACTCAGGTGTATGACACACATCTCTTCAATGAGGAAAATAGAGGGTCCCCCACCCTACTGGAAAGTTCTAGCGGTTAGAGAAAAAAGGTGGTCCTGATGATTCCACAATTGTTATATTGTTGCACCTCCATCAGTTGGACTAAACCTAACAAGAGCTCCAACCTTCCCTTTACCTGCACGATTGCAACATTGAGGCTGACACCTCTGAGGCCAACCAAGTACGAAGCAGCTGCAAATGCTCCTGGACCAAAGAGAAAACGGAGGACCATTCCATATATTGCCCGTGGCCATCCACAAACTATCAGCCTCTCTTGCAGTCCCATAAACAGGCCTGCCATGGCACATAAACCAATTAACTTGAATTGCATCCACTACATACTGATTTCCTGCTAGTGCTGCTGAAAGTGGTCACCCTAGCGGACCACTTCCAACTCTCATGACCCAAAACGGAAGTTTTCTCAGATTTTGAGCTCAGGTTCGTCTTCTTGGTTAGATTTGCCTGAAAACTAAAGTCTCCTTGCAAACAAATTGTGTTACCAGGTCTTGTGAAGATGAACAGATTTACAACTGGATTGCAAGAGATCTTCTCATACCGAGACTGAACATGGCCATTCCAAGACCAGCATCAGAGAGAATGTGTACAGAGTTGTGGAGTAGGAGTGGCATTTGGAAATTCCATCTGCATATAATCAATCAAGAAAACTGAGCATCATCAGAACAGGATCAGAAACTAGCATGAAAACCCCACCTTAGAAATGCTTCTGTACACATCAACCCTTTTACATCACTTCCAAAATAGTTTCCATATGCTTTCACGAAGCTGTAAAAATGCACACACCTGTTGGAAATTAAGGACCAGACTAATCCAATCAAGCTGGAATATGTGTTTGGATTGCGAATCAGCTTTCTGAAGGTCATGACTGAGATGAGCTTGAACATCACAGTTCGTGGTGGCATGCTCGAACCTTTTGCTTTCAAGTCCTCAACTTTTGGTGCCAGTTCCGCAGTTGAGGTTGATCTAAATTCTTTGTCTAGACGAGGATCATCCTTATCGGTAACCCCACTCTTGAATTTCTCCATGTTTTCGAAAATGAAGTCATCATGAATGTTGTACTCCTCATCATACAGCCGCTCCCTTCCTTCTGATTCTGGACCTACTGTGGTATTATTCTCAAGGTAAGCTCCTGCATGTTGTTGCACTTCAAGTCAAAAAGTTTCTCATGCCTGAAGTCCTTTCAGAACAAAGATTTTCTAGTGAAATCGACGTCCTCCTGGAAAAGGAAGAGAATTGGGTCACATGTAATGAAATAGAACTTAGATCTACATTTTGGCTTGGAAGACTTGCTCACACCTGCGTTGGGAGTTTGGTGATGATCTGAATGAGAGTGAACAAGAATTCGAACTTCCTTTGCATCGTATTCTCTTGCATAGTCAGAAGTATTGAATTCGCACCCACCAAACACATGCAACTGCCCCGAGCCTGCTCCTGCAACAGATTCCGAGATAGGAGATGCATTTGCACTCCAAACAAACATGTGAAGCTCCTTGGCATTCTCGTCCACTTCCGATCTCCTTTGTTGTCCCGCCTTTGGGCGGTCCATCATTCTCTTCGTTGTTATCTTTTCAGAAGCTCGTGGAGAGTAAACCTTCAGCTGCAGCTGCTCGTTGCTGACATTGCTGTTTGTATTAGTGGTAGTAATAGTGCTGCCAGGATTTTGATGACACGATGGTGGAGCTGCTTCTTGACCTGGGCCAGAAACTCCTCCTGAACAACTACTACTGTATCCGGGCACCACCATATCAGCAGCAGAGCTTGCACCTGGCGGCTGTGAGTACTGTCTCGTATTCCAAGAGGAAAGTCGGGATGCAGCGTGATTCGAACCTGCAGCCTGACCACAGCCCAATGGTCCAAACTGTCTGGGAGGAGAGGCGATAGTTCCAGCTGCAGTTACACCCTTTGGGTACGCATGCAAGTCCTTGGAGTTCTCCTCGTTGAAGCTGGAGGTTCGAGGAGTGGGACCCCGAGAGGATTGTAGGGAATAGACATCGGAGGATGTAAAGTTAGAGTGGCGAGGTGTAAGATTGACTGACGAGTGCAGAGAGTAGATTTCCGCTCCTGTCAGGTTGGAGGCTCGAGCTCTTGAATCCGCCAGCGATGTCAGGCCGAGCGATGATCTTCCAGATTGCAGATGGGCGGAGTGTAGCGACACCGATGATCTTCGAACCTTGACATGGATTTTTCCGTCTTCTCCAATCTCAGCCTCAGTCAGCACAGGCTGTCTTCCATCCAGCGAGATCACGTCGGAGTCGATCTTGAAGGAGATGATGGAAGCTGCTGTGTCAGGAAACTGGCCTCTAATGAGGATCTGCGCAGCTCGATACTCGTACAAGACCAGCAACAAAGTATACCATATGATGCACTGCAGAACAACCGCTTGAACCGTGAGGTCACCAGGGCCTGCACCATACATAGCCGCCAGCAGCGGAGTTCCCATCACTAACGTGTTGGGAATAGTGGTCAGTACGAAGATGGTTATGAGCCACTCCAGCTTCCCGTTCCGCCAGAAACGAACCCAGATGGCAAGAACCAGGAGCACCGCCAGCTTCGAAACTACATCGGCTGCGATGAATCTGAAGTTCATGGTGTAGGGATTGTTGGCAGCGATGAATTGGAAGGACAACAAAGGCACGGCGAAGATGGAAACGAACCGGTTAATTCCCCCACATTGCTGTGGCGTCAGTATCCCCCACCATTTCACTGATCCGTAGGCCAGGATCATTGCCACGTAAAGTGGCACCACTGCGCTCATCACATTGTACAGATCTCGCCAACTGATCATCTTGATGATCGATCGATCTCTTCTCAAATCTGATGATGATGATGCTCTCAGCACGCCGATGGCTACCAAGCATCAATCCACTCAGAACAAGATCTATACTAAAGAGCCTGGAATGAACTGCTCCAGAGTCTCCAGAGCCGGCGGTAGCCGAAAAGATTATCTTTCCAATGCTAATTGCTTCAGACGGTGGTTTCTTCTTCAGGACCTCGCAAGGACCGAAGTTACCATCCCGCTAGACTACTGTTGTCGCCACGACCTCTCACATTTCTCTCGTGCCGAAATGATCAGAATAGCAGCTACACGGCTTCTTATACAGCAATTATACGGCATGATCGACGCTCTCTCTCCCTCTCTCAGAGATTCACGACTCTTTGAGGTCCGTCTACACAAAATTCTTCGCTGCTTCTGCAACGATCTGAACGTAATTTCCTGCGACCGAAAAAGAGGGTACAAGAAAGGACTCTCTCAAAGCGAAAACTTCTTCAAAGCACTACTATCAATATCACCAGACATCATCATTTCCGCCAGAATTATATCTTGCAGTAAAGAAAACCTTCACAGAACTAATATCTAAAGAAGGAGTCACTAGGAAAACAAACCAAAAAAAAAGAAACAAAAGAACATAAAGAAAGCTATATTATCCAATCTCCACCTTCGACAGGTCCTTCGAGGAAGTCTAGAACTCGCCGGTTCATGAAGACTTCCAAACCAACGAGGATTAGAGCGATAAGGACAGTAGTACTCGCCGCTTTGAGCAAAACACCAAACAAAATCACGTAGACTATCAATGTGACCAGAGATCGATAGAGATCGACACTTCCGCCGGCGTTTCAAGACACGTATCTTGCGACGGTGCAAGAAAGGCTTCACAGAAAATAGCGAATCAAACGAAGCTCGTCCCTAGAGGAAAACGAAAAAACAAGAACACATAAAGAAACTAGAGAGCGAATGCAGTAGTCCTTCGATTCTCCACCTTCGACAGAAACCTGGCTTCAAGAAAGCCTAGAAGAAACTCGACGGTTTTGTTGCTTCATGCAGTCTACTTCCAAACCAATTAGGGAGAGACTGCAATGATCAAGATGATTCTGCAGGCGGTTCTGCATTCGCAGGAAAAAACAGAAAAGCTTTATTGTCGAACTATTGATAATCGCGTGAAAGCAGAGATACATTTGAACTCAAGCGACCGGACCGACCGACCGACGGTGCTTCTTTTTTTTTTCCTCTCTTTTCGTCTTTTTTTTTCTTTTTTTTTTGCGTGTGTAAGTTGTGGCAGAAGAGAGAGAGAGAGAGAGGGGCACACGTAGTACGCTATATTGCGAGTTTCTCCTCCTCCTCCTCCTCTGCAGTCGTCTTGAGGCGCCCGACATCCACGGAACCCGAGGGCAGGAATTTACGGCAGAAACAGCGGAAGGTTGTTGTGCTGCAACAGCAGCAGCCTGCAACACCACCAACAAACAAACAAAAAAAACAAACGAACAAAACATCGAACACTGTGCAGTGCAGTGGCATCACCGCAGCGGCAGCAGCACTGTGCACGCTGCAACAGCCGCGCGGGGGCGTGGCTCCCTTCCCGACATTCTGTACACGTTTATTACACAACGGATATTACGGAAGTAATTTTCTTCTTATCTTGGAGTCATGGAGTATAACCTCCGGTCCAACTCAGCGTGCGAATTACGTACCACCAGTAGCCTTTTTCTTCGGAAAGCGAAATTAAACACTTTTTTAAAAATCGAAAATGAAGTGTGTCTGGATGTTTTCAATAGCCAGAAAAGTGAGGGGGGGAAAAAAAAAAAAAAAAAAACGAGTGAAAATTACTAGATTCCTATATTTGGTTTCCAGTTTGGTAGCCAAATATATTTTTAAATGATGAAAGATTTATATTTCATATTTGCTTTATAGCCAGATTTGGCTAAAATCTTTCTAGGGATGATCCTCAATTTTTCTACATCTTCTGAGTTCCTATGGATGGTCACCACTTTGGCTACAAACAAAAATTCCTAAAAAAAAAAACATTGGTCATGGCTATCACCCATAGAAAAAGTGAGGATCAATCCTAGAAAGATTTAGCCAAATCTGGCTATAAACCAAATATGAAATACAAATCTTTAATTATTCTCTTATATGTTGGCTACAACACTAAAAACAAGCTATAAAAATCAGGAATTTTTAATTTAATTTAATTTAATTTTTTTTCACTTCTGGCAATTAAAAACCTTCAAAAACACTTAAATTTTCGGATTTTTAATTTGTAATTTCACTTTTTAGCGAATTTTCGCCAATAAAAAAAAGGCTGGATTGTAGCACCCTCTTCTTTGGCAACCTCTTTTACATAATTATCTTCTTCTTTTTCTCCTTTCTTTCGTGTTGTCTTTTGTTATTTCTTCTTCTTAGTTGATTACTATTTTACCTTTTTCTGCTTCTGCTTCTTTGGCTATTTATTATTATTATTATTATTATTATTATCATCATCATTTCTTCTTCTTCTGCTGCTGTTTATTATTCTCCATTTTTTTTAATTTTTAAAATCATTGACCAGAATCAGAGCCTGGAAGGTTTGGACTTCTTTTTGCCAGAATTCAGCAGAATTATTATTATTATTATTATTATTATTATTTCTTTCTTGGTCAGAGCAGAAACCAACACTCAGCAGTGCATGATGGGATTATTATGTGACCCATTACATCCACCAGTGCACCATCCATTGAAAACCTGTTATGACTCAGTTGTGGATGAATCACAATGGATGAACCACAACTGAGTGAACATGCCAATTGACCACTATCTGGGTCAGTATTTTTTTTATTATTTAAAAAAAAATTTAATTGTGATCTTGCCAAAAGTGACAAATTTTTTCTTGGGAAAAATAAATAAATTGTACATTGAAAAACACTTTTTTTTTAAAACCTTTTTTTTAATTCTCTCAAAAGTAATTTCAAAAATTAGTGAAAATTTTCACAACCCAAAAGATCAATAAGCTGCACAGATGCAAATTTCTTCTCTGACTCACCTTTTTCTGGAATTAATAAATGCTGAACAGCAGTGACAGGTAAAGGTGGTAAAATGCTCAATTTGTACACTCGACCACAATACAAACACACTCAATTGGGTAGGACTATAACTTTTATTCCTACACTTTTGAGCAAAATTATTATGATTATTATGATTATTATTATTTGTAAATTTTCTCTTTTTTCTCAAAAATAATTTTGTTTAAATAATGAAAAAAACTTCACCACCCAAAAATTCAATTCAATCATCCTACTCCGCAAATGCAAAAGAAAATACTTATTCTCGGAGTCACTTTTCTGGAATTTATATTAAAAACGCTGAACATAATTGGCATGTAGGGTAAATGCTCATTCACACGACCATAATACTTACACACCCAATTGAGTAAAGGACTATAACTTTTATTCCTCTACTTTTTGTCCACAAATGATGTGTTTTTTCCACCCCCACCAAAACAAACTACCTAAACCCTAAACCCCCACCCCCTCCTTCTCCCCCTCCCTAACTTTCTTGTACAGTTCTCTGGTTTGGGAGTAACTTTATTCCAGTTTTTACACAATGACAATTTTTGTCAACCTCAAAACAGTTTCATGTCAGTTCATGTTCCACGAATGATTTTCTAAATGAACTTGTGACCTAAGAAGGCAAGGATCTTTGTGTTTAGATTCGTTATAGAGTATATATAGTAGCTTAAGGGAATTTTGGCCCCTAGGTAATAATAATAGGGTCTATTTTTTGTATGAGGATTTTTGAAAGATGATATTTTGGCTTGTGTTCAAACTTGAGATTAGTTATAATAGAGAGTAGTTATGATATTTTGGAAGCATTTTTGGTTTCTTTAGCAGATTTTTTTTTTTTTGAAGATTAGGTTTTTGCATGGTGACATATTTGAATTTCTATAATTCTTCTTTTGCATTGAGATTTACTTTTTAATGTAAATGGTAAGGTCACAGTGTGACAAACCCCTTGTTATTAATCTTACAAGAGTTTCTTAAACACCCCCTAATACTTTTGCTTAACAACAAGGGTTTGGGACTCAGCCTCACCCTGACATATCCAGGAGCATGGTTTTTTTTTTTTAGTCTTGAAAATTTTCTTTGAAATTGATCATGTATGTGGGTTGTTCCAATCATCTGGTGTGTAGATGGTCGATCTTCAAGACAAAGGAGACTGGGTCTCCAGAAAGTTAGTCGTTGTGCATGCAAGTGACAGAATGCGGTCTTTCAAAAGAGGGTCAAGAGTAATTCAATTTTTGGAATTATATTGAGAGCACGCCCCTCAAATATCAACCCCACAACACTCACTTTGGGAGGCCTTTCAAGAACACAATTTGATGAAAATTTCTTAAATGTACCCACTTGTCGATGCATCCCATAAGTAAGTAAGTAGATCAACGCATCGCAAAAGTACCTCAACAAATTGCAAGTAGATTAACAATAATAAGCATGGTCCACACTGACTTATATCAAACAAGTAAATCAACTGATTGGAAGTGGATTAGCCATAATAAGTGTTGTCCACATTGACACATCACACAAGTAAATCAACTGATTGGAAGTGGATTAGCCATAATAAGTGTTGTCCACATTGACATATCACACAAGTAAATCAACTGATTGGAAGTGGATT
>Ga0116231_10014980_pt1 | contig 10185 bp, 7 predicted proteins | sample S1TSphgellanicum_2_FD_89695 | JGI IMG/M metagenome (GOLD analysis project Ga0116231, IMG submission 89695) | Host-associated microbial communities from peat moss isolated from Minnesota, USA - S1T2_Fd - Sphagnum magellanicum MG | ecosystem: Host-associated > Plants > Peat moss > Unclassified... | reverse complement strand
TATTTGGCTTCCATGAAGCAACCCATTAAACATCATATACAACCTATGACCCTTGTGGAATTCAAAGAATTCCCTTGAACACCTATCCCACCCCAAGGTCCATTTGGCTACCATAAAATTATTTGTGGACTCCATCTTGTTCATTTTTGTTTTTCCAACAACTCCTACACCTTATTAAGATTGTCCCAAGCTTGTGCACTTTCCCAATCTGATATGAGCTTTTCTTCAATTGATTTTATGTTTACAAATTACTTTTCGTAAAACAAGAATGAAATGAAGTTAGGGTTTGGGGGAAAAATCTGGACATCAAGGATTTGGAGCTTTGGAAGGGATCAAGGTAGGAGAACCAAAAAGATAAAATGTGATCGAGCTTTCCTTCAAGAAATTTTTTCAATTTAAACATGTAGTTAGCCGTTCAACCCTTGTTCAAAACCAATGCCATACGAATTATAGGGCTTAAAAGAGAAGAGCTTTAAAGTGAAATTTTTCAACTCAAAGAACTCTATCAAATAGCTTTTGGGTACAACTTTCTCATCATTCCTACCCATTGTTCCTTCATTTTCTCAATACCTCACATCAATCTTGTGATCAATAACATCACAATTATCCTTCCTTGGATAGTTTAGTGCATTCCATAGTATAGAACAATTTGTGGCAATGTGTTCAATTATTGTTTATTTGAAAAGCATTTTTGAATTCAACATTTCTCTTCATGGACATACATTCTTGATTGTTTCAACCCAAAAAAATCACATATTTTTTCATCTTGTAATTACCATTTCATACATCTAATGTTGTTTAAAACAACTTTTCCAACAAAGAGTTCATTTGTCATCCTTTTCTTTGGGTCAATTGAAAGGATTCTAAAACATGGGTTTGCATGCTCATAAACATGTTGCATTGACAAGGTTTGAGAATGTCTTTCGACTAAAGAATATTGCTTCTATTTGATCCCACCTTTCGAAAAAGAATGGAGCCATCACTACAAATAAATTGAATATTACACAATTCTTTATTAACGTCACAATGATTACACAGATTTACGACTGTAATCATATCAAATCCTTCTTGCCTTAGAGCTATCACACTCACATATTATAGTCAAATTATTCTGCACAATTTTAATGGATCCTCAACTTGCTTTTAAGAATCTTGTTATTTTTTTAACACAATTCAGACATCAGTTTAACTATAAACTACCAAAAGCCAAAAAAAAAGAAATAACAAAAAATCTTTTAAGATTTCCATCATTCATATCCCTTTTAATGTATTTTTTCAATTCAAAATCAAATGCAACAAAACATTCCTTCATTATAAAAAAAAACTATTGACATTAATTTGTTCCAACCTAGGTTATATTAACAACATAGTCATTGTAAAACTATTGCTACGTACAAAGTTGTTGAACCAAATTTTCGTAGGATACGTGGCAACTTTCAAATGGTTCTATTACTTCAATTAATATGATGAAGAAATAACAATTGTTAGATGGTCCCACGAAAATTAAAAGATGGCTAGCGACTGCCAATCATTTTTTAATAACCAATTGAAGGAAATCGTAAAAACTTCTTGGTGGTCGTTAGGGGTTTTTTGGTTTTAGTGTTGATGAAAATGTCTAGTAATTGCCAAGCGTTTTTTGGATTGAAAATCGTAGAAAACGCTTGGTGGTCGCCAAAGGTTTTTTGGATCCAATGTCAATGAAAACACCTAGTAGCTACTAGGTGTTTTCCAAATAATAAATAAATAAAAACACATGGCAGGCGCCAAACATTCACTAGATCTGAAATCCATGAAAATGCCTAATGGTCACCAAGTGTTTTTTGGATCAAAAATCATAGCTGCTAGATGTTTCTTGGATCAAAAATGCTAGAAAATGCCTAGCGGCTACCATGCAATTTCTGGATTGAAAATCATAGAAAATGTTTGGTAGTGATTAAGCAATTTTTGGATAGGAAATGCTAAAAAACTCTTGGTAGCCATTAGGCATTTTCTAGATTGAAAATGCTAGAAAATGCTTAGCGGCCGTTAAACATTTTCTAGATTGAAAAATGTTAGAAAATGCCTTGAAGCCACTAAGTGGTTTCTAGATCAAAAAACATAAAAAACGTCTAATAACCGCTAGGTGTTTTCTAGGTTGGAAATTGTAGCAAATGTTTGGTTGTCGCTAAACACTTTTTGGATCAAAGAAAAACAAAAATCCTAGAGAATGGTTAGTAGCTGCTAATAGTTTTTTTGATACCCGATTGAGGATAAACATAAAAAATGCCTAGAAACCACCAGGCGATTCTTGCAATTCCTTTAAATTGGAAACCTAAAAATTCCTAGTGGCCGTCATGCGTTCTCTCCGACTCTATAGAAATGGCTTTTTCTATATGGCCCTTATGCAATGATCTAGAAAATGTTTTCTAGGCCAAAGTAATTATGTGAAATCCAGTGTATTTTAATATATTATTTTAGAACTTTCTTTGTAATTTGTTGGGTGAAATATGGTTTTTTTTAATGTAACATTTTCAAAAAATAATAATAATTAGTGGACATTCAATTGAATTAAATATAAACAAAAATCCTTCCTAGTGGGATGGGTGGTTCATTGAAAGGTTTGTCATTTTTTTTTCAATTTTTCATTTTGATGTAGTAATAATCATCTAAAAATTTTGTGAACGTTGGGTGTTTAGTAGGTAAATTATATTTAGGAATGGTGAAAACATGACCACAAATATGCATGTTGGTGACATAATTTCTCTTTGGGATTTGAGCAATGATTGAAGGGTTCGAATCAAAGTAGGGTAGTGTAAGGATCCATCGCTGGTTCTAATCTATGGTGCTTGTGGAGTGGAAAATTGTATAGTTGTCACCATCATATCCGTGATTGAGGCATTTGAGCAACAAAGATTCTTTTGCCCAACTCTAATTACACAATATTATGGATCCTCAGTGGGAAATGATTGCTCTTGGCTTGTATTTCCATGTTGGAGGAGAAACTTGTATTTCTATTGGAAGAAGGCATTCAAGAAGGGGGTTTTAGCAATTTGCAAAAAAGAAGAGTAGAGATCACATTTTCTCCTCATCCTTACGATCTAAAGGATTTGATGTTGATGAGGAAATTAACAATACGATACCCTCTTCAAGAAAAATTCGATGGATACATGTGTAAAATTTTTAATGATTCTAGTAGTGATGGCACTATGAGAAGAGGTTTTTTTTTCTATGACTGAAAAGTGGAATGAGGAAGGAAATGGCAAAAAAGAATAAGAATAAACTAATAATGAAAACAAAGGAAGGAACTCTCACATCACGTTAAAAGGTAGGTGTGTTTGGCAAGGTGTGGAATGTGAGCTTGTGGATGATGTTGGGTTCATTGTTGCAAGTGGTTGTGTAATAGCTTGTGACCTAAGGGAGGTAGTTCCTGATAATCAACTTGGTGAAGATCATGTCAGAGCGAGTATTTTGTATTGCCCGAATAATATTTCAGCGGTTATGACAATTTAAAAGTGGTTGTTGGCACAAACCATTGTGGATGGGTATTCCCTAAGATAATTTTTTGTATCTTATGATGAAACCAAAATTCAAATTGTTGATGAAGAAGGAAAAATTGTTGTAAGGAAGAAACAATATATTTTTCAAAAGAAGAAGCAAGGTGTTGGACATTCTAATCAATTAATGTCAAGGATTGATCAACTGTTATCCCAAGAATTTTTTTGGAATGTGAGTTCCACATTATGTTGTGCACAAAATTGTTGTCAACATTTTCCTAGCAAGAAAACAAAGTTGTTGAAAGAAAATTTTTGGGGCCTATCCTTTGAAAAGTGCAAAACGTATGGCATGGATATTCCAAAAAGGTTGCATGTGAAAGCAAACATGAAGTAATGAAAGTTTATCATGATTCAAGAAATAGACATCTATGAAATGACACGTTATAAGATCGTTGGATTGTCCAAATTGACATACATGTTATACAAAGCAGATTCCAAACGAGGATGTAGATTTTTACCTCATGGAAACAAAGGCTCACATAAACTCCAAACTCCAACAAAGTAGGCAAAATCAAATGTTCAATTGCTAATTAACTTGAATGCTAACATAATGCCACATCAATTGAAAGGAATAAAAAATGGTAAACATGATGTTTGATGGCTCTCACCTGATACGTGGAGGAGCCTTTGAAAGCGAAGTGATCAACTAAATGATAATGTATAGAAATTAGAGGAACATGTGAATATGATTATTTCTTTGAGTTTAGTTCTCAATGTTTAAATTGTGATGTGTTTTGTAATTTGATCATTTTTTCGAATTACATTTTCACAGATCAACAAGGAGTTAAACATTGGAAGTATTTCGCAGTCTACGATGAGTGAGTTGAAGAAGAAACACCATTTCAATGTTGATGTAAAAAATAGAGACTCTATTTTTGCAAAATGTACTATGTGCGAATCACTAAAGGATTTAATATCAAAATTGGAAAATAATAATAATGATGTGAAAGAATATGAACTGAAGTTGAAAAAACACCTCTTACATCAAGAGTCATACAAAAGCTTGTACCATACTTGGAGGTTCGAGTTTATGCAATCCAAAGATGAATTCCTCTTATTTATCCATAACAAAATGGATCATACAAAAATTACATTCTAAAGGTTATAGGTGGTGAACAAAATAATTTGTGGGCTTGGACAATTGCCCATTACATTGATGGGTATGATAGCCCATGGTCATGACAATGAGATATGCATAATATTCCAATAAGTTGTGGCCTAATGATCCCAATTTTACAATTGTGTCATTGTTGTGGGTTCTTTGGAAAAAGCTCCAACTTGTGAGTCCAAAATGTTGTTTGAACACCTTCCCCAAAACGCACTTTTTGCACATCTTTTGCAAGGAAAATCTTGCTATATAATTGAATTAAAGACACTAAGTGAAAGTGTGGGGCCCAAATCGTTACCAAAAAAATTTCTTACTTCAAATGGATAACTATATGAAGGAGAATAAAAATAGGTATTTGTTAGTTTCTTTCGTTGTTGACGAGGAGGAGGTTAAGCTAGGATTCCTTGTGGTTGGCCATACACATGAAGATATTGATGGATGTTTTGGATATTTGTCCAAAATGTTGAAAGAATAGAACAATTATATTTTAACATATTTGATGAAAGCTTTCATGGTCTCGCAAGAAAGACCTTTCATTTTGCAATTGATTCAAGAAATTCCAATTTTAAAACCTAGGTCCTTGGTTGTTTAAAGGATGGTAAGGAAACTTTGGTAGGGCATATTGATATGCATATTTTTAGATTTTTTGTGGATTTGTCTAGCTAGCTAGTGATGTAGTACAAAGTTTCACCAATCGATAACATTTGGAGTCCCACAAAGGGGTCTCAATCCAATTATGGAAAGTTAATGCGGATGGATCTCCAAAGTTGCCTATTGAGGTTCCTAACCCTGTTCCATATTGCCCAATTTGGGGCCAAAATGCAATGAGGTCAATGGAAAAAGATAAATTTATCAATGCTGGATTGTCTAAACATGTGGAATTCTGGAAACAAGGCATTGAACAAAGTGCAACTTCTGTGATAAAGATGAGTCCATATGTGGATTATTGGGAGGATATTTTATTACATTTGTCAAAACCTTTACCTATTCAAGGGTGCACTCTTTTGGAGGGGTTTTAGCCTTATAGCAATTGGAAGCTGAATTATGCAAGAGCTAAATTGCCATCCACAACATCGGTTGTTGATTTGGAAAATCCGGTCATTTGTCCTTATTGTGGGCCCAAGAACTTGAAGCCAATTCCCATATACACCCCATTTAGAAATATCAACAATGGAGATTTTGTTCTCATGAAGCCTTGTGATCCTTTCCTTATCCTTGTTTGGTTGGGAAAAACACATAGTGATGTTGTCAAGGATGATCCAAATGAATTTTCAAAATGGTGGGTCCTAGTGAAGAAAGAGTCAAATTTAGATGAACAACGTTTGTATAAAGATTGTTGGAATGACAAGTGGAAATGTGATTTGGCAAATCTAGAATAGTGGCTCGAGATTGTAACTATTATTTTCTTTTTTTCTTCATGGAAAAATATGACAAAAAAAATCAAATTACTATTCTTGATAATTGTTCTTCTCAAACAAAAGTGAATCTCGAGTCTGTTAATGCATCCAATAATTTGTAAAGTATATTTGTGTTATTTGATGAATTTAGTTATAATATATCAAATTACTCATAAATGTTTTTTAGTATCCATAATTAGTAACAATCTATTGATTAATTCATTGCTAGCATTGGTGTATTTTAATGTGTGAAGTTTTTTATGATTGTGTTTTTAGGTGAAGTTAAAAACTAAACCTCTAATTCTTTGCTTTTCAAACTAATAATCTATTTTTGGTGCACCTGGTGGACACAAGGACAAATGATACATAAAATTTTAATTTACTAAAAATTGTTTCATTATGAGCACCATTTTTGGATTCGTAAATAGACATGGTAGATAGGCATGGATTCATGGATAGGCACAATTGCCTTTTTTTGAAACTTAATGGATTGAGTTTATCTTTGTGATTATTGGTTATATTATCGATACATTTTTATTATTTTTATTTGATGTATCATTTAATAGTGAAATAATAGATTGTTATGTTTGATGAGGTGTAATTTTGTTCATCATAAATAATTTTAAGTACAATGTTCTCCATAGTCATGATCAATGATCTTTGTTGTTGCACTTGAACCCTAATCCCTAGTGGCCATTAGGCATTTGTTTTCTCGTTTCATGACATTGATTCCGAATTTATTATGGGTTTTTATATTTTTGGGTTCTTTTGTGTTGGATTTGGCATATTTTAAAACAATGTTTTGATCATCAAAAACAATGTGTGGCATTAATGTGGTATTAAGGAATTTGATTATTACAAAAATTTATGTGTGTATATTTTTAGATACTAATTATTGATTTTTTTTAGGGACCTTAACCCTAATTCCTCGTGGCCACCAAGTATCTACTTTTCTCTTTCATGGTATGAGTAACAACTTTGGATCCATAGACATTATTGCGATTGATGAATTGGCACATATTGTGCCTATTTTTTTAATTTAATAATAAAATTAAATTGTTTATTATGAATAGGAGTATAATTTGACTTCCAACATTGATAATGAATAACCTATAATTTTCCCTTTGTGGGCATTAAACAAAATACTTTTTTCATCATATGAATATATTCATTTTGAAACTAATATATTATATTTATTATTCATTTTGTGCCCCTTAATGTATTAAAAACAATGATTGAAAATGTTGTAGAAAAAAATGTTATAAATTCTTTTGAAATTCAATGTATACATGGATGCAAGATTGTTGTTTTCATTTGAATGTAAAGTTACAATTTTTAAATTTGCTAACCATTAGGTGGAGTTCATACCATTAACAATTCAGTCCTAAATTAATTAAATGTGTTACATGTGTCATACATTGATTAGTTGCATTGTAGTTGTAAGGATAGTTACATATAAAGTGCAACTACATTTGAATTAGTATGTATGGATGAACATGTGTATTGACACCATATATACATGTTGCATATGTAATGTGTCATGCACCTAAATGTCATGTGCGACTTGTCTTAACCAACTACCTAAATTTGTAGTTGCATGTAACTAAATTTTTTTTGCAAACAAGAATTGTAAAAACCAAGATTTTTAATAAACTAAATGCAACATGTTGCAACACTATTTTAGGTCAAATGAAAAAATAAAATGAACCCACAATTCGAAGCATTTGACAAGCCAAAGAAAAATACATGTGAAAATTGTGTCTCATGTTTTGCCCACCATAATAAAATGATCTTCAATTTTAAACAGTCTCCCATTTAATTATCAATATAATTATAACTCCCTTTTTCAAGGTTGACATGATGGCATCATCGTAGAAACCATTTACCCAAATAATGTACCATCATCTTCATTGTTTCTTGGCTCCATTAATGTTCTCACAAAATTCAAATGAAATTATACTTGCAATAAAAACAAATACACCAATTTATTATCATATTCTACAACAATTTTGACTTGCCACATAATTATCCACAATGTTGTGCATAATTTTCATGTTCTTGAATTATGAAACAAGCGTGATAGCTAACATGTTGTGGGTTTTGCCATAAATGTAAGGCCCACTTTAGATGGGGTCCAAGGTCTAAATTCCTAGGAACCAAGTTGGATTCATTTGAAGCAAATTGAATCCTTGAGTTGGACCTTGCCTTGGACCCTAGCTTGAATCTTTGTTTTTCAAATTTTGAACTCTTTGTTTTAGCTTCTTTTTTTTGGTACGAACCAAGTGATTTTCCTTCCAAAATAGTGCCATGTTGATTTAGCATGGATTTGCCATTTTTTGGTCTTGGACCCTCATCTAAAAGGCCATGGGTCCAATGTATGGCTTTCATCCAATAGGATTGCTCTATTTCATTGGACCCTAGACCTTGGACCCTCATCCAAAGTGGCCTTAAGAGTTTGAAAATGCCAGGAAAGGGGCCAATACATTGCAACCTTGTGCCATCACAATTGTTCATAATTTGAACTCTTGCAGGTGGACTTATTCTAGTGGACTTATTCTAACAGTCGCCTCACCCATTCCTTTTATTTAAGCCTCAGCCAATATTTCTCACATAAAAAAATGGCTTACATATTGTTTCCTAATCCCTAATCATAAATTTGAAAATTAGGAATTAAGAGGTAGGAGATTACTTAAATAAAATCACTGGATTCATTCATTCCTTCTAGGGAATCAAGAAAAAAAATATTGTGCAATGTCTTTTGTATGCACTGGATCTTATGAATATATATATTGACTCATAACCAATTAGTTATCTTGAACCAACATAAACTTGACTATATTTCATCCAAAAAATAGTGTAATGCACCAATGAACACTATTTCTTTTAGTTTGTTTATATCCAAAGTGGCAGTCATCCGTAAGAAGATTTAGCCAAATCTGGCTATAAACCGGAAATAAAGTACAAATCTTTAGTCATCCTTCTATAGTTTTGGCTACTCATTGAAATCCAAATATCCTAATATGTTGATTTTTTATTTTATTTTTCTCATTTCTGGCAACTGAAGACATCTGAAATCTTTTTTTTTAAAAAAAATTTCATTGTTAATTTAGCTTTTTGGCGAAATTGGCTGGTTGTGGGATGCTCTAATCTATCTATGAAGGAAGGTAGTTTGTTTTGTTGTAGTTATGAGATCCAACGAACCAGGATACTTCAAATTGTGCTTTTGGTTTCTTTGGAAAGTTCTCAACAAGGAGGGGTGCATAGGCTTGGTTCCATGACGTTTGGACTTGCGTTGCAAAAGTTCTTGAATATTGAATGATTTCTTCACTAAAAATTAAGTTAAATCATAGCCAAAAATTTCAGCGGAATTGGACTGTGTCTTTGGTGTTCTTGGAAAGATCTTGATAAGTAGGACTTAATGGAATTTATTTGGTAAGATTTGGATTTAGAATGTGGGAGATATTGATTTTTAAGTGATTTCTGACGCTGAAAATTCAAATAAAATTAAAAAAAACAGGTTTTGAAAAGAAAAATGGGTTGAGGATGTGGTAACATTTGAACGTCTATCATTCAATTCAATGTTGATAGGTTGAGTTCATGTTATTTTGTAATGCGTTCACATTTACAAGTCTAATGTTCAATTCAAGTAAATGCTTTCCTTTCATATTAGTGTGAACCTGGTGCATAATGCACCCGTCGAGCTCCCCCCCGACATTGTGAAGTCCCCCAAAAGTGAATCATGGCTAAAAAGCACTAGATTGTCAGAAAACTTTGCTTCAATTGCAAAAATTTGGTTGAGCACACCCGGAAATCACTCAGGGTTTGGAAATGTGCGTGTCTTTTCTTCGATCTGGTACGCACTCTGGATGGCTTTAGTTTCAAGAAATTCAATTCGTCTTGCTCTCATTTGTGTCCTTCCCTTTGGTTGTGGAGGATGAAACACTTCATGCTCTTTGAATTCTTTCTTTGAAATTCCAATCTTTTGCTATTGCAAAGAAAGTCTCTTGTTGCTGTAAACAAAATTTCTTGCTGCTGCAAACAAATTCTTTTGCAGCTGCAAACAAAGCCTCTTCTTGCTGCAAAGAATTGTCTGGGTGCTGCAAAGAATTCTCTTGTTGCTGAAAAGAAATCTCAGAAACTTCTTGCT
>Ga0116231_10014979_pt1 | contig 10185 bp, 7 predicted proteins | sample S1TSphgellanicum_2_FD_89695 | JGI IMG/M metagenome (GOLD analysis project Ga0116231, IMG submission 89695) | Host-associated microbial communities from peat moss isolated from Minnesota, USA - S1T2_Fd - Sphagnum magellanicum MG | ecosystem: Host-associated > Plants > Peat moss > Unclassified... | reverse complement strand
GCCAGTATGTCATTACCCTTCACGCCACCAACTGCACGACAGGAGACACCCTCGATACGGAGCAGGTTCAGGCCGCAAAGAAGGAGGATGTGCTCCGTGCTCTCAGCACAATCGCCAGCAGCCTCAGGGAGCGTTTAGGTGAGTCGGTCGCCTCTATCGACAAACTCGATACGCCTCTGGACGAGGCCACGACATCCTCCCTCGACGCGCTCAAGGCCTTCAGCGAATCCAACCGGGTTGAGAATCAGAGCGGAAGCGCAGCCGCGATCCCGCTTGCGCAACGTGCCGTGGAGCTGGACCCCAAATTCGCGACGGCCTGGGCCATTCTGGGTCGCCTCTACGGAGACATTGGACAGGAACGGTCTTCTGCGGAGAGCACGGCGAAGGCCTACGAGTTTCGCGACCATGCCAGCGACCGCGAGCGGTTCTTCATCGTGGCCTCGTATCAGATGCAGGTTACCGGGAATCTTGAAAAGGCGGAGCAAACCTGCGAAACCTGGGCCCAGGTCTATCCCACGGACGCAGGAACGTACGGCTTCAGGGCGGGCCTGATCCTCAGGGTGTTCGGCCAGTACGAGAAGGCCGTCGAAAACGCCGAGCACTTGGTCGCCATCCACCCGGACTTCGCGCTGGCGTACCACTTCGTCGCTCTCAACGACATTGCGCTGGGCCGCTACCAAGAAGCCCGGCGGATCGGCGAACGCGCGGCCGCCCGCAACTTCAACATTCCGTACTATGCTCTGGACCAATTCCGCCTCGCTTTCCTCGGCAACGACGAAGCGGCGATCGCTCGGGTAGCGACGGCGGCGAAAAACATGCCGGGCAGCGAGGACATGATTGCGGGTCAACAGGCATCTTCCTTCGCCTACCACGGCCAGTTGGAGAGGGCGCGCGAGATGTCGGAGCGCTCGGTCAACTTGATGCGGCAGTCGGGCAGGCGAGAGGCGGCTGCGAGATCGGAGAGCGGCGCGGCGCTGCGAGAAGCTTTCTTCGGCAATCGGGAGCAGGCGAAGCGGTTGGCAAACGCCGCGCTCGAACTTTCAAACGGACGAGATGCCGAGTACGGCGCCGCCTTCGCGCTTGGGCTTTCTGAAGATCCCAATCAAGCCGAAGCTCTGGCGGACGACCTGGAAAGGCGTTTTCCGGAAGACACGTCGGTGCGATTTCACTATGTTCCGGCGGTCCGCGCTCTGGTCGCGCTGGACCGTCACGATGCCGCGAACGCAATCGAATTGTTGAAGGCCAACGTTCCCTATGAGCTCGGTTCGCCGCAGAGCAGTTTTTCCGGTTTTTACGGCGTGCTCTATCCGGTCTACGTGCGCGGACTGGCGTATCTGATGCTGCATCGCGGCAATGATGCGGCAACTGAATTCCGCAAGATTCCGGACCACCCCGGACTTGTAGCCAACGACCCCATAGCAGCGCTGGCTCGCCTGCAGCTTGCCCGAGCCTATGTACAGTCCGGAGACAGCTTTCGAGCCACGGCTACTTATTCGGACTTGCTGAATCTGTGGAGGTTGGCGACCAAAGGCTTCCGGTGTTGCGGCAGTCGCAACTAGAGTTCGACCTCCTTGAAGGCCGGAGTCACTAGATTGTTCTAGTTCTTGCCATAGGAAGTACGCACGCTTCGCTAAGGTAGCTTCGCGAACCTGTGGCACCCGGATTCGTTGAGTTCGCGTTCGATTTGGTTGGCCCACGGCTCAGGCTGCGGTCGCCGCATCGGTTTGGGATTCGCCGGAGGATTCGCCAGCCGCGGCCGCCCGTTGGCGGCGATACTGCCAGACGCCGAAGGCGATGCCGCCGACCAGCAGCGCGGCGAAGGTCCAACCGATGACTCCCGACCATCCGGCCAGGGTGCCCGTCCACCAGCGAACGACTCTTCGTCCATAGACCACCCCCGCCCAGGCGACCAGCCCGTAGCGGACGCCGCGCGCCAGGTTGAAGGCGAGGAGGAAGCGGCGGCGCGAAATGCCCAGCGCGCCGGCCGCCAGCAGAAACGGCGTGAGCGGGATCGGCGGCGGCAGCAGCGCGGGCAGCAGCACCGACAGCATGGAGTGGTGGTTCGTCCAGCGCTCGATGCGCTCCCGCAAGCGCGGCGGCACCGAGCGTCGCAGCAGCGCCTCGCCGCCTTTCTTGCCCGCGCTCCACGTCAGGTATCCGCCGACGGCGCTGCCCAGGATGGCGCAAGCGGCCAGCAGGGCCGGGTAGCTGCCGCGGCGCGAGACTAGCAGCAAGAGCAGCAGGTCGGTGCTGCCCGGCAACGGCAGGGGAATCGGCGAGGAGTCGAGGAGGGCGACGGCGAAAAGCCCCAGCGCGCCGAGGTGGGTCAGCCAGCGCGGCAGCAGCGAATGGTGGGTGCGGGCGGCCGCATGTCCGGCGGCAGCCGGCGGGGGCGGGTGCGCGGAGGGCTTGGTCGGGATCGCCATATCGCTTGCCATATCGCCTCTTAGACGCTCTTTGGGGAAATTGCGGTTCGCGCGAAAGAAAGGCCGCATGGCAGAAGTTTACCGCTTGCCCGGAGTCTACCGGCTTGCCGCAAGTCTACAAGACCCGCAGGGTCTCGACTGGCGGCAGAATCGAGCACTCGGCGGCGTAGCGATAGAAGACTCGCAGGCCTTCCATGCATTCTTCGTCGAGGGTGTAGTGAATATTCTCGGTCAGGTAGGCGCGGATCGTCGCGTTGGGAATCGCGATGCGGCGCGACCATTCCTCGACCAGTTCCTCGGTGCGGCCGAGGCCGTGGTCGCGCGAGGCCAGGAAGTCCGCGATCAGCGTCTCGCGCGGAATGCCGCCGTCCGCGATGGCCGCGCCGCGCACCGCCCAGAAGGCGGAGACCCAGGGAACTCCGGTGCGCCGCAGCCACTCCTCGCCGAGATCCAGGTAGAGCAGCGCCTCTCCGGTGCGCTCGAGGCGCGTCTGCTTGTCTTCCAGGGCGAGCAGGGCGGGGTCGCCGATGAGCAGGGCGGCGTCGGCGGCGGCGAGCATGGCGTCCAGGTCGGGCGCGAAGGGAAGGAACTTCGCCTCCCGGTTCCAGTACTTGCGGAAGAGGATCTCGGTGTAGGTGGCCGAGGTGAGCGACGAGGTGTCGAGGGCGACGGTCGCGGCCGCCTCCGGGCCGCTAGCGCGGGTGACCAGCAGGATCGAGCGGATGCGGCCTTTGGACGCGATCACGCATCCGGGAAGAATGCCGAGGGTTGGATCGAGGGCGTAGGCGGCGGCCGGCACCAGGCCGATGTCGGCCTCTCCGGCGAAGAGATCCCGGGCGCAGCGGGAGGGCATCGAGTAGCGAATCTCGTAGCGCTCGGCCAGTCGCGATTTCCCCGGCTCGTGCTCGAAGTCCCACATCAGCGGGGCAGGATTGAGGAAGTCGATGGCGGCCAGGCGCAGGCGTGGGGAAGGCATGATCTGCTCCCAGTGTACGTCGCGATGCGGCGCGCGAGACCTTCCGCGCTTGGCGGAGTCAAAACGGAGGCGCGTCCGGGAGCGCGACGACTGCGGCGCGGGGCCGAAGCGCCGGGTGATTTACAATCAAGCCTTGATCCGGATCGATTTCGTGGTGAGGTATTTACGAGTGCAAAGCATGGCAGTGCCCGGGCGTTCTGCGGGTGAAAGCAACGATACCGCGGCCGGGACGGCTGGGTTTTCTGGAATGGGCCAGGACGTTATCGAGGCCGGACAGATCAAGACCGGCGCAAGCGACAGCCGCAACCGCCGGGGCAAGCAGGGCCGTTTCCTGAATGTTCTTCGTTGCACGGCGATCAGCGGCGGCGCGGCGGCTCTGCTGGCCGGCTGCGGCAATCCGTATCGCCCGGTGATCAATCCGGTGCGGCCGACCGGGCCGAGCCCGGCGCCGACCGCCTACGCGGTGGCCATCACCCAGCCGGCCGGGGCGCAGGCCGGCATCGCCACGGTGCTGGACTTCTCCGGCGACACGGTGCTGGCGCAGGCGACGATCGGCAACTTTCCCCTCGATTTCACGCTGGACGGCCCCGGCGCGACCGCCTACACCATCGACCGCGACGGCAGCCTCAGCGACATTCCCATTTCGACCAGCCTGCAGACCAAGAACGTGCAGACCAGCACCCTGTCGGCGACCTCGGTTCCGATCAACACCATCGTCGGCTCGGGAGTCGTCTATGTGGTCGATCAGGCGACCAACGAGATCGACGTGCTGACCGGCACGCCTCCGGGGCTGAAGCAGGCGATCCAGTTTCCCGCCGGACTCCTCAATCTAGTGGGCCGCGCCGCCTCCACCCGCTTCTACGCGATCAGCCAGAACGTCGCGTCGAGCACCACGACCACCAACGGCTCCGGCCAGCAGGTCAACGTGCCGAGCGCCTGCGCGACGCCCAGCGGCGTGACGACCACCGGCGTGGTCTCGGCATTGGAGGCCTCGACCAACACCATCTCGGCGACCATCCCCGTGGGCGTCTGCCCGGTCTACGGCCTGGCCTCGGCGGACGGTCTGCGCGCCTTCATCCTCAATCGCGGCAGCGGCACGATCAGCGTGATCGACGCCCAGAAGAACATTCTCGACACCCAATTCAGCCCTTCCGGAACGATCGCGGTGCCGGCCGGCCCGGTCTACGCCGAGCTCTTCGATTCCGCCAGCAAGCTGGTCACGGCGAACTACGATTCCAACACCGTCAGTGTGATTGACGTCACCACCGACGCCTTCGACAACGACGGCCCGACCTTCGGGACGATCCACAACGTCGCCGTCGGGAACGGGCCGACCGAGGTGACGATCTTGCAGGACGGCAGCCGCGCCTACGTCGCCAACTCCAAGGACGGCACGGTGTCGGTCGTCAACCTGAGCGGCTACACGGTCGAGGCAACCATCGCCCTGCCGCTCAACCAGCACGGCACGACCCCACATCCGAGGCTGATCGCTTCGATCTTCAACAACCCCACCGGGAAGGTCTATGTGACTTCGCTGGACAGCGAAAACCTGGTGATCCTGCGCACCGACACCGACACCGTGGACGCGACCTTGCAGCTCCAGGGCAACCTGATCGGCACGCGCGTGACCCGGCAGAACGCCAACGGCACCAGCCAGACCAACACGCTCACCTACTCGCCCGGCAACGGCGTCCCATGCACGCCGGGGACGGTGCCGGCGCAATTGACCAGCGAACCGGACGCCTGCTACGTGGAAGCCAATCCCGGAGTCCAGTAGCGGCCATTCCCAAGGCTGCGAATCAGGCCCGCGTCTCGGCGAGAGACGCGGGCCGAGCCTTACGGAATCTCGACCCTCCAGAAGTCCATCCCCACAATCTTCACCAAACGAGCCTTGCCCTCGGCAACGCAGAGGAACTCCACCGTGTCCGGATTCCAACCTTCGTCGCCTAGGCGAAAGAGTCCACCGCCGATGCGGGTGAGTTCGGTGTCTAGCAGAAACAGCTTGCCTTGGCGGACGAAGGCGCGGGCGTCCCCGCCCCACGCCGAGTCGCTGCGGTATCGTCCGACGAAGGCTCCGTAGTCGTCGGAGACGGCGAATTCGCTCGGCCCCGAGTAGCCTTGGCCCGCGTACCACCTCGGCCCGTAGCCGACCTGGACGACCTTGCCTGGAGTGGCAGCCTTATTTTTGCCCGCCTTGGCCGACACATGATCGGACGAGTCTGCCACATCGCGTTGGAAGACCAGTCCGTAGCTCGCAAAGACTCCGGGAACAGTCGAAATAAAGGTGTCCGCGCCGCTCCGTTGCAGCGGAATGGACTTTCCCTCTGCCTGAAGCGACAAGCGATCTTCGTCGGCGCGGAAGACCAGCTCGCCTCCGTCCGCGGCGGTGAAGGTGCCTGCGTAGTCGGCTGCGTCTTTCACCTCTTCCGCGTTTGTCAGGGCAGCGGCTTCCGGCAGCGGCTTCGCTTCGCGCTCGGCCCGCAGCAGGCGCACGGCGTATTCGGTGACCGCGATGGGGCGGTAGCCCTGCATCGCGTTGATACTGGCGAAGGCCGCGATGCCGCCATCGAGATCGACGTGCATCGAGGAGGCGAAGGAGATCATGCCGCCGGTGTGGCGCAAGATCGTGTGGCCGTCGAGAGTGTCCACGGCGACACCGTACCCGTAGCTGGCGGTGGGGCTGAACTCCTCGGCCTTGATGTAGGGCGTCGAGAAGAGGGCGAAGCTCTCTTCGGAGACGATGCGCCCGCGCGGTCCCTTGCCTCGGTTCAACATCATGCGCAGATACTTGGCCATATCCCCGGGCGTGGACTGGATGCAACCGGCGGTATGGTCGGTCACGAGATTGCCGGAGACCGCCAGCCTCCCTTGGCGCGCATAGACCTCGTCGTCCCAGAACGGCTCATAGCCGACGGCGGCGCGGGCGCGAGCGGCGGTGGTGATGACGCCCTCAGTCGCGTCCATGTCGAGCGGAACCAGGATGCGCGCCCTCACGCATTCGCGCCAGGGGCGACCGTCGAGCTTGGCCGCGAGCTGGCCGAGAATCCCGAAACCCAGGTTGCAGTAGTGGAAGTGATCGCCGGGCGCGAAGCCTTGCGTGTGGCGGCCTTCTGGCCCGGAGAGAAAGAGTTCCCCGGCGTCCGGCAATCCCGAGGTGTGGCTCAACAAGTGGCGCACTTCGATCGGCCCGAACGGCTCGGCGATCGGCAGCCAAGGAAGGTAGTCCAGGATCGGCTTGTGGAGGTCGAGCTTGCCTTCCTCGCGCAGTTGCAGCAGCGCCAGGGCCACGAAGGACTTGCTGATGGAGCCAATCTCAAAGAGATGGTCCGGGGTGACGGGACGTTTGGCATCGACATTGGCCAGCCCGTATCCTACGGCGCGAAGCGTCTTGGAGCTGTCGGTGAGGCCGAGGGTCATGCCGGGCGCGTTCATCGCCGTCATATATCCCGCGACATAGGCGTCGAGCTTGGCCTCAACAGCATTGGCGGCGCGCGTGGAGGGTTTCGGCGGCGGCGCATCGGGCGTCAGCTGTCCATGGAGCGGGCCGCCAACCGCGGCGAAGGCGCTGCACGCGCTGGCGGAGAGGAATCGGCGTCGGGTCAGGCGCGCTAGGCCCATGGACGGCTCCTTCAAGCGGAGGATGGGAAACGGATGACGGGAGATCAGATCGGGCGTCGGCTGAGTGTATCGTGTGCCGGGGCGAAACTCCAACTTTCGAGGTTCGGGCTTGCTTCCTAGTGTCCCGTCCCAGAAATAACCTTCATAATTTTGTCATCTCGACCGGAGCGCAGCGCAGTGGAGAGATCTGCGTTCTCAGCGCTTTCCGCGCGGCAGCAGTGCTTCCAATGATGTTGCGAACTCTAGCGACAGGACACTGGCAGGGATTTCAAGCGCGGATTCACAGCCCGGCTGCGCCGGCCAGGACGATGGGCATGGTCGGCGTGGGCGAGCCTTCGGCGCTTTCGATGGTCACGCCGAAGGCCTTGGCCGGCACGCCTTCGGGCAGCTTGGGCAGCACCACGCTGGCCGAGCCGTGCTCGTCGGGGCGGAAGAGTCCGGCGGGGATGGGCGCTTTGCCGTCGGCAGGAATCACCCACAATTCATAGGTCTTGCCCGCCGGGATCGGCTTCAGGTTGTTGCCGACGAAGACTAATGCGCCTTTTCCGGGCAGATAGCTGGTGCGGCCGGTCGGCGGAGGCGCTTGTTTGCCCTCGGTCAGCGTGACCTGCTTCGCCTCGGGAGAGGTGAGGGCGTCGAGCACCTCTTCGGCGCGCGCCGCCTGTGCGGCAAGTCCGGCGATTTGGCCCTTGTCTTGGTTGAGTCGATCGTTGAGCCTTTGGTTGCTGCCGCCGAGATATCCGGCCAGCGCGAGCATGGCGAAGGCCGCCGCCCAGGGCAGCAACGTCGGGAACCAGTTCCGGCGCGGCTTCGTTGCTTGAATCACGCGGGCGGGTTCTCTAAGCGCGGATTCGCGGACAACGCGCGGCTCCGCTTGCGGCATCGAATAGGTTGAAACAGCTTCCCGCGGCTCGGCGGCGATCCGCGCCAGGAAGCGGTCGCGCGCTCCCGCCGGAGCAGGCTGCTGGTCGACGCTCAAGGCGAGCAGAGCGAAATCCCCGCCGATCTCGGCGAGGTTCGCGGCGCACTCCGGGCACTCCTCCAGATGCAGCTCCACCGTGGCCGTTTCCCCGGCCGAGAGCGACTGCATGGAGTAGAGGATCAAATCCTCGTCCGAAATGTGCTGCGCGTTCACGTTGAGTTGCTTCTCCTTAAGACGAATCGTCAATGATTCATTTATTATTCATCGGGGCATGGATCCCGGAACTGCCTGTCCGCGCGTGGCTCGCGCTTGCCCGTGACCCTGACCTAAGCCGGGCGGTTCGCCGCCTTGCATGGCCTTCCTCAGCGTAATCAGCGCGAGCCGAATTCGCGTCTTCACCGTGCCCAGCGGGTCGCCGGTTTTTTCCGCGATCTCCGAGTGGCTCATGCCCTCGAAGTAGGCCAGCTCGACCGACTTCCGCTGCTCGGGCGGAAGCTGGTGCAGGTGGACCCGCACCTTTTCCATCAGCGTGTTGCGCTCCGCCTCGGCGGCGAGATCGGTGGAGGAGGCGAGCACCACATCCTCGACCGAATCCGTCGGTCGCCTGCGCCGCAGCGAGTCGATGGCCCGGTTGCGCGCCACCACCACCAGCCACGCTCCGAGCGAACCCCGGCCGGATAGAAACGCGCCGGGTTTCTTCCAGACCTGGATGAAGATCTCCTGCATCACGTCCTCGGCCTGGCCGGGATCCTTGAGTACCCGCAGCGCGACCGAATACACCATGCTTGAATAGCGGTCGAAGATCCGGCCCATCGCCTGCTGATCTCCCCGCTCCACCTCGGCCAGCAGGGCAACGTCCTCGGCCGTCTTGGCCGCCAACGCGCCAGCTTTGGCAAGCTCGCTGTTGTAGGAACGCGCTGGAGCGCCGAGCGGATTTTGCGATTCTTCAGCCATGGCTTGATCGGCGCCGAAAGACGGTACGCCCGTAACTCTTTCAACCGTTGTAATTTAAGCATAAGCGGGGCGAATTCGCAGCCGCCGATAGGAACGGGCGAGTGACGGGATGAAAACGCGGCTGGACAAATTGCTCGTGGAGCGCGGGCTTGCGCCGACTCGCGAGCGCGCGCAAGCGATGATCCTCGCCGGGCGGGTGCTGGTCAACGAGCAGAAGATCGACAAGCCGGGCACGGCCACGCCCGAAGACGCGGTCTTCCGGCTGCTGGGCGACGCCCCCCGCTACGTCGGCCGCGGCGGCCTCAAGCTCGAGGCCGCGCTCCAGCGCTGGGCGATCGACCTGACAGGAAAATTCGGCGCGGATGTCGGCGCGTCCACCGGCGGCTTCACCGACTGCATGTTGCAGCACGGGGCGGCGCGGGTGCTGGCCATCGACACCGGCTACGGGCAGATCGCGCAAAGCCTGCGCTCGGACGACCGGGTCGCGCTGATGGAGCGCACCAACGCCCGCCTGCTTCAGCCCGGAGACCTGCCGCCGGGCATCTCCTTTCTCGCCATGGATGTGTCCTTCATCTCAGCGACGCTGGTGCTGCCTCCGGTGCTCGCGGCGATTGGCGGGTCGCTGAGGGAAGCGGTGGTTCTGGTCAAGCCGCAGTTCGAGGCCGGTCGGGAGTATGTCGGCAAAGGCGGAATCGTCCGCGACGCCGAAGGCCACCGGGTGGCCATCGAGCGAGTGCAAGCCTGCCTCGCCGAGCTGGGCGGCCGCGAGATCGAGAGGATCGACTCGCCGATCCTGGGCGCGGAGGGAAACAAGGAATTCCTTATGCGCGCGCAGTGGTGAGCCGCGACGCTTTCCCCGCTGAGCGGAAACAAGAACCCAATGGGGCGCGCGCTGCCCCTACGGCTCGACCAGTTGGTTGGCGAGCGCGAAGAGGGCCAGCTCCAGCCGGGTGGAGACGCCGGTCTTGTCGAAGATGTTCGACACATGGCGCTTGACCGTGTCTTCGCTGAGGCCGAACTGGGCGGCGATGTCGCGGTTGCTGCATCCGTCGGCGACGCGGCGCAAGACCTCGACCTCGCGGCGGGTGAGCCCGTAGGACTTCTGCTCCGGCGAGGCCCGCTCGCGAACCAGCCGATGCAGCGCCTCCACTAGGCCGTCGATGCGCTCCGCGCCCAGCCAATAGCCGCCGGCGGAGACGCATTCGATGGCGGGAACGAGCGTGTCGGCGAGCCGGTCGTGCAGCGCGACGCCGCGCGCGCCGATTTGCAGCGCCTCGACGATGTGCTGC
>Ga0116231_10014976_pt1 | contig 10190 bp, 6 predicted proteins | sample S1TSphgellanicum_2_FD_89695 | JGI IMG/M metagenome (GOLD analysis project Ga0116231, IMG submission 89695) | Host-associated microbial communities from peat moss isolated from Minnesota, USA - S1T2_Fd - Sphagnum magellanicum MG | ecosystem: Host-associated > Plants > Peat moss > Unclassified... | reverse complement strand
CCCCAAACCTTTGCCAAACCCTTCCAAAAGCGAAACCAGGAGACCAAGACCTTGCGCCTATCCCGCCGCGCCCTCATCGCCGCCTCCGCCGCCACCGCCCTCACCCACCCCGCACGAGCGGACCAAAACACCTTCACGGTCCTGCTCGACTGGTTCGTCAACCCCGACCACGCCCCCCTCTTCTGCGCCCAATACACCGGCGCCTTCACCCGCGCCGGCCTTAATGTCACCCTCACCGCCCCCACGGACCCGGACATCCCCCCCCGCCTCGTCGCCGCCGGCCACGCCGACATGGCGCTCAGCTACCAAACCCAGCTCTACCTCCTCTGCGACGCCGGCCTGCCGCTGCGCCGCTCCGGCACCCTCATCAACCAACCCCTCAACACCCTCATGGCGCTCCCAAAATCCGGCATTCACCACATCGCGGACCTCAAGGGCAAAAAAATCGGGTACTCCGTCGCCGGCGTGGAAGATGTCCTGGTCGGCACCATGCTCCACTCCGCCGGCCTCACCCTCGCCGACGTCACCATGATCAACATCAACTTCAACATCGTCACCGCCCTCATCAGCAACGAAGTGGACGCCGTCATCGGCGGCTACCGCAATTTCGAGGAAAACGAGCTCAAGGAAAAAGGTTTCGCCCCCATCGTCTTCCTCCCCGAATCCTACGGCGTCCCGCCCAGCGACGAACTCATCATGATGTCCAACGCCAACACCCTAACCGATCCCCGCCTGCCCAAATTCCTCAAAGCGGTGCAAGAAGGCACCGCCGCCCTCCACAAAGACCCAAAAGGCCTTTGGCAAAAATTCATCGCCGACCAGAAAACCCTCAACGACCAGCTCAACAAAACCGCCTGGTTCCAAACCATCCCCTACTTCCAAAAAGACCCCGCCCATCTGGACGCCAAACGCTACCAAACCTACCGCGACTTCCTCTTCAAAAACGCCCTCATCAAACAATCTAACCCCCTGTCATCCTACGCCGTCCAAATCCCCACGTGACCCCCCGCCGCCTCCCAACCCCGTCATGCCAGCGCACGCTGGCATCCACGACTTTCTCTCAAACGGCACAAGACCGTCCCTTCACCATCCGTAAATGACCCCACCCCCAGGCCTCCAAATCACCAACCTCGCCCTCCGCTACAACAACGAAACAATCTTCGAAAACCTAGACCTAAAAATCCCCCCCGGCGAAATCTTCGCACTCCTCGGCCCCAGCGGCGTCGGCAAATCCTCCCTCCTCCGCATCATAGCCGGCCTCGAACCGCCCGACGCCGGCACCATCTCCGCCACCGACAACGCCCCGGTAAAAAACCGCATCGCCTACATGGCGCAACAAGATTTTTTACTCCCCTGGGCAACAATCCAACAAAACGTCACAATCGGCGCCACCCTCCGCGGCGAACCCCCCGATACCGCGCGGGCAGAATCTCTGCTCGACCAGGTTGGCCTCGCGCCAAACGCCCAATCCCTGCCGGCAACCCTCTCCGGCGGCATGCGCCAGCGCGCCGCCCTCGCCCGCACCCTCTACGAAGACCGCCCCATCGTCCTCATGGACGAGCCTTTTTCAGCCCTAGACGCCATCACCCGCCACCGCATCCAAAACCTGGCCACCACCCTGCTCGCCGGCCGCACCACAATCCTCATCACCCACGACCCCCTGGAAGCCTGCCGCATCAGCCACCGCTTCGCCGTCCTCTCCGGCGCCCCCGCCACCCTCGGCCAGCCCATCACCATCCCCGGCGCTCCGCCCCGCGACCCCGCCGATCCAAACCTCCTCAACGCCCAGGCGCAACTCTTAAAAGACCTCGCCGCATGAGGCCGCTCATCACCGCCCTGGTCTTCCTCGCCCTCTGGTGGGCCATAACAAAGTTCCTGCCCATCCCCGCCTACATGCTCCCCACCCCCCAATCCGTCGCCGCCGCCCTCCTCACCCAATCCAGCTACCTCTTCCAAAACACCCTGGTCACGCTAACGGAAATCCTCGCCGGCCTCATCGTCGGCACCATCCTCGGGGCCCTCGCCGCCCTCGCCATGTCCGCCCTGCCCCCCGTTCAGCGCTGGCTCATGCCCCTCCTCGTCATCAGCCAGGCCATCCCCATCTTCGCCCTCGCGCCCATCCTCGTCCTCTGGCTCGGCTTCGGCCTCGCCTCCAAAATCACCCTCACCATCTTCGTCATCTTCTTCCCCGTCACCGCCGCCCTCGCCGACGGCCTCCGCCAAACCGATCCCGGCCTCCTTCACCTCGCCGCCACCATGAACGCCACCCCCTTCCGCCTGCTCGTAAGAATCCGCCTGCCCGCCGCCCTCCCCGCCTTCGCCTCCGGCCTGCGCATCGCCACCGCCTTCGCCCCCATCGGCGCCATTTTCGGCGAATGGGCCGGCGCCTCCTCCGGCCTCGGCTACGTCATGATCAACGCGAACGCGCGCATAGAAACCGACCTCATGTTCGCCGCCCTTGTTCTGCTCTGCCTCATCGCCATCACCCTCTACACCGCGGTGGACCTCACCCTCCGCCGCCTGCTCTACTGGGTCCCAGACACCCGGAATTTTTCCCCATGATCAAAGCCTACCTCGCCGGCCCCGACGTCTTCCTCCCCAACGCCCTCGCCCACGCGCAGGCCAAAACCGCCATCTGCGCCAAATACAACATAATCGGCCGCCCCCCCATCAACGACGATTTCGAAGCCCTCGCCAAACTCCCCCCCGAAGACGCCTGGCGCGCCATCTACCTCAAAGACATCGAGATGATGGAAGACTGCGACATCATCATCGCCAACCTCACCCCCTTCCGCGGCGCCTCCGCCGACGCCGGCACCCTCATCGAGCTGGGCTGGTTTCTAGGCCGAAACAAACCCATCTACGCCTACTCCAACACCGCCACCCTGTTCACCGCCCGCTCCAAAACCCAAACCACCGCCCTGCCCGACCCCATCGAAAACCTCATCGTCGAAGGTTTTGGCCTCCCCGACAACCTCATGATCCCCGGCGCCGTCGAATACGGCGGCCCCAACCCTATAACGCTCCCTCCCGATGGCCAAGATCTCCCGTTCGATTCACTGCAGATTTTCGAACTTTGCGTTAGGGAAGTGGAAGGAAGTAAGAAAGCGCTTTTTTGAAAAAAAGCGCGCAAAAAACTTTTGCGGGCGGGGTGTGGCACCTCCGGTGTCTCTTTAAGCGCCCCTGACAGGGGCGCTTAAAGAGACACCGGAGGTGCCACACCCCGCCCGCAAAAGTTTTTTTGGTTACTTTTTTTTCAAAAAAAGTAACTCCTTCCTCCCCTAAACAGAATCCTTAGCCACCCTAACCCTTTCCACCCTTCGCCCATCCATCTCCACCACCTCAAACTTCCACCCCCCAAACACAATCGCATCCCCCACCCTTGGCGGCCGCATCAGCAGCGCCAGAATCAACCCCCCCAGCGTGTGATAACTCCCCTCATTCGGCAAATCCGGCAGATGCAGCCGCGCCTTAGTCTCATCCACCGCCATCAGCCCGTCGAACTCATACTCATCCGCCGCCGCCTCCGCGGCACCCTCCTTGGGCGCCGAAGAATCCTCTGCATCCCCCACGATCGCCTCCAGCACATCCGCCGCCGTCACCATCCCCTCGAAACTGCCATACTCATCCAGCACCAGCGCAATCCCCAGCGTATCCGCCTTCAGCCGCTCCAGCGCCTCCAGCGCGGAAACCGAATCCGGTATCGCCATCGGCTGCCGCAGCGCCGCCGCCAGAGAAAACTCCTTTCCGTCCAGCACCCGGTCCAAAATATCCTTCGCCTGCACAATCCCCGCCACGTTATCAATCGCCCCGTCGCACACCACGAACCGCGAATGCGGCGCCGCCCGCAGCGCCGCCACAATTACCGGCCGCGGCGCCGTGCGATCAATCCATGCAATCTCCGTCCTGGGAGTCATAATCGCCCGCACCGGCTTATCCGCCAGCCGCAGCACGCGCTCGATCATGTCGCGCTCCTCGTGCTCCAGCACGCCGGTCTCCGCCCCTTCCACCAGCATCGCCTTCAGCTCTTCCTCGCTCATCGCCCGCCGGTCTTCCCCCGCCGGCCCGAACGCGCGCAGCACCAGCCGGGTCGCCTGCCCCAGCAGCCACACCACCGGCCGAGTCGCCACCGCCAGCCAGGCCAGCGGCGCCGCCACCACCACCGCCAGCCGTTCCGGCGCCCGCAGCGCCAGTTGCTTGGGCACCAGTTCGCCGAACACCAGCGAGAAAAACGTAATCCCGATCACCGTGATCCCCAGCCCCACCGGCCCGGCATACGGCCCCACCACCGGCAGCCGCGCCAGCGGCGCCGCCACCACCCCCCCCAGCTGCGCCCCGCCAAACACCCCGGTCAGTATGCCAATCAGCGTAATCCCGAACTGCGACGCCGGCAGATAGGCCTGCGGGTCATCCGCCAGCGCCCGCGCCTTCGCCGCCCCGCGCACGCCCTTCCTCTCCAGCAGCGTCAGCATCGCCCGCCGGCTGGACACCAGCGCCAGCTCGCTCAAGGCAAACGCCCCATTGCAAAAAATTAAAATCGCCAGAACCAACAACTGCAGAGCCAGGTGCATGGCCCCTTTTACCCGGATTCCCCGCCCACCGCCTAATCCCGGCCCAAAATATCGTTTCGAATGCCTTATTGGCGACACAATCGCGCCCAGCCCCCGCCGCTTTACCCCGCCATATCCGCCGTTGTCCGGGAACTTTTTCCCGCCGCAGAATCTGGATTTCCGCCTCCATGACCTACCAGTCGCCGATCATCCCCCAACCCGCCCGCCAGTCGGTCCGCAAAGCCCGAAGCGGCTTCGCCTCGCCCGGCTCCTGGGCGGCCGCGCTCGGCGCCGGCATCATCGCGTTCGGCATCTGGGCCGGCTGCAACCAGCCCGTCACGAACATCGCCCCTTATCACGGCGAAATCGGCGGTTTTGCGTTCTCCCCCTTCCACGCCGGCGAAAGCCCGGAGCGTAACCAGTACCCCACCACCGCCGAAATCAAATCGGACTTGGCCCTCGCCGCGCAGCACACCCACAACATCCGCACCTACACCGTCGAGGGCGATCTCGGCCAAATCCCGGCCTTGGCCGAAGGCATGGGCCTCAACATCACCCTCGGCGCCTGGCTGGACCGTCACCCGGACGCCAACGCCGCCGAACTCGCGAACGTCGTGAAAATCGCCAACGCGAATCCGGACGTCAAACAGCTCATGGTCGGCAACGAAACCATTCTGCGCGCCGACATGACCGTCCCGGCCCTCATCGCCGACATCAAGCTGGTCAAATCCCAGACCCACAAACCAGTCTCTACCGCGGAGCCCTGGCATGTCTGGCTGCACCACCCCGAACTCGCCAATTCGGTGGACTTCATCACCGTCCACCTGCTGCCCTATTGGGAAGGCGTGCCGGAAAACATCGCCGTGCAGGACGCGATGAACCGCCTGACCGCCGTGCACGACCGCTTCCCCCACAAGCGCATCGTGATAGGCGAAATCGGCTGGCCCTCCGACGGCATCGACATCGGCGCCGCCCGCGCCAGCACCGTGAATCAAGCCCGTTTTTTACGCGATTTCTTCAACCTCGCACAAAAGGACCACATCGACTATTTTGTCATGGAGGCCTTCGACCAGCCCTGGAAAACCAGCTTTGAGGGCCGCGCCGCCGGCTACTGGGGCATGTTTTCTCTGCACCGCCACCAGAAATGGTCCCTCACCGGCCCCGTCCAGAACAACCCTGACTGGCTGATCTACGCCCTCACCAGCATCCTGGCCGTCTTCGCCGCCACGATGGCCCTCCTGTCGCGCCGCCCCGACATCCGTTTCCCCGGCAAGCTGCTCTTCGCCGCCCTGGTCGAAGGCTTTGGCGCCGCCCTGGCCATGCTGCTCATGAACATGGGCGAAACCTACCTCTCCTGGACCGCCGCCGCGGTCTGGGGCGGCCTCGCTCTGGGCCAGGGCCTGCTGCTCTTCCTCCTCATCGCCGACAGTTTTGACCTCGTGGAAACAATTTTCGGCCGCGTCCAAAAACGCCATTTTGAGCCGATCCCCGCCCCCGCCGGCGCGATCCTGCCAAAGGTCAGCATCCACCTGCCGATCTGCAACGAACCCCCCGAAATGGTCCGCCAGACGCTGGATGCCCTGTCCCACCTCGACTACGAAAACTACGAAGTCCTGGTCATCGACAACAACACCAAAGACCCTTTGGTCTGGGAACCGGTGGCGGAACACTGCGCCCGCCTAGGCCCCAAATTCCGCTTCTTCACGCTGGGCAAATACCCCGGTTTTAAAGCGGGCGCCCTCAATTTCGCCCTGCGCGAAACCGCGCCCGACGCCGCTATTATCGGCGTCATCGACAGCGACTATATTGTCGATCCCGACTGGCTGCGCTCCATGGTCCCGGCGTTCGACAACCAAAAAATCGGCTTCACCCAATCCCCGCAGGACTACCGCGACAACGACGGCAGCTTTTTTAAGCGCCTGATGTTCTGGGAATATGCCGGCTTCTTCCACGCCGGCATGGTGACCCGCAACGAGCGCAACGCCATCATCCAGCACGGCACCATGACCCTCATCCGCAAGGACGCGCTGCTGAACGAAAACGGCTGGGCCGAATGGTGCATCACCGAAGATTCCGAGCTCGGCCTAAAACTTTTCCGCCGCGGCTACGAGGCCGTCTACTCCAAAAAAAGTTTCGGCAAAGGCGTCATGCCCGACGACTTTAATGCCTTTAGAAAACAACGCTACCGCTGGGCCTACGGCGCCATGCGCATCACCCGCGCCAACGCGGCCGCCTTGTTCAACCCCTTCAACCGGGACCTCACCCTCGGCCAAAAATGGCATTTTATTACCGGCTGGCTCCCCTGGATGGGCGACGCTTTGGGCCTGGTCTTCCTCCTGATGGGCCTCGCCTGGTCCTTGGGCCTGATCCTCGACCCGGTGCGCTTCGAATTCCCCATCGTCCTCTTCATGCTCCCCAGCATCGGCCTCTTCGTCTTCAAAATTTTTCAAATCCTCGCCCTCTACGCGGCAAAGGTGCCCTGCAAATTTTCTGACCGCCTGGCCGCGGCAGTGGGTGGTCTCGCGCTCAGCCACGGCATCGGCAAAGCCGTCTGGAAAGGCCTGTTCACCAACAGCCTCCCCTTCCTGCGCACCCCAAAAATGAAAAACGCCCCCGCCCTCATCCAAGGCCTCGTCATGGCCCGCGAAGAATGCGTGCTCCTGCTCCTCACCTGGGCCGCCCTCCTAGCCGTAGGCTTCGGCCACCACTGGGCCACCATAGAAACCAAACTCTGGTGCGCCGTCCTCTTCACCCAATCCCTCCCCTACTTGGCCTCGGTAGGCGTCAGCATCCTAGCCGCCCTCCCCGCCAAAGTAGCAAAACCAGTCCACGCCCCCACCCCCAAACTGTCCCCCGCCAGAATGGGCGCCATGCACCCGGCCGCGGGGGACTAGCCCCCGCGTAGGGCGGAAAAGCGAAGCGCATTCCGCCTCTCTACCACCCCCAACCCGGACCCATCCAACCACTAACTTGCACTTTCGCAACAACCCGGCATATTCGCCGACGTGGAACCAACCAAAACTCCCGAAAACCCCGGCAAAACCAAACAACATCTCGCCTGGTGGTCCGGATCAATCGTATCCTTCCACGAACAAACCGACGAAGCCATCATCCAACGCCTCAACCTGCGCCTCGTCGAAGCCCACTACACCGCCCGCGCCGACCAAATCCACGCCTGGCGCACCCTGCTCCCCACCCTGCGCCACACCGTCGAAAACCTACCGCCAAACTACCGTATCCTCATCGAATACCCGCTCCTGCGTCTCGACCGCCGGCTGGACGTCGTCCTCCTCACCGATCGCGCCATCTTCGTCCTGGAATTCAAAGCAAAAAGCTTCGAAAAATCCGCCCTTCGCCAAGTCGCCGATTACGCGCTCGACCTCCGCGATTTCCACGCCGCCAGCCGCAACCATCCCATCATCCCCATCCTCGTCGCGGCCGCCGGCACCCCCGCCGAGCCAACCTGGCCATTGCTCTGGACGAACTACGAAAACCCCGTCTTCCAAGCCTCACCCGCGACCCTGCGCGACCTGCTCTCTAACATTTTACAAAAGATCGATCATCGCGGCATCGACATCGAAGCCTGGGAACACGCCGCCTACCGCCCCGTCCCCACCATCATCGAAGCCGCCCTCATGCTCTATCGCAAACACGGCGTCGAAGACATCAAAACCGCGCGCGCGGATACCAGCAATCTCACAACCACCACGACAGCGATCCTCGGCGCCATCGCCACCGCCAAACAGCACGGCGCCTACATCATCATCTTCGTCACCGGCATCCCCGGCGCCGGCAAAACCCTCTGCGGCCTCAACGCCGTCTTCTCCGCGGAAACCACCGCCGCCTTCCTCACCGGCACCTTGCCTATGGTTTACGTCCTGCGCGCCGCCCTCACCAAAGACGCGGTCATCTCGGGCGCCAAACAAAAAGCCCACGCCGAGCGCGAAGCGAAAGCCCAAATCCAAAGCATCACCGGCTTCCTGAAAGACCACCGCGACCGCCCGGACCCACCCGCCGAACACGTCATCGTCTTCGACGAAGCCCAACGCGCTTGGGACGCCGACTACGGCGCCCAAAAGTTCGGCCTCGCCGACAGCGAAGCCGCCATTGTGTTAGACATCATGCGCCGCCAGCAAAACTTTGCCGTCATCGTCGCCCTCGTCGGCCAGGGGCAGGAAATCAACACCGGCGAAGCCGGCCTGCAAGAATGGGGCAAGGCGCTAAAGCAACGCCCCGAATGGCAAATCCGCGCCGCCCCCGGCGTCATCAACGCATCCGAGCCGCGCCAATCCCTCTTCATCACGCCACCAGAATCACTCTCCATCGATCCGCAACTCCACCTCAACACCGCCGTTCGCCAAATCCGCGCCGCCGACGCCGCCCAATGGGTGGACGCCGTGCTGCGCGGCGCCACCGCCGAAGCCATCGACATCGCCAACCGCAACGACCAAAAAATCCCCTTCTTCATCACCCGCTCCCTCACCGCTATGCGCAAAGCCTTGCGCCAACGCACCGGCGGCCACCGCCGCGCCGGCCTCGTCTGCAGCAGCGGCGCCAAACGCCTGGTCGCGGACGGCATCTGGCCCAAATTCGACCATCTCGACGCCGACGCCGTCGCCAACTGGTTCCTCAAACGCTGGCCGGACGACGTGCGCGCCTCGGACGCCCTCGAAATCCCCGCCACCGAATTCGCAGCCCAAGGTCTCGAACTCGATTTCGTCGGCCTTTGCTGGGGCGGCGACTACATCTGGAGCGGCCAATGGATCGTCCGCAATTTCTCCGGCACAAAATGGCAATACCCCAAAAAACCCGACGCAAAGGATTTCTGCCGCAACACCTACCGCGTCCTTCTCACCCGCGCCCGCTACGACACGATCATCTGGGTTCCGCAAGGCGATCCATCTGATCCAACCCGAGAACCACATTTGTTAGCGCAAACAGCCGAGTTTTTGATCCTGTGCGGCGCTCGACCGTTGATAGACGATGAACAGACGCCAGAATACCGCGACAAAGACGAAAATTTATTGCTATAACATATCAGATATCGCCAAACCTCCGAACCCGCCATCCCGTCAAAAATGACCGGAAGCCAGACCATCATGACTGATGACATCAAGAACCTCGTTGACCTATTCGCCGCGCTCACAAACCTGCTCCCCGGTTTTATCCCTCTGTTCGTGCGCTCGCGTTTCACGGACGGCCGGCTGCCTTCTCTCAAGGAAAATGTTGCCCTCTACGTTGTCCTCTCGGCGATCTATTTCATTCTCGTCCCAACCGCGTTGCAGCCGGCCCCAGTTTCCAACTTCACATGGCCCAATTACCTTGGCCGGCTTGCCGAACTGCTGCTCTTGCCATTATGCCTTGGCATCCTTTTGGGCATCGTAGCGCAGCGCGGCTCAGTCAAACGGGCCTTTCTCTGGTGTACGGCCAAGCTCGGCCTCAACATCGGCCTGGCTGATCCCGCCCCAACCGCCTGGGACTGGAAATTCTCACGCCTGCCCGCCTGTTTCGTCATCATCAAACTGAGGGACGGCTCTACCGTCTATGGCCGCGCCGGCCCGGAATCGTTTATCTCTTCCGATCCTGCCGAGCGTGATCTATATATCCAACCGATCTATCGGCTTCTCGATAACGGCGACT
>Ga0116231_10014975_pt1 | contig 10191 bp, 10 predicted proteins | sample S1TSphgellanicum_2_FD_89695 | JGI IMG/M metagenome (GOLD analysis project Ga0116231, IMG submission 89695) | Host-associated microbial communities from peat moss isolated from Minnesota, USA - S1T2_Fd - Sphagnum magellanicum MG | ecosystem: Host-associated > Plants > Peat moss > Unclassified... | reverse complement strand
TACCAAATCCACCTAAACATGATTGCAGAAAAGCACACCCAAAAAATATTCAATGTCCCAATTACAACAGCTTCTGATATTGAAACAAATTTGCATAATTGACTCTTTCCAATGCACCTTCCAGAATACCAACGCTTAAAAAAAAAAAAAAACAATTAAACTTTCAAATTTAGAAAAACCAATCTCTCAAATAAACAACTGTTCCTGAGTTTACTTGCAAAGTACCTATAGAGACAGAGAGATATAGGGACTCAAGGAAATATACTTGCAAAAGAAACAATTGCATAAGATAAATTGACTCTTTCAAATCCACCTTGAAAACAAATCCAAAAAGAAAAAAAAACACCTACATGATTACAGTATAAAAATGCAAATCCAAAAGAAAAAAGAAATCCCAAAAAAAGAAAGCAAATGAATTTCATGTAGCCTACGTAATATGAATTTCATTTCCTTTGAAATTACAGAAATTTGTACACCAACAATTGAAGCAACACAATTAGTGTTTCTGCCGTAGACGTCCATGTCCGTCCTTTCGTGGCGTGCATGACAAGCGCACCTGGCGCCGCGCTCCAACCAGCAACCACAGTACCCTCAAACGGCGCTTTCCATGCAGCTGGCGCCGCGCTCCACCCCGCAACCAAAGTACTCCCTTAAACGGCACGATCTTCATGTTTCATTCGCTCTTCACATTATGGGCGTCTATGTCCGTCCTTTCTTTCTTCGCATGCATATGAGAAGGCAAACGCGCAGGCGCTGTCGCCGTGCTCCACCCATAAATTACCAATTCGTTGTCCGTCCATCCGTCCGTCCTTCCTTCCTTCCTTCCTTCCTTCCTTGCTTCCTTCATTCATTCATTCATTCACAGGCATATGACAAGCAGCCCATGTAGCCGGCGCGCTCCATCAACCAAGTACTCCTTCAACGGTCCTATTCATGATGCATTCATCCACTCTTGACATCGTGAGGCTAGAACCCATTCATCTCTCGTGAGCAGCTAGAAGTCTTTCACCAAAAGCTATATGAAGAGCATCGTCGAACCCATTTGCAACAATACGCATGGTTACATTGTGCATGCTTGCGTCTTCAAGTATCGAGTAGTAGTAGTAGTATTCAATGGTAGGTGCTGCTACAAGCGATATATTGATGTGTGCACTACGTTCTCCTGATCTTTGTAAGTAACTTCGAAGGGGGTTTTTGGTTTGCACCAGATGTGTGCACTGTGTTGTTCTGATCTTTGTAAGTAACTTCGAAGGGGGTTTGTGGTTTGCACCAGATGTGTGCGCTGTGTTGTTCTGATCTTTGTAAGTAACTTCGGAGGGGGTTTTTGGTTTGGATGTCAGGGTGCTGAAGTCAGATAGGTGCTGGCTGTTGGAATGCCCTTCCAAATCTTGACTTCCCTCAGCAAATGGAAACCAGCAGTCGTCTCGAGATCGATATCTGATACATCAAAGGCAGTTTGTTGGAAATTGTAAACTCATGAACGATAACAGCAATCTCCTGGATCAGCTTCATGTATGTCGTCGGGACTTTGAAAGTTCATGATGAGTCATGAACAATGATCTTCAGCTTTTACTTGGATGTCTTCACATTCTGTGGCTTGGTAAATTTTTGTCAACCCTGTTGCTTGCAGTTTTCACTTTGTAATTTACGTTGTAACATGATCATATTGCTTTCTCGAGCTGTAATTTGTCTTGGTTGGGGTTAGTATGTTGATCATACATGATTGCTGCGCTGTCTAGGTCCAAGCAAGCAAGCTTTGTACAACCCATTAGAATTTTCTGCAGGTATTAAGGTCCGCGGGAGTTAGGAGGGCGCCAAGGACCGCGTCGAGGGGCAGAGGATGGGATTAAGCGGCTCGTGAGAGTTTTAGGCGGTTCTAATCACATGGTATATGGGGAAGCTAATGCCGGTCGCACATGACCGTGCAACGTACTCTATGAAGAGCACGTTGGCGTGCATATTAAAAGTTGTTGTAACTTTTACATGTGCATATGCATCCCAATGTGCTCTTCATAGAGTATGTTACATGGTTATGTGCTGCAACTGCATAGGCTTCGCATATAACATGTGGCTCTAACCCCGGAAAAAACACTCATGTACCACTTAATCTCATCCCCTGTCTTAACGTGGCCCTGGGCGCCCTGCTAACTGCAGCGGACCTCAGAGACGAGACGAGTTCCATCCAGCTGCCGAAAACACTCATGCGCAGCTTAATCCAAGCATCCCCTATCCTGGGTGGCCTTCTAATTGCAGCGAACCTCAGCGACAAGTTCCATCCAATCAAAGTGGAAAAAGCGCACATATCTGGGAATTTCACCAGGTGGGTAATTTCTTCTGAGCTCGAACGTTTTCTAAAGTTCATACATGATTTATAGCTCAACAAAGCAATATGTTCATGCATATATATATATGTATTTTTCCAATGTTCACATATGATAGTACTGTTCACCGATCATATGTAAACATTGAAAACTGATTTTTGCTCTGATCAACTGATTTTTACACGAGATCACATCAAAATTAGTTCATAAACCCAACAATCATGTACTATGCATAGTTCCCTGGAAAAACATGGCGTCTTATTTAGCGATAGTAGCTGACCGCAGTACTTCTCTTTAGTACATATCTCTTCCCTTCTGCTACAGCTGATTGGAAGCTATGGACAAGACTGACCTGTTTACCAATACTGTTTTGCAGGAAACCTCACTTGGAATTGCTCTCCTCTCACAAGCTCATCGAATATGGATATCTCAGGAGTGTCAAAGTTTTCCTTTAGTGCCGGAGCTTGCATTGCATGAGAGATTTGTGAAATTATGTATGCTTAATATAATTTTCCGGTACATATGTTGTGACAACTGAAAGTGTGATGTTGCACTTCTGTTTTTGCCCTCCCCTCAACATGATTAGAATCAGCGGGTCAAACAATGACAAGTTAGAAAACCCATGTCCTTGAACAGACTCGGAAATTTCACAGAACTTGTGCTCTATAAGTCCTTTGGAATTTCAAGCAGAGTAATAGATGATAGGTCAGTGCAACAGATGCCGTTTGGGCAGAAGCAGGCTGTAACTACATCTATGGTCCAAACACATTTCAGACTATAACTGCTGATAAAATCACCAATCAATTTTCAGTTCTGAAAAGAGGATTTATTGTTTTAATGCTCTTATGAAAGTTGTTCTTAAAATGTGAAGAAAAATACGTGCTTCTAATCTAGCTTGCAGACAAACCCAGTGCGTGACGTTTTAAATCCTTTTCACTCAGTTCACTTCAGTGATTCAAGTATGATTTTGTTCCCACAAATATGCTAGCACCTCCTAATTCCCAAGTATGTATTTCAAGTAGCTTGTCTAAATGGCAGAATTCATAGGTTTTGTGAATAAGCTGTACACAAGGATGAAGACTCAAAATAGATCAGGTCATGTTCCAACTGCCAACCAAAAGAGACGTTGCTTGCATGTACTCAACACAGTGGCTGCTTCCAAACCAAAACACCGTCCCCTTGTCCGTCTGCAAAATGCAACAAGAACCAAGTTTAAGAGCAAGACAAATTCTGAACAGATTGTAACTGTTTAGGGCTTGGTGCCCGCACAGAAGCTTTTTGGACTTTATTTGTTAAGTTTCAAGAAATTTTGTGATATCTTAAATTGCATTCTTTAATTTGTGTCTGTTTTTTTTGGGGGCAGTTGTTGAGGTTCTGTTTGAATTCATATCTTTTATATAACTGTATAGACTATTCTATATAATAATTCTAAAGACTCCACCTCTATGTGCCTGAGAGACCTCTATTTAGTCTTTGTAGAACTAAAAAACCACCCTGGCACTAACTACTAACCATGGTTCCAATTGGATAAGACCTTGTGATATATTTGGGATGTTTTCTTTAAAATTTGAAATGCTTGTTACTTTTTGTATTAAATCTTTTTGGTGATTAAGTATTTTTTTACAGGATTTTTTTTCTGAATTTGTGTGTATCTTTGCCAAAAAAAATCATTTATTGGGCTTGCACTTTTGTGATAACTTGCAAAGAGCAAGCAAGATTTGTACACTCAGTTGATAACTGTTTTATACATTAATAATGTGACCCATCACAAGTTTAATATTTGGCCAAGGGTGCTAACTTCAAATGGGATCTAAAGAATTGCACACTACTTAAAGACTTGCACCAATTTTTCTTTTGTAATCAAAGAGCACCTTACAGAACATATTTTTTCTTTCCATGTTTGTAAGGCTTTCACAAAATGGAACTCCACCTGTATCAAAAAGCCCCCACAATTTTCCTTTTGTTTTGTTTCTGTGATCACTCAAACAAAAGAAGAAATCAGCACAGGTATATGGAAAAATATTTTCTAATGAGAAAAAACTCCTCTGTAAATCCCTTTGACCCTGAGTAAAACCAGAATCAGACCTGTGCCTGGCTCCACCTCACACAAGCCCTTATTCCGGTAAAGCTCAAGGTCAGCTATCAATGACCTCCACCTTCGGGCTATACCCTCCTCAGGGCTATGAGCCTCTAATTAGGGGAAGCAGTACAAATCAGGGAAGCCCTATATGTTATAACCTACACCTGAAAAGAGGCAGAATTCTGTCAAAAAGTCCGTTACATTACACAGTTCTGTATATTTATCATTTGTATATGGTAAGCAGAGCAAGACAACTGGCAAGCAGCTGAAGTAGATAACTACTGGTGAAGCAGTGATTTCATGCAATAAAACAGTGGTTACTTCATTGTATGGACCATTCCATGAACTCAAGAAACCCAATTGGTGAAAACATTTTCAGTTTGCAATAAAACAGTAGCTGGTCCATTGGATGGATCCTTCCCTCAAATCAAGACACACAATTGACAAAAACATTTGAAGTTCTGAGTTGATGCTTCAAATATGACCTGCAAACAATGGTGTTTTAGAGTTGATGTACTGCAGATCTCCACATTACCATGTTGCCTCAAGCTTTGCAAAGAGATAGGAAATCTGGCACAACTTCCTTCTTGTGAGTGGTGGTGGTGAGTTAGAGCACTGACTTCAAGGATTCAGAGAGTAAAACTCCATGGGCTGGACATCTGTCACAAGTTGCTCACGATGATAATCAGGCTGTTTGAATTTCTCCAGTTTGGACTTTTCAATCAACTATCTGACAAAGAACCCACCAAGAAATAGAGCTTAGCTAGACCATGTGCAAGGAAGGATACCCCAATGCATGAGAAACCCAAAACAAAATCTGACAAAGTTGAACAAAACATTGACTTTTTATTGGTGTGCAAACAAGTTCACCTGAGAAAGTCTCAGCTAAAATTACACAGATCCACAAATTCAATTCTCCAAAATCATTCTCAATAGTAGGTCCCCTAGCTCCCTCTAGAACTTCAAATGCATTGCTATAAAAATCATGGAATTAAACATTCCAAAGAGCCTTTCTACCATATGATATACAAACAACACAAGCACAACTGACTGCCTGAAACATAGCAGAGGACAAGTGTCCTCCATTGTAGTCCAAACTGCCATAACTTTTCTGCTGCTGATTGAAAGAGATGCTCAATCAATTACTCTCTTAGAAGTCTTTGTTTCACTCTGCCTTGACCAGATTATCCACCTCTTGCACAATATTCTCACTGTGATCCTCATTTCTCTTCAAGGCCTTGAGTTTTCTGTAGCCCTTGTCTGTACCAAATATCCTATGCATTACCATCACAACAGCAAAGTCAACATCTTTGATACAAAATCTGCAAGAACCTACAGGGCTTACACTGAAGCTTAGAAGCATAACCAGGCAAAGGACAAATGAATTTCCTGACAAGTGACTTACTCCAGAGAAAGGTGTGCAGGTAAGTCATCATGAACAAGATCTATGGTCTGAAAAGAAGATAATGTGAGAGACAGTAGTATGAGAAGAAATTTGGTTGATTACTACAATCAGCAAAGAACTGCAAGAAGGGAGACAATTCTCACCAGTCCATGTAAGTGAAAGTTGATGAGTAGTTCCCTGACTTTGTGTAAAGCAGCCGATGATGATAGTCATGAAAATCAGCACTGTCACAAAGCAAAGTTGCACAGAACATAAGCTAAGACACAATAACCCCAGCATTTGACTCCATATCCTTGAATTGCACTAAATGAAAAGACTCTATTGCTGGGTTCACAGAGGTCAAACTGTAACACCAATGTATGTAGAACTGCAGATGTCAACACTAAGTACCCCCAACAATGATGAGTTTCTTCGAAGCAGGCACCAGTAAGAAGTAAGCTTTGTACCCTCCATAGATGGGAAGGAATCTGGAAAGGCTCCATGGGAAGTCATAACCACAGTGAGCCTCAACAGTCTCCAGCACCCGAACGGTCATCCAAACCCAAAGAGTGAGCAAGTGTGGCCCAGTTATGGCAGGTCCAAAGATGGTGGCAAATCCAAGAAATAGAATCTCAAGGGGATGAGCATACTCTGAGGTCAATCCAAATGGTGTCGCATACCTAACATGCATCCCACCACACCATAAATCACTCACAGTATAGTCACATAAGCTGCACGGGTGCTCCTCATTTTGTGTTTATTACTGATCAACTGCACCCATCCGTAAGCATCCCCATACACATGCTAAACATATCATTGGAACAATTCAAATATACTGAATGTATCAACTTAGAGTACATACTAGAAAGAAAACTTGTCTTCAAGTTCTTTGTACTTTGTACCGTCCACTAAGAAACTACACTTCACAAGAACACTACAGCAATGTTAAGAAATGTGTGTCCGCATAGAAGAGAAAAGAGAGGTACATAGTACATACTCATGGTGAACACTGTGAACATGCTTGTAGAGCCACTTAGTGTGCAGGAAGCGGTGGCCCCAATAAAATATGAAATCCTCCAAGATAAAATATGATAGGATCTGAAAGGACATCACCTTCCTGCATGTCCTTTGATCCTCACCCTTCAGTTTTTGCAAACATTGTAACAATTTTGATTACCTCAAAAGTATGACATGTCATGCTTTCCCTTTGATGCAAACCCTTCACATCAAAGTGCATAGCATGTACCACCATGACAAAGACTTACCAGGATGGTAAGGGCAGTTGACTGGTGAATCCCATGTACTTGAACACAGGGTAGGAACAAATCATGAGGGGCAGATTCACACAGGTGTGATAGAGAAGTAGCCGTAATACGCATTTTTCCTGTGCAGCTGGTGTATTCACCTTCCTCTACACATCCCACATACAAGGCCAATTTTAACAAAGAGAGTAGAAGGAAAAGTTCAGTGATATCTAGCAAAAAGAGCTCCTTTGCCATCAGAAGGTAAAGAACATCAGAGACTGATTTCAGATGTTGAGTTCAAAAGCAGAACACTCGGCCTTGTCAAAAGGTACAGTCTCAAATTGAACCAAGAAAGATTACACAGGCTGTCTTGATTGAAGGCTTCTTGAAAAGAGAGGCTCTACATTCTGAGGCATTTCTTCTGTGTTCATTGCAAACTTCTGGATCTTCAGAGTTAAGTGAAGGGAGGGACTGTCTTATGTTACATTTTGAGGAACCCACTCTGCCCCAGTTCTTCATTATAGCACTGTTCTCAGTTCATTGATTGCAATTGGTTAGATTCAGTTGCCCCCATTCTGAAACTTCAAATTCCATTAAGGGTCAATCACTGTCCAATTTATTTTTGGTTTGAATATCTCATTTGTCAAAAACTGAATCAGGAAGCAATGCTTTTACCTGGATCTTATACTTCTGAAGGCCCCAGCACTCCATCATGAGGTAGGGAAGGCCTGCCAGGAAGAATACACTCTCATGAATGACGAAGCTACCCAGTGATGCCAACTGAAAATCACTGAAGTTACTTGTCAAATACTGCACCACCACCACCAGCCAAGCACCCAATGTCATTATACCTCAAACCAACTGCTGAACAAAATAACCTAATACCAATTTGATAGCCCCATTTGCAAGGGCAAAAAAGTGGGTTCAAATCTCGGTCAAATCCTACAAGTAAAATGAGTCAACACAAGCTCTAATAACCAGCAACCCTATTTCCAAGTCTTGGAATCAAACACAGCCTTTCTCTTAATGAAAAATTATTGGTAATCACAAACCAACATTGAACAAAGACCCACATTTATTAGCTGAAACCTCTTGGTTCACAAAGCAGCAAGCAAGCAAGCAGCACAAGCTAGATGTAATGTTCATGATTGTGCTCCCATCCTCCTAGAGATTGGAGCCTTCTAGGTAATGTCCTCATACACCCATTCCAGATCAATATTCAGGTGATTATTGTCTGAGACTCAAGAGCACTGTCGTGAGGAGATGCATCCACATTGGAATATCCTCCCTCATACTACAATGTTGTTAGACAGAAAGATTCAAATATAGCTATGAGGCACATGCCACAACGTCCCCTAAACCTTATCCATCGGCTAGCTAGATGGATCCCTCCTCTCTGGAAGACTAGCTTATCCTCCTGCTGCAACTATCAGGAATTGTATCACAAAATCAGTTTCAATACCCCCCTTAATGAACTATATAACCTTCTTCTGCCATGCCATGCCATTGTTTTAATTTCACATTAGGGTTGGTACGCAAATCCACACCTCTGCAGAGACATTTTTCCAATCCTAAGCAAGCGCTGTTAAACAAAAACCAAAACCTAATAAGAGATCAGTCAAGACCCCCGAAAAAGCATCGGGTCACAGCAGTCAGGAAGTGAGTGAGACGATGATGAGGCAAAATCTCAGATTCGTCAAGGACGACGATAGGAGGGATGTCCAAATTGGCTGCACCGCCGAAATGAACTACCAGACTCACAATGACGGCCAAAACAACCAACGACACATCATGGTTGCTGCCAACCATAGGAGTTATAATCACCGATCACATGACAATGCAAAGGAGCGAAACAAAATCGTCACCTACAAAAAAGAAAACACTAAAGACCCCACCCCAGAAATAGAAAAAATACACACTTCCAAGAAACAATGCATCAGAGAGGACTCAACCCAACTCTTGGCAGACAACAATGTGCATACAGGAAGAAAAAGGAGCAATAAAAGAAGAACCCGGAAAACAAAAAAAAACCATTTGCTTACTTACTTACTTACTTACCAGCCATTGCGACTCCAATAAAGACGCCATTTTATTCCCTTTTCCTGCTCTCGTCACACACTGCTATTGCGCCAATTCCTACTTCGCGGCCGCCGATCTACCCCAAGCCTTGCACCAGAGAGACGGATAGGGAGGGACCCGCACTCACGCTTGGTGCAGCAGCTCAGAAAGACAAAGAAGGGTGCGCGTCGCGTCGCGCGATCGAACCTCGGCACCAACACTACTACTACTACTTCTTCTTCTTCTTCTCCTCTCTCTTCTCTTTACTTGAGCTCTTTTCAGCTTCAACTTCACTCGTGTGTGTTGGGTTGGTTTCCAGCAGAACGCCACATGCCCCATTGTAGGACCGACGGATACAATTAAGAACCTGTGTGTAAGAACTACCAGACCGCCAGATGGTAGTACCAACCACAGAAGCAAATGGGTGACAGAGGGTTTTAATTGTACTACCGGAGGCTAAATCCGAGGTCCAACGAGTGAGTATTTTTGGACTGATTCTAACGGGGTCGGCTTCAACTGACGACGCAGTAAAGCCACTAAATATTTTAGGGTTTGAGGGCGCCTTCGTTTGGGGTTTTGCCCCCACCTCCCTCTCTCCTCAACCCAGTCACCCACCTACCTACCCACTTCCTCAAGATAAATTAAGAAAGGTTGGAGTGACCCAGAATTATTTTTCTTACAAATTTTTTGAGGAACAAAATTAGTGTAAATTCAACTAATGTTGCTATTTTTGGGGAAATTTTCGCCAGATATTCGATTATCAATAAATAAATAAATAATAGAAATATCCCCAAAATCCTTGCTGGAATCATGGAATCATATTTTTATGAGTTTCATTCCTGGATAGTTTTAGTTAAGAGAAGGTGGATGTCAGATTATGATCCCATGAGGGTGGCTTTTGTAGATGGGAGGTGGTGTTCATCCACAAAGGACGTCACAGTATAACACCACTGTTGATGGATTTCATTAGTGCATTATTGGAACTAGTGGGTGCCCGTGACGGTCGGACACAATCCGCCCGTGCCTGCAAGCCCGCGTTGCTGCATTTGGCTCTCAGGACATTGGGTTTCAGGACCTCGGTATTTGGCTCTGAGGACCTGGGTT
>Ga0116231_10014973_pt1 | contig 10192 bp, 8 predicted proteins | sample S1TSphgellanicum_2_FD_89695 | JGI IMG/M metagenome (GOLD analysis project Ga0116231, IMG submission 89695) | Host-associated microbial communities from peat moss isolated from Minnesota, USA - S1T2_Fd - Sphagnum magellanicum MG | ecosystem: Host-associated > Plants > Peat moss > Unclassified... | reverse complement strand
TTCAATTGCTAGAGTGCCCGAAAAAAACCAAAAATAAACAAAGCCAAATTTGGCAGTCCTTCCACCACGTAAAAAAGGAAAAAAAAAGGGGGGGGGGGGAGTACCAATCTGAAACAAAAAGAACTGAATAGTAGGGTCAAGCAAGAGGAGCAAGGAACAACAAATCCTAGGCGTAAAAAAGAGGGCACTTGAATAAAAGGTTGAACTAGAGGAATGGAACAACAAAATCACAAGCATAACAAAGAGGTATTTGAGTAAAAAGGTTGAGTAAGAGGAGTAGAGTGGGTTGAGCAAGAGGAGCAAAGTAACAAGTTGAGCAAGAGGAGAAAAATAGGTTGAACAAAAGGAGCAAAGTAACAGGTCAAGCAAGAGGAGTAGCAGGTCAAGCAAAAGGAGCGAAGCAACAGGTCGAGCAAGAAAAGTGAAGTTAGTTGACTAAGAGGAGCAAAGTAGTAGGTCGAACAAGAGGAGTGGCAAGTCAAGCAAAAGGAGCAACAAATTAAGTAAGAGGAGCGAAGCAACAAAGAAGAACAAGAACAATAGGTCGAGTAAGAGGAACAAAACAACAAAGAGGAGCAAGAGGAGCAAAGGTCGAGTAAAAGGAGCGGAACAAAAGGTCGAGCAAGAGGAGCATAGAACAACATTAAGCAAACAAACAAATCAAACACATTAAGCTAAACAAGAAAGAAAATAAAATGCAAAAGAACGAGACAAACTCACATAGTGAGTAAGTAGTTTTGAAACACTTGTTTTATAGCAAGTAGCAAGCGACACCGTTTGCTTGCTAAACCCTAAACCTAACTAAACCCTAAATTAACTATTTATTAAACATTTATTAAATGACTAAATGATTAAAAACTAAACCTTACCGACTACTGACCTATTAACACCTTAATTAATTTAAAGCATTCAAACCTTGACCTTGATTTTTTTTAATACCCTGGGTCCAAGTTCTCACACTACATGAAACCCTATACCCGGGTTTCATAAAAGACATCATTCAATGTGATAACCTAAGGGATTGAAATTGAGAACCAACTTGAAACCTTGTTCGGTTTTCACATTTTTCTCATACCCACCTAACATTGGGTTCAATGTTAAATTGCAAGGGACCAACAAGTCGCCACCATGTCATTTTTTTTTGCATAGAGACCACAAGGTGGTTTCAATGTTATATTACAAGGGACCACATGGTGGCCATTAGATGGTTTTGACATTGGATTGCGAAATACCATGTGGTGGCCACCAGGTTGTTTTTTTTCCCACTTGGAGACTACTTGGTGGCTACCAGGTGGTTTTGACATTGGACTGTGAAGGATCCTTTGGTGGCCATTAGGTTTTTTTTCATCACATGGAGACCATTTGGTGGCCACAAGGTTGGTGTTTTTTTTGGAAAACATGGTGGCCACCAAGTGGTTTTTACCCTAAATTGCAAAGGACCACTTAGTGGCCACCAAGTGTTTTTTTTTCCTTTTTTCCCGAATTGGAACCCACATGGTGGTTTCAACCCTAGATTACAAAGGGCCACTAAGTAGTCTTGATTTTAGACTGCCAAGGGGACTACCAAGAAGCACTTGGTGGCCATTAGACGGTTTCCATCTTAAACTACCAAGGACCACTTAATCGACCACTTTAAAAAATCAAATGAATACCCAATTTTCTTCGACGTTAAAAAAAACATTTTGAAATTTTATTTCATTACATTATTTTTGTATGTTTCATTATCTTTTATAATATAGTTGATAATGATATGAATAGTAGGTTTTGTTTGATGTTTTATGTGTAAATTTGGAAAAAAATTTTGAATGATGCAAAGGAAACAAAAGGAATTTACCTTTTTGAATGCAAATTAAGCACTCGAAAATTTGTTGTGTAAATGTAAAAGGTGAGTTCACGTAGCTTCATCAACAACCTTTATTAAAATTGTGTAATGTTATGCCCTCAAATATTGATCTCCTTTTGATATTATTTTCACATTCTTGATTAAAACCATAGCACATTGGCCTTCATTGTATGCCTCAAGAAGTTGTTCATATTTTAATGTGAAATTGTTACCAATAACAAAAATGTATTGGTTAAATTCACTTTCTCCATTTGCAATCAATAATTGTTTTTCACCTTTGCTATCCCATATTCCCTTTACAACAATGACGATGATAGCAATGGTAGCAGACCTCCAACTTTAAATATAACTTATAAATTTTCTAATGGAATCCATGTGGAAAAACATGGGAATTAACTCAGCTTGGAATGTGAGAATTAATGACAGAATGGTTATTGATTTAATTTTAATGACAACATGCATGTCACCTTTCTCGATACCCTCTTTAGATTTTGATTTAATGCAAAAATTTTCCACCTTCACAAACATGCCTTTTTGCAAATGTTGCTCATGCATATCTATATGAGGTGATTTCACCCTCAAAGTGATTGTGGTCAAAGTTACCATGTTCAAAAAATCACAATGCAAATATGCATAACTTAGATATTCCATATTCCTATTTGTAATTCAATCAAAGGTGCCATACTATTGAGCACCTTTGCCCCAAATGTAACATTTTAAATTCTGAAATCCAAATCATCCACTTCAACAACTAATTTAACTTCCTTCAGTGGAATAATAACCAAAATGACTTTGACAACAAACAAATGAAGTAGCATTTGGCAAAATTAAGAATTGCAAAAATACACATTCAATAAAACATACACTTGCAAAAACACAAATTTGTAAAATAAGCAAAAAACTAGTTAACAAATGGTGAAAATTTAAACTAAACACATTTTTTTGTTCTGAAAACAAAAAGACAACAAACATACAATTTTATATTTATATGGGACAAAAGATTTAACTTAAACCCTAAACTTAACTTCAAACCTAACTTTAAACCTTTTTCTACTTTATATTGACTTTAAGTAATTTTGATTATAGTTGATTTCAACTTAACAATGAAAGATCATATTCATGGTTTGATGACTAACTTATGGTCTAATAATAAACAAAACATCAATACCCTTGGCATCTCATAAATTTTAGTTATTGACTTTTAATAATTTTGATTATGATAAATATCTACCATTAACCAAGGATATTGATGAGCCATAATCTAATGGCTAAATTTTGGTCTGATAATGAACAAGACATCAATACCCTTGACATCTTATGAATTTGATTTATGTACCTCATGCTTACACTTGAACCTTAAATATCTCAATTTAGATTTGAAAGATATTAATACATAAACCTTAAATTTTTTTCCACTATTTAACCATTATTTTCATTTTCACTCAAATCCAATAATTATATTATTAAACATCAAATTTTTTATTATGTACATAAAAACATTTAAGCACAAAAAAAATCAAAATTGATTTTTTTTCCTTTTTTGGTTAGATGTATTAAATGTCCAATTTTAAACAAAATATTTTCTATTCTTTTTGTGAAATTTTAAAAATTAAAATTTTGTGTTGAATTTTTCCATTCCCCAAAAAAAGATATTAATTTTTATAAAATATTTTTTGAGAAAAAAATCTTCATTAAGTCACCATATCACCCAAAAAAAACGCCACCCCCTTCCTCCAACCATCGCATCCCACACCACCAAAAAACAATTCATTGAAATTTTTTAAAATCCCACCTTCCTACTTTGACAAACAACCAAACTTCCCCCTCCCATGCCACCTAAGAAACAAACCTTTGAGGTGGTCCCAAAAATAATTCACCTTTCCCAATCCCTTAAAAAAAAAGCTCCTTTGGAAATGGGTGGAATTACCCCCATCCTCCCCTCAACCAGAAAAAACCCTTTTGAAAAAAATAAAAATTTACCACCCGCTTGTCCCCTTTCCTTAAAACTTCACTTACAACTTGTAATTTTCTTAATCTATTTGAACAATCCACTCTTTATACCCATTGGAACCCCATAATAAAAAAACAAACCTATGAAAAAAAAAAAAAACCTTAAATACTTTAACCCCTTTGTTCTCCCTAAATATTCACCTATTAACCCCATTGTACCCCCACGCAACTTTATGAACTAGTTGTGTGCCCCATGCATGCTTGTTAAAACTTAAGTCATACATGCATATCTGTTATCTCAAGGCAATAATAAAAATTTACAACATAAAAGGCAACAACAATACGAAGAAAAAAAATCAATTAAAATGAATTTCATTATATTTTTGTTATTAAATCTTCATCAAAGCCTTATTGAAGTTTTAAAATTAACATCAAATTCATATTTTTAAAATTATATTTAAAGAATGTATTTATTTAAAAATTGACATGTTTTATTCTAATCAATTCTTGAATTAAAATTTCAAATCTCATTTTAATAAAATTTAAAGGAATTGAAGTTAATTATTTGTATGTTTATCAAACAAATTTCAGTTAAAAAATTAATCACATGAATTGTTTTTTACATTTGATAGTGATATGAAACCTCATGATCCAAAAAGGTTAGTGACAACCCATAAAAATAAAATGATATAGAGACATGACTAAATCAGTTACCTAACATTCATATTTGGAGAAGAAACCCAACAAGTAGATGGGTAGACTTCAAAACAACCCATCAATTGGATGGGTGCACCCAAAATCTACACATGCCCATCCATGCTTCTTTAGCAGGTTTTCTAGACTCTGAATCTTAAATAGAATGAGACCTTTTTACAACAATTTCTATTGCTTCTTTTTGCAAAATTGAGACATAATGTTTTGCCAAATTATAGGACACAGAAATGTTGTCAATTATTGGATATTTGCTCTCCAATGGCAGATTGGCATGAAGCAAGAAACTCCAAAATTGCCACCAATTTTTGTAATTTCCTTAAATTTTGGCATTTCTAAAAAAAATAAAATAAAAAATTCGGCATTATCACTGAACCTGAAAGTTATCACAGTCTAGGGTATGCTAGAATCAACCCATTTAGTATCCTCATTTTCTATGTGGCTTCAGGCGTACAATTTTAGCAAGAGGGTTTTGTCAAGAGCACTTGTCCATGAAGGAGAAAATGTGTGTATAGTTCACCCAATTTAATGATAGGATTTGTGATCCTTTAAACTGTGAATCCATGTGGTTGGGTTGCTGTTGTCAAAATTGGAGAAACCTCAAGTCTCAAGGTGGAACTTCCACAACTTGGTTTTGTTGGATGACAAGAAGCTCTTTGCTAGCTTCGATAAGGAAGTCTGCAGCGTCCTCAGCAACAGATTGTCTTTTCAGTTTTGGCCCCAGATCAGGAGCTATGGTGCTGCCACCACCAGATCTCTTTCTGTGGTTCTGCTTCTGGTTTTGGATCTTGCTCACTTCCCACATTCTTCTTTTTTGGTCTACAATGAGAAACAGAACACCGTTCATTGCCAGAAATCTTGCTAAAGCATAGAAAATAGCTGAGTGTCGGTTTCAGCAAGACCAACCACTGACTTTATCACCTGCTGACAAAGTGGCTTTACATAAGCAGGCAATTAATCTGCCCAAAATTTGGGCAAACCACTATACAAAATTCTGCATCCTGAGTTTCTGTTGGATTTCCAGAACAAAAGGAAGACTCAGTCATGGTGTTGGCTAGTACTCAAGGCAAATAGCTAATAAAAAATGTCAATAGCATCTTCATTCATTGAAGCTGTAACAAAGTTGTGAGGGTTAAGCTTCATTTCACTTTTAACTTGTCCCTGTTTGAGCAAGCATCTAAGCCTTTAAGCCATAGAGACAACTACATAGATGGTAAAAACTACCTCTATGATGGAACTCTCACAAGAAAAATTTCAACTTTACCTGCAGATAAGTCAGGAATTGCGTGTTCAATAAACCGATTTGCTGCTCCCACATCAATAGCTGATGTTGGCTGCAATGCACCTGCAATCAATACAAAGCTTTAGCTCATTTCATATCCAATCTAGACATCCAAACCTTACAACCTCAAGATGTGCTTGCATCCAATTCACTGAACGGAAGCTCTTAAGACAATGAATGGCATCACTACCGCATACATTCTAGAATACATTCCCGTAACTTCACCTGTTATAGTAAGAAGATGCTTCTAGTTGTGAATCTAGCTTCAGCAGTTCGAAGAGAGCTTGACCCATCTCCTTCCAATTAATCTGTGGAAATGACCTATCCTTACAGAATTCAAAGTTTGTATCCAGTGTTTCTTAATCTACCAAATGAGGAAGAGCTCAATGTATTGCACCTTTGCTTTGGTCAAGAGCTTTCATAACCTTGTCATGATATAGACTCACCCGCTCCTGTAACACCCCAGAACTAAGAGATTGATCCCCAAAAAGAAAATGGCAGTCACGCACAACTGCTTGTGAACAAATACCAAAAGCTTCTTGCAGATGCTTATCTCAACAAAATGTTAATCAAAGGCATCTTTTTGCTGTTCATGTGACATGGAAATGATGATGGAAATACAAAGAAAGGAAAAAATGGCAGTGATGCACAACTGTGTGTGAACACTAAAACTTCTTGCAGATGCTATTGTCAACAAAGAGTGAAATACATATCTTCCTCATGTAAACACAGAAAGGATGACGGAATACAAGGGAAGAAAAAAAAACAGCAGTGACACACAACTGTCTGTGAATGAACCCTAAAAGTGTCTTGCAGATCCTAATGTCAACAAAATGTCAATCACATGCAATCTTTTTTCCTGTTCATATGAATACGGAAAGGATGATGGAAATACAAGGGAAGACGAAAAACCAGCACTGCCACACAACAGCTTGCGAACAAACCCTACAAAGCTTCTTGCAGGTGCTAATGTCATCAAAATTTGAATCAAATGTGGTTTTCTTCATGTAACATGAAAGGGTTGATTGAAATCCGCAAGGGAAGAAAATGCAGGAAGCATGCAAGTGTTATTCATACCACTTCAGAGTGTGCAGCATGTTTCTCTGGAGATATACCACTTGTCCTCAGATGAACTGCAATCATGCACAGATTGCAAAAAAAATACATGAGATTTTCTTCTGCTTGAAAAAAGACACAAATTTGATGTAGCTCTTTCGATCAATAGAGCAGAAATGTTTTGCAACGATCTTCAAACCCCAAGAACTCCTGAATGCACAAATGACAACAATTCACATATGGTGGGGATTTGATAGAGCAATATATGTTCACAAGATTATACATCAGTGTTCACGTAACTAAGATTTTGCAAAGAAGCTTCAAGATTCTAGAGAAGGAATTTCCGAGATTGAGAGGCCTAAACCCTAAAAACCTGCTTCTGCAAAAACCCGAAAGGCTGGTGACGGACTTACGGACCAGAAGTTTCTGGTTTCCCGAGGGCCCGAAGAAAGCTTCTGAGCAAAGGAAAGAACAAGCGATTGTTTGCGGAAACAGAAGGAGGATGGGAAAATATGAATGAATCACCGGCATACAGGAGAAAAGTGTTGTCAGGGCTTTGGAGAGACACAGGAAAGTCGAGGCTCGCTCGACAGGTGTGAGCAGGGACAACGACTGACGCCTGCAGGATTTCAACAGCACTCGCAGCTGTAACTCCAGCTCCATCACAGGGCCGTTCAGCAGCTTCACGTTCTCGAGTACCTCGAAAGGGAGAACCGACTCCTCCGCCATCGCGCCACGAAGAGCTCTTCCGCAGAAAAGCAGCTGTCTTTTTCTCCTCGTTCTTCTCCTTCTCTTGTGTGTTTCGTAAGATCCTGGACTCCCAATAAATGAAAATCTGCGGATGACTCAGTTGGTGGGTGCTGGTTCACTGTGGCCCTTTGCCTTAATGGTCATATATATTCGGATTGCACCTCATTCATGTTAACATGGGTTTTTGGGTTGATGCACTTCATTCAAGTTTACATTGGATTATGAAAATATGAAGGCAGATAATTACGTGATCTAAGAGTGTTTTGGCAAAATGGGATGTGAATTAGGGTTTAAGGAGACTATGATATGTGTATATCCAGGAGGTGGTAAGTTAATGTCTGGTTGGATTGTCATAAGTACTACATTCATTGTAGGCAAGTGAGAACGTGGGTTTTTATTTAAGATAAGAAGAAAGATCAACCAATCTATAATTATTGTGAGAAAGGAGATGTGAATTACAGGCTAGGGGTTTAGGTCATAACTAAGAGGTTTAACAGGGTAAAGCAAGTGAGAAAATGGGTTGGTCTTATTCAAAATAAGAGGGGAGATTATCTAATCAATCACAATTATGCCAAATTGGCCATGAATTAGAGCTTAGGGTTTACATCACAAGTAAGACCTTTAACAAGGTTCTCGGTAGAAGCAAGTGAGAAAATGGATATTCCGAAATAAGAGTGGAGGTTAACTACCTAATCCTAATTGTGCCAAATGGGCTCTGGATTAGGGTTTAGGTCGCAAGTAAGAGGTTTAGGGTTCATATATGTAGAAACTGGGGTTTGTTTAATTAAAGAGAAGAGGGGAGATTACGCTGACCTTGACGTACAGACTTAAGACTGAGACGGTGAAGACACACTACACTGTTCTCTAACCTTGAAATGAATCTGTTTATTATTGTATATAAGCATTACTCGTTATAAGCATTACTTGTTCCATAACTAAGCAGGAAAAATTTCGCGGCGCCGTACTGGGGATGATGGACATATGTGAAGGTGAAGGTCTGGTCGGGCTTGAAGCTCGTGATCCAATGAGGCAGCATGTAGATGTTTCCATTCGCTGACGTTTTGGCTAGACCCTGAATAGACGTAGTAGCAGAAGTATTGCTTGTTGTAATGGTGGCACCTAGGTTGTGCACAACGAGCTTTACACTTGTTAATGTCATTGTAGATTTGTTGCTGATAGTGACGATATATTTGTTGTAGATTTTTCCATTCAGCTCCCATTGATCTGCAAGTGATTGTGTTATCTCGATAGGAGTCGCGACTTTAGTAGTAATAACAGGAGCACTAGCTGCACCAACACCTGCGCGTGTTATAATAGTACCTGTAGCATCCACCACAAACGGGGAACCCCATAAAAGGTTTGAATGAGTACTATGGTAGCTGATCATCATGCAATATAGGCAAAGGTGCGTTTGAAGAACTAAGATTGATTAGGAACTAAAAGTTGGATGCAAGATGGGATGTAATTTTAGGGTTCATCAAATGCGTCTTGGTATTTACTCGCATTGAAAGCTCGCTGATTTTTTGGGCTACAATGGGTAATGCCAATTAAACAAGCACCTTTGCAGTCTGTAGATACGGGCACTAGATAAGGTCAGATCATTTGTTTACATATGGAAGAATTTAACAGCAATCAATTTGGTGAATTCAAGAGGAAGACCTAGAGAAAGATCATTGGCATTATTTGAAGCCCAGTAGGATTTGCATGAGGATATGCACTGATTTGAAAATTTTCGAACATTGGGTTTGTTAACAAAATCACTAATTGAGCTTTTTTTTTGCAAACATTGTGATGGTGCCGACCAGCTGCCGAAGTTGGGACCCAATTGCTGTAGATTTGGAAGCCTATGTCGAAGATCCAGAGCAATTGCTTTCGAATCTACAGCAACTGGACTTAGCAACACATATTGATACAGTTCGGTTCTCTGAACTTTGAATGAAGTAGCCTTCTTTAAAACATTGTAAATAGCATGGGTGATGATGGGTGCACCTTCAGAAGAGTTAGAGCCCACTGCAGCTGCAAGGCGGGCTAACACACCGACCAAGGGGGCAGTGTTGTAAGTAGATGGTTCTGTCATTGAATAGTTGCTTCTAATATCTTGGAAATTGTCATTCTGATCTGGGCCTGCAACTAAAGCACCATTGTGCACATTGGGATTCGGATTCGGACTGCTGTAGTATGTGGTGAACCCGCCACTGCAGCTCACCAATTGTGGGTGGACTTTAATGGATGGAATGGAAGCACCTCGGTGATGCACCTGCTGTGGGAAGCTGCTCCCGAACCCAACCAAGTAGCTGATATTTCTAGGATTCTTTCCAAGTATGTAGTTGACCTTCAAGCACACATCCATGAAAAAATTAACCTCATTAGATTATTTGTATGTGCTTTACATTTGGAAAGGCCGATCATCAACGACTGAGTACTTCTACACAACAAGAAAAAAGTTCATCTCCAAAAGAAATGAAAAATACTGTACCTGTGAAGTGGCAGCCGCCAACAATTGTGAATTCTGGATAGAAGATGTGCAATGAGAGAGTGTTTTTCCAGCATTGTTGTAGTAATCATAAGCAACAGTCAAAACAAAGGCGGCAGTAGCTACA
>Ga0116231_10014971_pt1 | contig 10192 bp, 6 predicted proteins | sample S1TSphgellanicum_2_FD_89695 | JGI IMG/M metagenome (GOLD analysis project Ga0116231, IMG submission 89695) | Host-associated microbial communities from peat moss isolated from Minnesota, USA - S1T2_Fd - Sphagnum magellanicum MG | ecosystem: Host-associated > Plants > Peat moss > Unclassified... | reverse complement strand
TCATGCTCCAGCCGCGTCAGCCCGGCATGCGCATAGGTCCAGGGCGGCAAGCCGCGCAGAAATTCATCGGTCCCCGCGTCCATCGTTCCACCTTCTGGTTTTTGAATAGGCATTCAATATACAACCGAAGGCCCACAAGATGCAAGTCAGGAAGAAAGCAAGAACTTCTTTTTTGAAAAAAAGAAGCAAAAAACTTTTATTCATAAGGCTTGCGCGGCAACGAGCGCTTAGCTTTGGCCTTGGTTTTGAACCACGTCGCTGCGGCCCGCCCATCGGGATCGGGCCGGAGCAGATTTTTTGAATGACCATATAGATTTTGCTGGACCCGCCCCCCAGGCGCTGCTACACACGAAACAACGGCACGTATCGTCAGGACCACCCCAATGCCCCGCACCCTAACCCGCAGTCACACCCATTTCGCCAAAGCCGTGCAGCGCCTGCCGCTCGGTGTTGCGTCGAATTTCCGCTACTGGGGCGAAGAGCGGACGATCTACATCAAATCCGGCCGCGGCGGCCGCATTACCGATATCGACGATAACAGTTACGTCGATTACCGGCTTGGCTACGGCCCTGCGATCCTGGGCTACGCCGACCCGCGCGTGGACGAAGCGGCACGCGCAGGCATGGAGATGGGCGGGGTATTTGCGCTCTCCACGGAGATGGAATTGCAGGTCGCCGAGCGCATCAGCCGCATGGTGCCGGCCGCCGAACTGGTGCGCTTCTCCAACTCCGGCACCGAAGCGGTGATGGGTGCCCTGCGCCTCGCCCGCGGCTACACGGGCAAGGACGATTACGTGCTGCTCGAAGGCAGCTATCACGGCCTGTTCGACGCCGCCATGTGGCACGTGCCGATGCACGAATGGAACCGCCGCGGCGAACCGCAAGTGCAACCCTACAGCGAAGGTATCCCTGTTTCCTCGCGCAGCTTTGCCCATTTCGTGCAAGCGAACGATGCCAACGGGCTGGAAGAGGTTCTTCGTCAGCATGCCAGCACCATCGCATGCCTGCTGATCGAGCCGATCATGGGCAATTGCCTGGGCATCGCGGCCGATCCCGAATATCTGCGTGCCGCCCGCGCGCTGTGCGATAAATATGGCGTTCTGCTGGTCATCGATGAAGTCAAGACCGGCTTCCGGGTGGCCCGCGGCGGCGTGCAGCAACTCTACGACATCAAGGCGGACATCTGCACCTTTGCCAAGGCCGTGGCCAACGGCTATCCGATTGCCGTGATTGCCGGGCGCGAGGAAATCATGCGCAAGTTCGGCCGCGGCGTTGCCCACGGCGGCACTTACACGGCGCACTCCGTCTCCCTCGCTGCCGCTAACCGCACTCTGCAAATCCTGGAAGAAACCGATGCGCTGGAACGCATCAGCGATTACGGTACAAAACTGCGCGCCGGGATGAGCGCCATCCTCAAGGCACGCGGCATCGCCCACAGTTTTGTCGGCCACCCGTCGATGAGCGGCCTGTATTTCGCCGCCGTGCCGCCGCGTACCTACCGCGACTGGAAAGGCAGCGACTACAGTTTTTATAACGAAATGGCGCAATACCTTCACGACGAAGGGGTGCTGTGCGAGCCCGATTCGCGGGAGCCCTGGTTCATCTGCGCGGCCCATGATGAGCAGTGCCTGGCGGATACTTTGCGTGGGTTTGCAAAGGCTGCCGATGCTACGATTGAGGCCGGGGCGAAGCGGACCAAGCTTTCAGTGTAAGGAAGCACTCCTTTTTGATCAAAAGGAAGCAAAAAGACTTTTATTCGTTCGAAGCCGCGCCGGTCAGACTGGCGCGGCTACACGGTCCAAAAGTTTTTTGGTTCTTTTTTTCAAAAAAGAACGTCCTTCCCTTGCCTTATCTTACAACTTAAGATTTGTTATGGGTCCGTTGCACAGAAAAGGCGCGCTCTGATCATGAACGTTGTGCGTAATCATCCAAGCTCGGGTACGCACATCGACATCCCGCAATTGCGGCAGCGGCCGCGCAGACGATCCTGGCATGTCATCCTGCCCATGCTCTTCCTCGCCGCCCTGCCTGCCGATGCCGAAGGCGCCGACACGCCACCGAAAACCGCGGATGCCAAGCCGGGCCTGGAAGAAATCGTTGTCACCGCACAAAAGCGCGCGGAAAAGCTGAGCAAGGTGCCCATCAGCATCGCTGTGCTCGGCCGCACTCAGCTTGACAAGCAGGGCGTGCGCGACGTGCAGGACGTCGCCCGCCTGGTTCCGGGCCTGCATCTGCAAGCCAGCGACGAACTCGGCAACACCAATATTTCCATCCGCGGCATTACTTCGACGGCCGGGGCCGAGACCACCGGCGTCTATATTGACGAAACCCCTGTGCAGGCGCGCAACACCGTTGTCGCCTCCAATCCTTATCCCGAAGTGTTCGATCTCGACCGCGTCGAAGTGCTGCGCGGCCCGCAGGGCACTTTGTTCGGCGCGGGATCCGAAGGTGGCAACGTGCGGTTTATTACGCCGGCGCCTAGCCTGACCGACTACACCGGCTATTTCCGCAGCGAACTTGGCTTTACCGACGGCGGCGCGCCGAGCGGCGAACTCGGCGGCGCGCTCGGCGGCCCGATCGTGCCCGACAAGCTGGGTTTCCGCGTCAGTATCTGGGACCGCGAGGACGGCGGCTATATCGACCGCATCAATCCCGTGACCGGCGAACTCGCTGACCGCAACGCCAATAGCCAGAACAACATCGTCGCCCGCGCCGCAGTGCTGTTCAAGCCGGACGAGGATTTGACCATCGAACCCGCGTTGTTTTTCCAGCAGACCCGCGCCGAGGACCGCAACTACTATTGGGAATCCGTCGGCCCGTTCAATGCGCTGGCGCAGATCCCGCAGCCGCACGTTGATAATTTCGTGCTGCCTAGCCTGGACGTCGGCTACGATGTCGGCCCGTTCACGATTAAATCCATCAGCTCGTATTTCCGCCGGCTGGTCGATGACACGTTCGATGCCACCTCGTTCGAACTCTCCGGCCTCGTCGGCGGCATTACGCTGCCGGGCTATCCGGACTATCTATCGCGCGGTTTCTATCAGGAGGGACAACGCAACTGGACCGAGGAGCTGCGCCTGCAATCCAATGATACGCCGGATAGCCGCTTCTCCTGGGTCGCCGGGCTGTATTATCAGCACAACGAATCCAGCGTTTACAACAGCTATGAAGAGCCGTTTGACGAGGTTGCCAACTATCTGTCGATCAGCCAGGGTTATGGCCCTGGCAATTCGCTCAGCTATTTCGGCGAAGCGCCTGTGGACGGGAAATATTCGTACCTCGAATCCGAACAGGTCACCGAAATCGACCAGGCTGCGTTCGGCAATCTGAGTTATTCCATTACGCCGACGATCAAAGCCTCGGTCGGGCTGCGCGTGGCGCGAAGTGGCTATCTCTATCGCGATTTCCAGGACGGCCCCTACGGGCCGGGCGCGCCGACCGATTATCGCGGTTCGCAGAACGAAACGCCGGTGACACCACGGTTCTCGCTGACCTGGCAGGTCACGCCTGACGAAATGCTCTACACCACGGTCGCCAAAGGCTACCGCATCGGCGGCGCCAACGAGAGTATTTTGGGCGTCGTGAGTTGCGCCGGCGACCTCAAGGCGCTCGGCCTGAAAGGCGACGTGCCGCACACGTTCGCATCCGACTCCGTCTGGAGTTACGAGGGCGGTATAAAAGGCAGTTTCCTCAATCACCGCCTCGTCGTCGATGCCAGCATTTACTGGATCGACTGGAGCGGCATTCAGCAACTCGTCACCCTGCCGGACTGCGGCTATTATTACACTGCAAACCTGGGCTCCGCCGCCAGCCGCGGCTTTGACATTCAGGCGGAATACACGCCGCTGCATGGGCTGGTTTTGTCGGGCAACGCCGGCCTGACCGACGCGCGCTTCACCGATACGGTGATGGAATCCGGCAACATCCTCTCGCGCGCCGGCGACAGCCTGGCGACACCGGAATGGACGGCCACGGCCGCCGTGCAGGATGATTTTGCACTGCCGCAAAAAGCCAGTGGCTATGCGCGCATCGATTACGAATTCGCCGGACCGTATTACCGTACCGGGTCGGCCGGCACTTTTTCGTACAACGCTGCCACCCGCGATGCGCCGGCCACCAATTACGTCGCCCTTCGCGCCGGCTGGAAGCGCCAGGGCTGGGATGTCTCTCTGTTCATCAATAACGCGCTCAATGCTCGGCCGTCACTCTACCGCTATCAGGATGTGGTGGGTCTGCCGGGCCTGCGCGACATCACCTTTCGGCCGCTGACGGTGGGGCTCACGGCGATCCAGAAATTTTGAAGCGCCAGTCGTAGCGCCAGATGACGGGTTTGGCCGAGTTGAGCCCGACAAAAATATCCAAAAGTGTTTTGGTTCGTTTTTGAACGAACAACAAAAACTTTCGATAGCACTAGCGGAACATCGTCTTCCAGAGCAGCACACCTATCACCCCCCAGAAGAACAGGCATCCCACGATGATGAACGGGAACGCCGACATGGCCGAAGCCGGCGGTTCCACCATCACCACGAAGTCGATTTCAGGCTCAGGCTTGGAATCGGGTTCGGCAGGCTGAATGCTGTCGCAGGAAGTGGGCCGTCGCAAAAGGTCTATCAGATGGGGATTGCTGTAATCGATCCTGCCTTCCCGGCGGCGCTCGACCATACCCTGCCCTGTCGTCGTAGCTGGCAGAGCCAGATTCTCGACCGTCCGCATCGTTCAAAGCTCCAACCGTGTAATGTGCGGAATATTACAACTTTCGGTTGATGATGCCAGGAGACCTGTATATTCTCGCGAGAAGTTGATCCGCATACCCCGGCGTGGAACGGTCGCCGGAGCACGGCTTGCCGCAAACCCCGGAGCGTGGGCGTTTGATTTTTCTGTCGGCCAGGGTGAATACAGGGGAAACGGGAAAGACCGGAGGGGATGGAGGCAAGATCGCTGGATTTCATGCTCGGCGAGGAGGTGGACGCAATCCGCGAGGCCACCCGCAAGTTCGCGCAGAACCGCATCGCACCGATGGCGGCCAGGATTGACGCGGAGAACCGCTTCCCGCGCGAACTCTGGCCCGAGATGGGTGCGCTCGGGCTGCATGGCATCACCGTGGAAGAGGAGTGGGGCGGCCTCGGCCTGGGCTACCTCGCCCATGTGGTTGCCATGGAGGAGGTGTCGCGCGCCTCGGCCTCGATCGGGCTCAGCTATGGCGCGCACTCAAATCTGTGCATCAACCAGATACGGCGCTGGGGCAACGACGAGCAGAAGCGCCGGTATTTGCCGAAGCTTATCGCCGGCGAGCATGTGGGGTCGCTGGCGATGTCCGAGGCCGGTGCGGGGTCGGATGTCGTCTCGATGCGGCTGAAGGCGGAGACATCCGGCGCGGGCTACCTGCTGAACGGCACCAAATTCTGGATTACCAACGCGCCGCATGCCGATGTTCTGGTGGTTTACGCCAAGACCGGGGCGCGCGCGATCACGGCGTTTCTCATCGAAAAATCCATGCCGGGGTTTGCCGTGTCGAAAAAGCTCGACAAAATGGGCATGCGCGGATCGGACACGGCCGAGCTTGTGTTCAGCGATTGCTTCGTGCCGGCCTCCCACGTGCTTGGCACGGAGGGCGAGGGCGTAAGAATCCTCATGTCGGGCCTCGATTATGAGCGGGCTGTGCTGGCGGCCGGACCTTTGGGCATTATGCAGGCCTGCCTTGATGTCGTGCTGCCCTATGTGCGGGACCGAAAGCAGTTCGGCGTGCCGATCGGAAGTTTCCAGCTCATGCAGGGCAAGATTGCCGACATGTATGTGGCTTTGAACTCGGCGCGCGCCTATGTCTATGCGGTGGCACGTGCGTGTGACGCCGGGCTGACGACGCGCTTCGACGCGGCGGGGTCTATCCTGCTGGCGAGCGAGAACGCAGTGCGGGTTTCACTGGAAGCCATTCAGGCGCTTGGGGGGGCGGGCTATACGCGGGAGTGGCCGGTGGAGCGTTTTTTGCGAGATGCCAAGCTTTATGATATCGGGGCTGGCACGAATGAGATTCGGCGGTTTTTGATTGGGCGTGAGTTGATCGGGAAGGATGTTCTTTTTTGAAAAAAAGAACCAAAAAACTTTTGATTATTCGGCGTGCGGCGCTGGATAGGCTGAGCCAGATTTGTAAAAGTTTTTTGCTTCTTTTTTTCAAAAACGAAGTTCTTTCTTCCTTATGACCCGTCTCGCCTCCTCTATCGCACCCAACCCGGCGAACGCAGCTCACAACCGCGCTTTGTCCGAGCAATTGCGCAACCGCATATCTCAGGCCGCGCTTGGCGGCCCCGAGGCCTCGCGCGCCCGCCACACCGGCCGCGGCAAGCTTCTGCCGCGCGACCGCGTGTGGCAATTGCTGGACCCGGCCTCACCCTTTCTGGAAATCGGCGCCCTTGCGGCGGACGGCATGTATGGCGGCGAGGCCCCTGGTGCGGGGATCATTTGCGGCATCGGCCGTGTGAGTGGCCGCGAGGTGATGATTGTCGCCAACGATCCCACGGTGAAAGGCGGCGCCTATTTCCCGATGACGGTGAAGAAACATCTGCGCGCGCAGGAGATTGCCGCGGAGAATCATCTGCCGTGCATCTATCTTGTGGATAGTGGCGGCGCAAATTTGCCTCACCAGGCCGAGGTTTTTCCTGACCGCGACCATTTTGGCCGGATCTTTTTCAACCAGGCGCAGATGTCGGCGGCCGGCATACCGCAAATCGCCTGCGTGATGGGCAGTTGCACCGCCGGCGGCGCCTATGTGCCGGCGATGTCCGAGGAAACCGTGATTGTCCGCAATCAGGGGACGATCTTTCTCGCGGGACCGCCTTTGGTCAAGGCGGCAACAGGCGAGATCATTTCCGCCGAAGATCTGGGCGGTGCGGAGACGCACAGCCGCCGCTCCGGCGTTGTCGATCATGTGGCCGAGAATGACCAGCACGCGCTGCTGATCGTGCGCGACATTGCGGCGAGGCTCAATAGCGTCAAGCACGTCGAGATCGACCTGCAGCCGCCGCGTCCGCCAAGGCTCGATCCGCAGGAGATTTATGACATCATTCCGCAGGATGTGCGGGCAGCTTACGATGTGCGCGAGATCATAGGCCGCATCGTGGATGAGTCCGAATTGCACGAATTCAAGCCGCTGTATGGCGCAACACTCGTCTGTGGTTTCGCGCGCATCTGGGGCATGCCGGTGGCGATCCTCGCCAATAATGGCGTGCTGTTTTCGGAGAGTGCGCTCAAGGGCGCGCATTTCATCGAACTCGCCTGCCAGCGGCGAATTCCGCTGCTGTTTTTGCAGAATATTTCGGGTTTCATGGTCGGCGGCAAATACGAGGCCGGCGGCATTGCCAGGGATGGTGCCAAGCTGGTCACCGCTGTCGCTACCGCGTGCGTGCCGAAGATCACTGTGCTCATCGGCGGCAGTTTTGGTGCAGGCAATTATGGGATGTGCGGCCGCGCCTATGGGCCGCGCTTCCTGTTCACCTGGCCGAACAGCCGCATCAGCGTCATGGGCGGCGAACAGGCGGCGTCCGTTCTGGCCACCGTCAAGCGCGACGCGATGGAGGCGCGCGGTGAGATCTGGCCCGTGGCCGAAGAGGAGGATTTCAAAAACCCTATACGAACGCGCTATGAAGCCGAAGGAAGCCCGTATTACGCGACCGCGCGCCTGTGGGACGACGGTATTATCGATCCGGTCCAGACGCGCGACGTGCTCGGCCTGGCGTTCGCAGCCACGCTGAATGCGCCAATCCCCGTGCAAGGCCGGTTCGGCCTGTTCCGGATGTGATGCCATGATGTCATCAGTGCTCATCGCCAACCGCGGCGAAATCGCCCGGCGCATCATGCGCACTGCGCGTGCCCTGGGCGTGCGCACGATTGCGGTGTTTTCCGACGCCGACCGGCATTTGCCTTTCGTGCACGAAGCCGATGTTGCGGTGCCGATCGGCCCGGCCGCGGCACGTGAAAGCTACCTGGTGCCGGAGAAGATTCTGCAGGCGGCACGCGATACCGGCGCGCAAGCCATTCACCCCGGCTATGGTTTCCTCTCCGAAAATGCGGAATTCGCCGAAGCGGTGCAGGCCGCCGGCCCGATCTGGATCGGCCCGCCGCCCTCCGCCATCCGCGCCATGGGTTTGAAAGATGCCGCCAAGGCGCTGATGATTCAGGCGGGCGTGCCTGTCACGCCAGGTTATATGGGCGAGGATAACACGCCATCCCGCCTGCACGCCGAGGCCGACGCCATCGGCTACCCGGTGCTGATCAAGGCGGTGGCCGGCGGCGGCGGCAAGGGCATGCGCCGCGTGAACGCCTCGGCCGAATTTCTCGAGGCCCTGGGCGCCTGCCAGCGCGAGGCGCGCGCCGCATTCGGCGAGGACCGCGTACTCCTGGAAAAATACATCCTTAGCCCGCGCCATATCGAGGTGCAGGTATTTGGCGATTCGCTGGGCAATATCGTGCATCTTTTTGAGCGCGATTGCTCCTTGCAGCGCCGGCATCAAAAAGTGATCGAGGAAGCGCCCGCACCCGGCATGGATCCGGCCACGCGCGCGGCCCTGTGCGAGGCCGCGGTGCGCGCGGCCCGCGCCGTCGGGTATGTCGGCGCCGGAACGGTCGAGTTCATCGCCGACGCTTCCGAAGGTTTGCATGCCTCGAAAATCTGGTTCATGGAAATGAACACGCGCCTGCAAGTAGAGCACCCGGTCACCGAGGCGATCACCGGCCAGGATCTGGTGGAATGGCAGTTGCGGGTCGCCTCCGGCGAAACATTGCCGCTGCGGCAGGAGGAGCTGGCGATCAAGGGCTGGGCCATGGAGGCGCGGCTTTATGCCGAAAATCCATCCACCGGTTTTCTGCCTTCCATCGGGCGCCTGGCGCATTTGCGACTTCCCGCGGGCATTCGAGTCGATAGCGGCGTCGAGGAAGGTTGCGAGGTCACGCCCTTCTATGATCCGATGATCGCCAAGCTCATCGTGCATGCGCCGACGCGTCAGGCCGCCGCCGCGCGCCTTGCCGCCGCCTGTGCCGGGGTGGAAATCTGGCCGGTGCACAGCAACGCCGCGTTCCTGGCCCGTGCCGCTGCCGATGCGGATTTTGTCGCCGGCCGTATCGACACCGGATTTATCGAACGCAAGGCCGAGCTGATACCACCGGCCGCACCGTCACCGGCGGTCTTGCAGGCCGCAGCACGGGCATTACGCCCGCCGCCATCCCCCGACCCATGGCAGTCGCTGTGCGGCTTGCGTGTCAATGCCTCGCCTCACGCCGGCATTTTGGTGCAGATTGCTGATGAAATCCACGCCGTCGAGCTGCTGCCGGGCGCCGGCGCCGGCAGCGCGGTCACGGTCGGCGGCGAGCAAGTCCTGTTTCTGGAGGGCGGCGCCTGGGTTTTCGCCATTCCCACGGCCGGAACGTCCACGCGCGAGACGGCATCGAACGGCACCATCGTCTCGCCCATGCCCGGCCAGATACTGAGTGTCAACGTGGCGCCAGGCGAGCGCGTGACCAAGGGTCAACTGCTTCTCATCATGGGCGCGATGAAGATGGAGCTACGCTTGCAGGCGCCGTTCGATGGTCACGTTGCTGATGTGCACGCAGTGCCCGACACGCAGGTGGCAGAGGGCATTGTGTTAGCGCGGATCGAACCCCTCAGCGGAAAGTAATGCCAATTTGCATTGAGAGTGACGCCCGCCTCGTAGGCCAGGGTGGATGAAATCCCCCCTGGCCTCTCCGCCGGCGTGCCGTCGCGTGGTGGGCGGGCTGAAATGTCTCAACTGGTCGGTTTCGGATCGAGCCTGAAGCAAACCTGCCAGACGTGATCCGACGAGACTGCGGTGCCGGTGTGTGTTGTCGGCCGGTACTTCGCCTTGCTCAGGTGGGTCAGAGCTTCATTGTCAAGCGCCGGTGAGCCGCTGCTCCTGACGATTTTACACTCATGGGTGACGCCCTGTTCATCAAGTCGGCAAGTAACCGTGGCGCATTGGCCAGGCTCCTGGCTAGCATCGGCTAATGCCTGGCCGTGCGGTGGCACCGAGATAAGCATAAAGGCGAGAGTTTTTACGCAAAGGCAGGCGTAGGCGGGGCGGGCCATGCCGGAGCAACGCCTACCCCTTGGCCCGCTCCACATACGAGCCATCCTCGGTCCGCACCACAATGCGCTCCCCGGCTTCCACAAACGGTGGCACCAAGG
>Ga0116231_10014970_pt1 | contig 10194 bp, 8 predicted proteins | sample S1TSphgellanicum_2_FD_89695 | JGI IMG/M metagenome (GOLD analysis project Ga0116231, IMG submission 89695) | Host-associated microbial communities from peat moss isolated from Minnesota, USA - S1T2_Fd - Sphagnum magellanicum MG | ecosystem: Host-associated > Plants > Peat moss > Unclassified... | reverse complement strand
CGAGCCAAGCTGGACGCCGCTATTGCACCTGGCGGCCGTCGGTGCGTTAATTATACTCGCGGGCCTAATCTGCCAGATCGTGCAGCTCGTGGTGTCGATCCGCGGCAGGCTTGGACGGCTGGATTTCTCCGGTGATCCTTGGGATGGGCGCACGCTGGAGTGGGCGACGCCGTCGCCACCGCCGGTCTTCAACTTCGCCGTCATGCCGAACGTCGAAGGCGAGGAGTCCTACTGGGGCACCAAGCAGCACGCCATCAAAAAACTCGAGCTCGCCGAGGAACCCGAGTACGTTGCAATCGAGATGCCGCTCAACTCGCCGACCGGCTTCGTGACGGCATTCTTTACCACCGTCACGGGATTCGCGTTGATCTGGCACATCTGGTGGCAGGTGGCTCTCGGCTTGCTCGGCGCATTCGCCACGTTCGTCGTGTTCGCCTGGCGCGACCGTGCGGAACATCAGATCGCGGCCGAAGAGCTTGCGAAGCTGGACCGGGAAAATCGGCGCGTGCGCAGCCAAAACCTGCGCCGGCCGCAGGCATGAGCGCAAGCGGGTCAGCCCTGGCAGCGCCATCCGGCCATTATCAAAAGCGCATTTTGGCCGGCTACGGTTTTTGGATCTTCCTGCTCAGCGACATCATCATGTTTTCGGCCATTTTCGCCGCCTACGCCGTGCTGTCCAAGGCGACCGCCGGGGGACCTGACGGCGCGCAGCTCTTTCACCTCGATGTTGCAGCGATCGAGACCGGCTGTCTGTTGCTGTCGAGCTTTACCTGCGGCCTCGCGTCGATTGCGGCCGCCGTTCGCAGCCAGCTTTGGACGCAAGCAGGCTTAGGCTTGACCGGACTGCTCGGCGCCGCCTTCCTGGTGCTCGAGGTTCGCGAATTCGCCGGCATGATCGCACAAGGGGCAGGCCCGCAACGCAGCGCGTTCCTGTCCGCATTCTTCGCGCTGGTGGGATGTCACGGCATCCATGTCAGCGCGGGTCTTCTATGGTTGGGCACGATGATGGCCCAGGTGTATGCCAAGGGATTTCGCGCCGATATCCTGCGTCGACTCCTGTGCTTCAATCTGTTCTGGCACGCTCTCGACATCATTTGGGTTGGCGTCTTGACGGTGGTCTATCTCATGGGGCTGGCGGCGTGAGCGACATGAATTCGGAGCGACCCGGCGATAGGGCGCCGGGCGATGAGGGCCCGTTCGACGTCGCGGCGGCGTTGCGCAGCTATGTCATTGGTCTGGTACTCGCCGCGCTGCTGACGGCCGCCTCCTTTTGGGCGTTGCACACCAAGCTCATTTGGGGACCCGGAATCGGCATGGCCCTGGCCGTGCTGGCCGCGGCACAGATGGGCGTCCACTTGGTGTTCTTCCTGCACATCACCACCGGGCCGGACAACACCAACAACGCGCTGGCACTCGCATTTGGCGTGCTTATCGTCACCTTGGTGGTGGCCGGAACGCTGTGGATCATGGCCAACTTGAATCATCACTACATGCCCATGGCGCTACTCATGCATTTGATCCCGACGTCAGGAACGGGATGACCCCGATCTCAATAATGGAATGAGCTCTCGAGACGGGCTTTCCGGATGCGGGCGCGCGCGCGCGCCGGTCAGCACGTGCAGTGCCATCTGCTGAGGTATCGTCCGCAGCGCAGCCTCGAGGTCGCCGAACGGCAGCGGCCGACTGATGAAGTATCCCTGCAGATAGACCGATTCATGATCGAGCAGCCATTGCAGCTGCTCCGCGTTCTCGATGCCTTCCGCGGTGACTTGCAAATGCAGATGCTCGCAGAGGCTGACGATGGTGAGCGCGATCGCGGCACCGCGCTCATCGGTGTTCGCGATCAAACTGCGATCGAGCTTGACGCGGGAAAGCGGCAATTGAGCGAGCGACGTCAAAGAGGAGTAGCCGCTGCCGAAGTCATCGAGGCCTATCGAGAAACCTTCGGCCTTGAGCGCGTGCAAAGTGCGGATGGTGGAGGCGCCGGTTTGCAAAACCGTCTCGGTCAGCTCGATCTCCAGGCACTGCACCGGCAGGCGGTGCAGCGCCATCAATTCCTTGAGCCGATCGACGAAGGACAGGTCGAGCAGCTGCCGCGAAGAGACGTTGATCGCGACGCGCACTTCAGGCCACACGCCGCGGTGCCACGCCGCCGCCGCCTCGATCGCGGCGCTCATCACCCAATTGTCGACCGCCGCGATGAACCCGGACGCTTCCGCCACCGCCAAGAATTCGCCTGGCGCCGCCAGGCGTCCGTCCGGCTGCCGCCAGCGCAGCAGCGCTTCGACGAGCTCGACGCGCAGCGAATCCACCCCCACCTCGGGCTGAAACACCAGCTCAAATTCGCCGCGCTCGATGGCGCGCCGCAGCCGTTGCTCTATGGAGAATTTCTCGCTCACGGCTTCCAGCAGGTCGTCGGTATAGACACTCACCTGGTTGCGGCCCTGAGACTTCGCGCGATAAAGAGCCGCGTCAGCGCAGCTCAGCAGGTCGGCACAAGTTTCACCATGCAGCGGAAACACGCTCACGCCGCAGCTGACGCTCACCATGAGTTCACGCTGCTGGAGCGGCAGGGAGGAGTGGAAGGCTCGCACCAATTGCGCGGCCGCCTCGTAAATTTCCTCGCAGGAGTTCGCGTTCGTATGGATGACGGAAAACTCGTCTCCGCCCAACCGAATCGCATGGCCATAGGAGGCACAGACCTTGCGCAGCCGCTCGGCGACGGTTGCCAACACCTCGTCGCCGAACGCGTGGCCGAGGCTGTCGTTGATCGCCTTGAAATTATCCAGGTCGAGGAAGTAGACGCCGACATAGGCGCCGCGGGCGCGTGCATCGTCGAGGGTCTGCTCCATGAGCGCGAGTCCGTGCCAGCGATTGGGGAGCTGAGTGAGGGAGTCGCGTTCCGCCAAGTCCCGCAGCTGCTCGGTTCGGGCAGCTACTTCGGCCTCGAGACGAGCTTGGTAGGAGCGGCTCGCTTCGCCGGCTGAATCCAAGTGCTGGGCCATCTGGTTGAAGGACCCGGCCAGCTGGTCGAGTTCCTTCATGCCGCCGCGTGCTACCGTGACCCGCGTATCGCCGGCCGCAAGCCTTGCCGCCGCATCGACCAGGCGCCGCACGGGGCGAACGATGCTGAATACCGTGAGCAGGCTGATCGTGAACACCGAGATGATGACGGCGATCGTGATCTCCGCAACCAAGGTGTAGCGAGCATGGTCACTGCGGACCGTCGTGGTTGTCACGGACGCCGGTTGTCTGCTGAAGGTGGCGACGCCCGGCAAACGGGTGGCCGGCATAGCGGTGGCCGGCATAGCGGTGGCCGGCACACCGGCGGCCCGCACACCGGTGACGGGCGTCGTGACCGGCTGTTTGGCCGCAATCTGGGCCGATGCGCCCGCTGTGATCGAAGGTGCAGTAACGGCGCATTCGGCTGCGATCGCGGCGGCATCGGCCATGTCTCGCGTGAGCTTGGCGAGGGTTTCGCTGTAGCTGCTTTGCGCCCGTTGCAGCGCCTCGCGGAATGCAGCCAATGCCCTGAACTGGCGGTCGGTCGAATCCAGCCAGGCTTGTCCCTCGACTCGCGCGAGGCTCTTTCTATTCGCCTCCAGCGTGGCGGAGTATTCGCGTTCGCTGGCGGCGAGTAGACTCAAGGCAGCAGGCGTGGAGTTTTTCGCGATCGCGTCCTCCAAACGTTCGCGGATGCCTTGTAGTTTCGCATCGAGCTGCAGGAGATATTCGTGCGCAATGAAGCGGCCGAATACCTTGAAGGATCCGTCCAGGGCTTTTTTCATGCTCTTCGAGAGTCCGTCCAAGTCCTGGCGGTACTGCGCGATCAGGTGATGCCTCTGGTCTGCTTCGTCGAGCAGAGCCGCGGCGCTGTCGGATGTTTCCTTGGTTTTGGCGATCGCTCGCGCGGCAAGCTTCTCATCCGATTTAGCGACCTCCGCCGCGAGGCGGGCAGCTGCCTGTTCGAGTCGCGCGCCGGCGTCCCGGTAGCCCGCATCCTCGGCGGCGTCATCGCCCGCCGCTCTGGCAGAGACGGCCGCGGAAAAATGCTGTAGAGCGCGCGAGTAGGCCAGGTATGCCTCGGAGGCCTTCGGGGGGGTCGGCGCCGTAGGGGCCTCGAGCAGCACCGGGATCGCGGCGGCCGGTTGAGGAGCGATCGGCCGCTCGACGCGCGTGGTTCGCGTTACATAGGAGTGGCCGGCCAGATGATTCGCGGCGATCGCCAGAATCGCCACGCCAACGAATGATGCGAAGAGACGCGGGACAATACCGATGCGCCTGAATTTGGTCGGGGAGACAAGCACGCGAGCGCCCTTCCAGAGGTCGGCCGCTCCGCGCCACTGGCGACCGGATAGCCACTGGCGACTGGACATAACGCTTCTTTACTCGGCAAATGAACGCCGCCACGATGCCGCGATGCACTAATGGAATCCGTGCGGGAGTTCGCACACAAATTGCCGTCCAAAGGGCGCAGCGCACAGATTTAAACGGCCCTTACACGGTTGTTAGGCATGTCCCGCAAGGATCAGGGCATCGTCGCTTCGTCGGATTTTTCCCAGCCGCCGCCCAAGGCCTTGAATAACTTGACCATGTCCGTGCTTTGCGCGAGCACCGCCTGTGCGAGTTGCTGTTGCGATTGAACGGCCTGGATCTGCACGGTCAGCACCGAGATGTAAGTGATCAGGCCGTGTCGATATGCATCGACATCGACGTCGAGCGCCTTCTGATCCGCCGCCACGGATTCCTGCAGCGCGCTCGTTCGCAGCGCATCTTGATGCAGGCTGCTCAAGCCATCCTCCACCTCCTGCAACGCATTGAGAACGGTTTTCCGGTATTGCAACGCAGCCTCAGCGGCCTGCGCGCGGGACAATCGGACATTGGCCACCAGTGCACCGCCGTGGAAAATCGGCACGGAAACCGTAGGGCCGGCAGTGTAGAAACGGCTGTCCCAAGCGAACAAGTATCCGGTGCTCAAGTTGCGCAAACCGTAGCTGCCGGAAAGCGAGATGTCGGGAAACAGAGAGGCAACCGACACGCCCACCTGAGCGGTCGCCGCGTGCAGCGCAGCCTCCGACTGCCGGATATCCGGGCGGCGGCGCGCGAGGCTCGCGGGCAATCCAATCGGTACGGTGGGCGGCAACGCAGGCAACTCACCGTCGTCGCCGAACTGCAAATCCATGGCCTCGGGCGTTCGTCCCGTGAGCACGGCCAGAGCATGTTTCGCAGAGGCAATGCTCTGTTCATAGGGAGGCAGCTGCGATTGCAAGCTGGCCAACTGTGCCCGTGCGGCTTCTACATCGGCCTCGTCGGCGAGCCCATGCTGTCTCCGGTTGAGCGTGAGCTCGAACACGCCGCGCTGCGCGTCGATCAGGTCCGAAGTGATTTTGCGCAGCATCTGCGCGGCGCGCAGTTGAAAATATTCCTGCGCGACCTCGGCTTCGAGAGATACCAACAGATCGTTGCGAGCCTCGATCGCCGACACGCTGTTCGCGTTGGCCTCCTCGACCGCGCGGCGCACCTTGCCGAACAAATCCAATTCCCAGGAAGCGTCGAAGCCAAGCTGATAGATGTTCACCGGGTTCTCTATCGAGCTTACGAGTCCCTGTTCGAGCGGAGAGGCGGTTGGGCCGATGTCCGCATGTTGAGATTTTAGAATACCTGCAAAGCCAAACTGTTCGCGGTTGAAGCTGGCGCTCGCTGCGAGCGACGGCAGACCTTGGGCTCTTGCCTGCTGCACCTCGGTTCGCGCTGCAACGATGCGCAGGAAAGCGGCCTTGAGATCGAGATTGCCGGCGGCTGCCTGCGCTTCGAGCTGCTCCAATTGCGCATCGTTGAATTGCCGCCACCAGGTGGAGTCCGGATCGGCATCCGATAGGCGCTCGTCCACGGCGCCGGCGTAATGATCCGGTACGGGTTCCTTTGGCGCCGAAAAGTCGGGGCCGACCTTGCACGCGGCCAGGCTGCAGGCGGCTATCCAGGCGGCGGCCATCTTGGCGGCCACCCTGGAGCTGGCCCTCTTGGATGTCTGCATCAGTGACCCGCTCCCGTCCCGAGGGCCTTCTTGATGGGCGAGAACAGCAACGTGAACGGTGCGAACAGCAATGCCAGCACGGCACAGTATAAAAAAACGTCGGGATAGGCGAGCAGGCTGGCCTGCGCAATGAGTGTTTGGTAGGTTCGACCCAGGGCTGTCTGGGCCGCGTCTCCCGCCGTGAAACTGAAGTTTCGAATCGCACTCGTCAATTGCGACAAACTCATCGTGAAATCCGCATTGGATCTGCTCAGGTGGCTCGACAAGTAGGCCATGTGTACCTGTGTTCGGGAGGTGATGAGGGCGGTCGACACCGAAATACCCACGGAGCCGGCGACATTCCGGAACATCGTGAACAGGGCCGTTGCGTCACCCTGCAGTTGCTGAGGTATGGTTTGATAGGCGAGCACGCTCGATGGCACGAACAAGAAAGCCAGCGGCGCCGCCTGTGCTGCGCGCAGCAGAACCAGATGCGTAAAGTCGATGTTGGGTGCGATGTTGCGCGAGTACAAGAGGCCGCATCCCATGAGCACGAATCCCGTCATCAACAGGTATCGCGTTTGCAACCGGGTCATGAGAAAGCCGACCACCGGAATGAGGAAAATGATGCCGAATGCGCCCGGACTCAAGATCAGGCCCGACAGCGTCGCGGTGTAACCCAAGTGTTGCTGTGCCAACTGCGGCACGAGCACGGCGCTGCCATAGAGAACCATGGCGAAAATGCTGATGGCGCAGCAGCCCAAGGCGAAATTGCGGTCCTTGAGCACGCGAATATCGACGACCGGCTTCGGCGCATACAACAGCCATCCAATGGCACCGGCCGCGCCGATCGCAGCGAGCGCCGCAAAAGTGCGTATCGTCGTCGAGGCGAACCAATCGGCATCCTCGCCGCGGTCCAGCATGATTTGAAAGGTGGCAAACGTGAGCGTGATCAGGCTGATGCCGATGTAATCGATGGATACTTTCGATTTCTTGAGCCACGGCGGATCCTCGACCAGGGCGATCACGGCGAACGCGGTCAGAGTACCCACGGGTATGTTGATGAAGAACACCCAGCGCCAGCTGAAACTGTCGGTGATGTATCCGCCCAGCGTCGGGCCGAGTACCGGCGCGACCACGGTTGCGAGAGCGGTCAGCGAGAAGGCGCGGCCGCGCTGCGATGGCGGGAAGGTGTCGAGGATGATCGATTGCTGATTGGGCTGAAGGCCGCCGCCGAAGAAACCCTGCGCCACACGGAAGATGATGAGCTGCGGCAGGCTGGTCGCGATGCCGCAGAGGAACGAGCACAAGGTGAAGGCGATGATGCAGATGACGAAGTAGCGCTTGCGGCCAAACACCCGCCCGAGAAACGCGGAAATCGGCAGCACGATACTGTTGGCCACGAGGTAGGAGGTCAGAGCCCAGGTGGCCTCGTCATAGCTCGCCGACAATGAGCCCGCAATGTGCGGGAGAGCAACATTGACGATCGTGGTATCGAGCACTTCCATGAATGCGGCCAGCGTAACCACGACCGCGATGGCCCAAGGGTTGCCCGATGGCTTCCAATCGCGGTCCGACGCTTGCGCATCGCTCATGGGAAATGTACGACCGGATCCGCTGAGAGTCCGAGGGGCAGGGGGCGCTGCGGGTCGAGCCCGTTGTCGATGACGATCTTGACGGGTATGCGCTGAACGATCTTGACGAAGTTGCCGGTGGCATTTTCTGCGGGGAACGCCGAGAAACGCGAACCGCTGCCATACTGGATGCTCTGTACGTGGCCCTCCAATTTATAGCCGGCATAGGCATCGATCTTGATGTCGACCTTGTCGCCCGGCCGCATGCGACCGATCTGCGACTCCTTGAAATTGGCGGTGATCCACACTTCGGGCGTCACCAACAAGAACATCACCTGCCCGACGGCCACATAGCTTCCGAGCTGCACGTTGCGCTCGGTGACGAACCCATCGGACGGCGCGCGGATCTGCGTATAGCTCAGGTTCAAGTCGGCTTGGTCGAGCTGCGCCTGCGCCTGCCGCACACCCGCCTCGCGTTCGGACACCTCATTGCTCGACTGCTGCACCTGTTCCGGAACCAGGTTGGCGATTGCCACCTGTGCCCTGGCGCTCTTGAGATTGGCGGATGCATTCAGTTCCTGGCTCGTGGAAGTATCGATGCTTTCCTGGGTGGTGGCGCGCCGGTCCACCTGGTGCTGGCGCTCGTACGACGAGCGGGCCAGGGCCAGCGCGGCGGCGGCAGCCTGCGCTTGCGCCTCTGCTGACTGCCGTTGCGCGGGGTATTGAACTCTTGCGATGCGCAGCGCTTCCCTGGCGCTCGTCAGTTGCGCGTTGGCGAGTGCAAGCTGCGCGCGCGCCTGCGCCTGCACCGCCAGATAGTCCCGCGCATCGATGCGCAACAGCAGGTCCCCCTTGCGCACATGGCCGTTGTCGTCGATGTTCAGTTCCACGACATAGCCGGCGGCTTTGGGAACCATGGTGATCGTGTTGCCATCGGTGTAAGCATCGTCGGTGGACACGTCATTGCGATGCGCGAACCAGAAAACAAAGGCGATGATGCCGCCGACCAAAACCAAAATCCCGACGATGATGAGCGGCGTCTTGCTGCGCGGCTTGTCGGCCGCTTTAGCCGTGTCGGAGGTCAAAGCCACAACCGTGGCGCTGACCCGGGACTTCGCCATGTATCGACCCTGAATCTATCGGGCAGAGGCGGAGGCTGCCGACACCAGTGATAAAGGTTGCACGCGCCTGGCGCGGGCAGAGAGCGGCAAGCGAGGAAGGTCCGATCAGCGACAGGAATCGTTGTGCTCGCCGCAGTCGTGCCATGCGTGTTCGTGGTAGAAACGCCCGTGGTCGCGATCGTAGTAGCCCTCGCGGGGCTCGGCAACGATACAGGCGGATGCGAGAACGGCGAGCGTCAGGATGAGGCTGCCTTTCAGAACACGTAATACACGAGGACTATTCATGGATGCTCCAGCAGAGGCGACACGCCGACAAGTGAACAGCGGTTCGATCATTGGCTCAAGGCGAAGGAGAGTTGCCGATTATCGTAGGTACCGGTATGGAAAACGTGGAAGTCTATCTGATCGCCGACCGCCTTGGGGGTGTGCAGCAGCGGGTCGACGACCGCCACGCGCTTGTCGTGCCAATTGACGAGGTACGCAACGAAGCTATAACCGTCATTGTCGGCCGCGAGCACACCCTCGACCTTCGCCGTTCCCGAGGTAATCGACACTTGGGAATTCTGGCTCTCGTCCTGCGCGACGTTCGCATCGTCGCTCGCGTGGTTGGCAAGAAAACGCAGGCCGCGCCGGCCATTGAGGCTGGAGCGGTAAACCGTGAAGTCGACCGAGGCCCCGCTCTGCAGCGGCTCTGCGGCTGAACCTGCAACGAACACGCGCGACCCGCGCCAGCTCACGATGTAGCCGCGCATATGGTAGTCCCCGTCATCCGCCGTCAACACCTCGTCGATGGTGCCGCTCTCGTGATTGACGGGCGGGGCGAGTACAGACGCATCCGCAGCATTATTCCCTGGAGTCTGCGCGGTCACCGTTTGCAACCACAAGGCACCGATGACGAGTGCCGCCGCTGTTGCACACGACGAGGACGGATATGTTTTCATGGCGACATTGTTGTCTCACGTCGATCCCAGGTCAACTTATCTTCGCCGCACTCGCCGGCACTGCTCGCCTGCTACCACTGATAGTCGACCGACAGGGTGACCACGTGCCGCGCACTGCGTTCGGTGATCGGGCTGCTTTGTGCGCTGCCGAACAGTTTGCTGAACGCGCCATCGATATTCAGCAGCCAGTGGTGGCCGAAGAGCTTCGTGCTGCTGATGCCAATTCCGGCAGCCTCGAGGCCGGAGTGCGGATCGAACTGTGGGTGGCCGGAGTTCAGCGATTGCGCTTCGTTCACGCCGAACTCCGATTGCAGGAAGTGGTGAGTCGCGAACGTGACGGACGGACCCGCGAATACGAATAGATCCTTCGAACTTCCCGGCAGCGGCAAATAGGCGCCGACATCCGACACGGCGCCGCCCACGCCGCCCATGATTTCCCGTGCATCGACTCGCACCACCATGGGAAAATCCTTCGACAAAACGTACGAGGCAAAGATCTTGGTGGCGGCCGCCTCGTGAATGTTGCCGAGGCCCCGCAAGTTCGT
>Ga0116231_10014969_pt1 | contig 10195 bp, 6 predicted proteins | sample S1TSphgellanicum_2_FD_89695 | JGI IMG/M metagenome (GOLD analysis project Ga0116231, IMG submission 89695) | Host-associated microbial communities from peat moss isolated from Minnesota, USA - S1T2_Fd - Sphagnum magellanicum MG | ecosystem: Host-associated > Plants > Peat moss > Unclassified... | reverse complement strand
TTTATTAATAATGGGTTGGAGGAGGATTTAATTAATTTTTGTTGTAATTTGTTGTTGTTTTTAGAATATATACCAAAACGCCCCGCCCCATATTTCTTTTTTTTTCTCACTCCCCCCCCCCCCCCCCCCCCCCAACACTGGTTCTAACCCGCCAAAGGGGTTACCTGCCCAAGGCTCTTATTGCGTGTAGGGTAAGGACCAAGAATGAGCCATCTGGTAGAATTTTGATGGGCTATGATGCATTTGAGAAGGAGAGAATTCACCCTACAAGAAAGGTGCCCTCCATATGCACTACAAAGGTTCCACACGAGTTCTTTACACTAGCTCCATTGCTTGTATGTTACTCAAGAGCCCCAAATTCTCTCACCAAATTCTGAGGACAAGCCTTTAATAAGAACAACTGAAAGCTGAAACCTAACCTAACCCAATGGCCAAGGAATAAGATGGGGGGCAAGATAATAACCTAACCCATTGGCTGGGCCAAGAGACCAGGAAAGGTCACTCAACCCACTACTCTAGCCATGAGACGCTTCCAACAGTGGCTCTCATAACAACTCATCTAGTTTTAGGTGACCAATATTCTAGTGGTAATTTTAGATACACTTTGGCTCTGTTCCAATGGCGTCCCAGCCAGTGTCTCCATTCCCCAACAATAGGGAAAGTCCACATTTGGAACAGAGCTATTCTAGTAAATAATGTAAACCTATAAGGAACAACAAATTGACATATTAAGAATCCGTATCCCAGATTTCACTTTCTTTTGTCCTGGTAGGGACTCATCTCATCCTCAAATGCTAGTAGCAATGGATAGGGCAGACCAGCTGGTGACCAAACACTGAAGTGATTAGGGCAAGCTGGATCCAAGGGGTGGGTTCTGTTGTTTCTGGTGTTCAAACAAAACTTGAGTCCCTCCTCTTGGCACATCTGGTACACTAATACTTGTGTCAAAACAATTAGAAATGAGAAAGTTACGGCCCCTCAAAGTAAAGGGGGTCAAGAACTCAAAAAAACAAAGTTCCACCGAACACTACAAAGGCCAGTTTTTGAACACCCAAAAAATTCTTTGTACGTTGCTCTATTGCTATTAGAGTTCAAAGATGATTTGTAGAATTTTAGGTGGCACTCCCGTAGCAATTTAAATCGTTTAAAATGAATAAGAAATTAAAAAGTTATACAGTTTGAAAGTAGGAGGAGTCCAAAGAGAAGAAAAAAGAAAAAAAACATGTTTTATAAGTTGGAAAGCTTATTTTTCTTCTTGTTATTTTTTCATTATTCTTTTTCATTTACAATTCAAAGATGATTTCTAGAGCTTGAGGAAGTGCTCCCATAACATTTTAAATCACTCAAAATAAAGCACATATGATGGAAATATGAACAAGCGTTTGGTCATAGGCAGGCGGTCGGCGATGGGCCGGTCTACCCTACCTATATTGCTGATCTTTATAGGCTTATGTGTTTTTGTGGGTACCTTCAGGTCGAATCAATATTGAGTAAACTGTATCCCAGATTTTCTGAGATGCTTTGGCTATTGGTTTACATCTTAAGAAATGAGCTAATTAATGGCTATCCAAAACTCATTTCCCTGTGGAAATCTGACTATAATGGAACTTGAACAGCCAACTAGAACAGGCAACAAGCAGTAAGGCCCACCTTATAAGGGAGCCCCAGGGTCCAAATTCCCAGGAACCAATTTGGACTCGTTTGAAGCAAATTGAATTCTTGAGTTGGACCCTAGCTTGCATTTTGGTTCTTCAAATCATGAGCTCTCCTTTATAGCTTGGGGGGGGGGCGCGGGGGGGATGTTTCAACTTGGAACCAATTGATTTCTCCTCCAAAATGGTGCCACGTAAGTTAGCCTCAATTTGCCACTTTTATGGTTTTGGACCCTTGTCTAAAGGCCATGGGTCCAATTTATTATGGCTCTCCTTCAATAGGATTGCCCCATTTCATTGGACTATAGACCTTCGTCCTTCATCTAGAGTGGCCCTAAGTAATGATGGCCACAGTGAACCAGCACTCATAAGCACACCAGTTTGCCATTCTGTCCACTGGATGAGGCAAATCCTGTACCTATCCCCCAACTAATCACCCCTATTAGTTTAGTATATTTAAAGATTCTAGTCAGTTTTTTTTTTCTAAAATACTTTTCTTCTCCCTCTCTCGCATTAACCTACTTGACTGCCTACCTACTACTAACAACCAACCTACTTACCAAGTACCAACCCACCTATCTATTGACTACTTACCTACTTGAAACAACCTGTCTACCTAAGCCTTCTACTAACTAACATGGCTCTATGTGTGTGTGCCCATCGACCTAGCTAATTACCTATTAAATCTACTAAATCTACCAATGCAAAAAGATTGGATGTTGTCATTGTCACATGCATGTATTGTAAAACATTACAAGGAATTTGTAAATTAACAATTTTTGTTTTGGTTGTAAATGACACATGTGAATATATATTATTTTAGTCATCTTGAATAAGTCATATAAAATTTTAGTCATAAAAGACATTGTGTGACACTAATCAAAACAATAGTTGTGCCAAGGTGTGATTTATACTCACTTTTTATCCAAATAACATTCAACTTTGTGGTATGGTCAATTGCAACTAGTTTTTATGATTAAAATGGTGTAATGACATGTATGTATGTGACATAATCATTTGTGACTAGTTTTATGTCTAAAATGTGAAAACTTGAGGCTACCTAATTTTTTTTACTACTAAAATGTTGACATGCAACAAGCTATGCGGCAAGCTCCAAGTTGAACAAATGGCATCACATGGCCTACCTAGGTTAGGCCACCTAGCTTAAGTTAGGTATCCTTGGCTACCTATGTTAGCCTAACTTATTTAACCTATGTTAAGCGACCTAAATTAAGTAGCTTAAGCAAGGCAACTTAACCTAATTAACTTAGGGTACCTAACATAGGGAGAACTAACCTAATTAACTTTGGGTACCTAAAATAGGGAGAACTAACCTAATTAACTTTGGGTACCTAAAATAGGAAGACCTTAGCCTAGGTTGCCTAAGCTAAAAATGTCAATTAGGGAGCCTAGGTGGTTTAGGCTAGACACATTGGCCTAAAATTGGCACCTAAACAGCCTAGCTTAAGTTAAGTTAAATAGGTCAAAATAATAAAGATTCAATCACCTCACATTACATTGAAGGGAAAAATGTTTACCATTGCATCAATGTTTTTTTATATAATATGGAATGAAATGACATTTTAATAAACATGTTTTCTAAGGTTTATTAAAATGACCTATTCAACCTACCCTAGGCTATGTAGGCTACCTAGGGGTTACTTAAATTAGCTAAGGTGCTTAAGGGCTATCATAGTAGTTCCTTATGGGCAAATTCATCCTTGAGTAAAACCATTAGGAACCATCTCACTTAAATTCAAAAAAAGATGAACCTTGTTTAATTGAATTAAAGAAATTCAATTTTTTTAATTGTAATTTTTATTATGATTTGCACCACATGGGCTTTGTGTTCCCCACCTACATGTATACACTATCGAAAAATTGTATTAGACACTTACATCAGCTGAACAAGTTGAACAAATAAGAGATTTGTGTTCCTGAAATGTTCATGACATGTGTTCTTGAAATTCTTGACCCTTTATCATTGTCAAGTTGCACCATTGTAATTGTTTTTGGTTTGTCAACTATATTCATTAGGGTATGGCCCAAATTGTTAATTGAAATTTAAAAAGTTAAAATTATTAAAAATTTGTGGACATGAATGCATGATGGCCCTTCAAAACTTTTTAGTCTTAATCTTTGACAATTGTTCAATCTACTATCAATTTAAAAAATAAAAATATATAAAATGGAAGCCCTCCTACAAATTAAAAGATTAAAAAAATGTGAAAAACATGATTTTTTTGTTTCCGAGAAACAAAACCCCAAATGTTACTTTCTTGAAACATTTTCCTTGACCATTCATTTGGAATATTAAAATTTAAATTTAAAATTCTAAATGTTTTGGATAATCTTTTAATATATAATTAGAATTGAGTTTTTTCCCTTGAATGAATCCTATGTTGGGTAGTTTTCAAAATTTTGGAGTGCGACATCCCTAATGGTACCACCCAAGGATGGGTTTACCCTTAAATTAATTAAAATATTTATGGGCCTACCTAAGGGCTACTTAAACCACCTTGACTACCTAGGTGAGAGTAAACACAAAGGAGCCAATGGGATTACTTTAAAAAAAACTATGATTACTATTTAATCATATTTCACTTTTTCATATGAAATTTTTTTTGAATAAAATCTTTTGCAAATTTCTATTTAAAATACATATAGTTGCCCCAATAGATCACATGTTTTGTATTAGTCATTGTTGAATAAATATGAAAATTTCAAAGTTTGTAGATTTTGTTAGATTTTGTGTTTCATCTTGAAATTTTATCATAATTTTGAATCATTCTAAAATATTCTAACTACTTCAAGGTGTTGTTTTTTGTATCATAAATTACAACTTTGTTTTGTATGTCATGCACATTACACCCCATTTACATGTGGTAAAGGACCTTTAAAATATTAAAATATTAAAAAATATTTTGAATTTTAAAAAATTTCAAATTCCATATCTTTTAAATTGTGACGTTTTTTGAATTTGAGTAGTAGGTTAGTATTATCTAATTTTTTTAACCATCAAAATTATGTTATTACAATAGTCCTTTACCTAGTCTTTTATAAAATTAACCACAATCTGACACAACACATGTTCAAATTCAAACGTTCTTTACTAAAACCAAAATTCAAAATTGAGTATAATGAATTTTTAATTTGAATCTCAACATTCATATTAGTCATTTAGCACAACTTGAAATGATTAACATAACTTTAAAATGTTAAAAAAATAACATATGTAAAAAAATTCACAATTTTCACCATTATCTAACATGATTTTTTTTCCTAGATGCATCTTTACCACCTATGAGCCTTCTAAGGCTTGCTTAATCTAATTAGAATGCCTATAAACCTAGTTAAAGGCTACCTAGGTTATTTAAGGGCCATTTTAAAATCATTTAGGTTACCTTAAGTACTTAGGGATTACATAGGCTACCTAGGAGCTACTTAAGGGCCACTTATACTAATTAAAGTACCTAGGGACCTTAATAAAAGTTGCCTACATTACCTAAAGGCTACGTAAGGGCTATGAAAGCTATTTAAAAGCTACCAAGGGGCTATTTAGAATACGTAAAGTATGTAATGTTGCCTAGGGGTTACCTTGGACTATATAGGTTATTTAATTAGGGGTGATTGCCTAAAGGTTTCTTAAGTTATGTAAGGGTATACATAAGGATTATTTAGGTTATTAACATACCCAAGGGCTAACAAGGGGTTGTCTAAGCTACTTAAGTTACCTAAGGACCCTTTTTAGGGATTGGTTCAACTATGTAGGTTGGTTCAACTATCTAGAGGTTATTTAAGGTGCACATAAGCCTAGTTAGAAGGCCCAAGCTACTTAAGCTATTTTTAAAGGCTTGTTTAAAGGTTAAATTTAATTAAAATTTTAATGTGCATCATTCGTACTTTGATTATGTAACACAAAATTAACAAAGAAAACACAATTCAAAATTAGCCTAACATATTGAATGCATTAACTAGCCATTTCAACACATGTACATGTATAATTATGATACATAGTCATAATTCAAGTTGAACAAAATGTTAAAAGTTGTATAATCACTTATGAACCAAACCATATTACACACCAAGATTAAATTGGTATGTTCAAAAGTTGATATCAATCCAACAAGTAATGACTCAAGGGTCCAATTGATTAATAACAGCCATTCACCCTTAAAAATTAAGTTTTGAAAACTAGAATATTTTATAAAATATATTTAAAATCATGATTTATAAATCAACTTTTAAATTTTTTAATTATTATGATCCAAAAGCATGTTCTAAAATATTACAATGTAAAGGTATACATATTTCAAATTATGTGATTTGTTCTTGGATAAGCTCAATGGAACTTAACTATGGTTATATCTAGGGTGGTTCCAATTAACCAAATTTGACCCCCCAAATAAGTTGTTTCTATTGTTGGGTGGTTATCAAAAATGAAGAACAAACCAATGTGGCTTAATTCTTAGTTTTTAAAAGCTTGATTACACATGGTCTTTGCACATAGAGTACCAAATAATTGGATTTTCAAAAGGTAATGGACTCAACTAGTATCAATTTTCACTTCTTAATAATCCCCCCAAATACCAATCTTGTTGGGTATTATTTTGACAATACATGCCTATTATGCATTTAAGGGTTGATTTTTGGAATACTTAGTTGAAGAACCACAAAATACACAACCATTATGCAACAAGGTTGGTTATTCTAAATACCCAACTTAAAAACCACCTAGTGTTGTGGAGTTTTTTGTATAAAGAGGAAAATTGAAAGGGACCTAGTGCCAACTCCCAATTGACAACAATCCACAACGTTGCCTTGCCTCTTTGTAGGCATCCAACTTTTGGATTTCTACTCACATTAATATTTATAAGATTAACTTGGGCTTGTTCTCATAAAATGCACAAGCCATGCAACTTCATTGGAGGGAGATAGAGCATAATATGGAGTTATTTTCTTGGCATGTAGGTAAGCTATTGCATCTTGTGAAAATGTAGTTCGACAAAGAAATACAAGTGCACAAGGTGAAAGGGTGTTAGGGTTTAGAGATAACCTACCTGGATGAATTACATGTCTACATGTAGAGTATCAAATTTTATCAAAGTGATATTAGACCAAATAGGTCTTTGAAAAGTTTGTACAACACTACCAAGACAGGTAGGGTATCATAACTCATTCTCATGAAGATGTTACATGGGAGGTTGGTTTTCAATACCTTGCCTTAACCTTGATAGGATACCTAGGTCATTTCTCTACATCTAGTCAACATTGGAACAAACCCTTGACAATTATCAAGGCAATTCTTAGGATTTTAGAGGGAAATTGATGGATATAAGGTACTGTCCAAATACACTACAGATTTTCTCCAAGTGCCTTACAACTGGCCAGTATTTGAGGACAGCATATATGGATGTAAGTGGAAGTACCTAGGTGGCCCAATGAAGATCAATTCAGGCGTAACCAAATGCCAGAGAGACCCAGCAAACCAACACCCACCTGTGCAGCATGCAAAATGGATGGTGCAAAGCTGAAAGCAAACACTTATATGTTGTATTCCTGTCCCATGTTGGTTAGCTATCTACTACAGATCCACATGCATCTACCTACTTACCTATCACACTTACCAACTTACACAGGTAGTTATAGCTACCTAGCTAGTGTGAAGGGAAGTAGGATGGTTTTAGAGGATAGGCCACCAAGGCAACCCAGTTGCAGTTCTTCCACAACCGAGTGGTAATGAGTTTCCAATGGATGGGGGCATTGGTGGGTGCTGGGTCACATAACCCAAAATGAATGACATTTGTATAGACATCAATTCGTTCATAGTTGGATATTATATAGATATAGTATAATATGGATGGTTCCTAATACCATTATCTATAGCATGTTATATACCAACTAAAAAACTATCTATATACTAGTCCCTACACTGATGCAACCCTGCAAAAAATTTATTCATAGACACACTGTAGATTAGGAAAATGTACAAAGGGATAAGAAGAAAGAAAAGGGAGAATTTACAGGACATCAAGTTAGCTACTCTAAACTACTCATGGGATTTGGAATATCCTCTTTAAATATACCATGAACAGGTCTCAATTGGTCACTTACGTGGGTTTTGATATCCTTTCTATAGGTATAGCCAAGGATGTTTTCCTCTACAAGAGGTGAGCATTCAGACAATCTCCTTGTGCACTGATGAGTACTGGATGACATATTCTCTATTCTCCTTCACAAAAATTTGTTCTTTGAAAAAATGTTTCTTTTTGGAAATTTCAACATCTTGTACAAATAATATAACCAGTTGAGTGGTTCTCTTTTTGAAGGCAGGTTACTTGTTTAGAGGGCTCTGACATGATGGGCCGCATCTATGCACAGCTGAAGAAAGACAAGAAGAAGCTTGTTGAGAAGAGGGAGAAACAAATCAAATGATGCATGACAATGGCAGACCTTGCATGTAGTTGGTGTCAATTTGGAAGCCAATTATCATGGAGCATGTGCTACAGATCAAAGAGTATGACACCCATATGTTGAATTTTTTGGTAGATTTCCTGAAGACGCCTTTCAGATTCATGTTTTCTGTTTCCCTTTTCTTTGATGAAACCCTGCCAAACTTCCCTTTTCTTTTAATTTATTCAAATTATTTGTATAATCAATGTCATCACATTTGGTCTGGATTTGGCAGAGGCTTTTTGACACGCTCTGCTTGGTATCAGTTTATTCAGCGTTTAGATCTGAGAAAAAGGCTTGAAGAAAAAGCTGATGTTATTGTGTACTTGATCACCAAAGATGTACGTGGGACTGAGAGTATGGCTACCGACAACAGTTCATAATGAACTGAGTCTGGGAAAGTCTAGCTGCCCACTTACATTGCTTGTCAATTTGATTCCATTAGAAAGTTTCATTGAAATCTGAAAACATGTGCCAATTAAACAAGCTGGTGCACCCCCTCATTTCTCTGCCCTAACACTGTAGAAACTGAGTGAAATGCAAGTCAGCAAAACAGAAAGCTAGGTTAGAGTGGCCACAGTGAACCAGCACCCACCAGCACACCATCCATTGGACGCCTGTTATAACTCAGTTGTGGATGAACCTCAACTGAGTTAAAATTTGGTTTCACCTTGGTAACCAATTCTGTAGGAAAGAGGTCTTATATATAAGTAGATAGGTAGTGACATGCAATAATTGCATAATCCATAGTTGCATAATCCACATTTGTTTTCATCTGGAAAGATTTATTTCAGCACCTTCAAAGGCTTCTAGTGGATGATTATCATGAATTCTGGCATGCCCATGAGGTAGAGATTCAAAATTGGCAATTGTATTGGTCACTCAATTATGTTTCTATCACCATAATGATTGTGGCTTCAAGTGGTGCCTTAGCAACTCCTAATAACTATTGCACCAATGGAAATGGAAGTGCTAGTAGTGCAGCTACTAGGAGTGGAAGTGCCAACCCTTCCACTAAAAAACAAGGTCCTTTGCTAACATTCAACCCTATTGTGGAATTCTTCCATGTGTTGCAATGGAATTACCAAGGGATCCAAATTGACAAATTGAGAACTTTGCAAAAGTTTCAACACAAACCACATGAGAATTTGCGTGAGGTGTACACCCGAATGTGGTGATTGATAAATGTGACCCAAAGACTCAAAAAGATGCAAGCTATTCAATTTTGGTATCGGATATTGGACAAAGAGTTGAAGAGACATGTTTGACACATCATTTTGAACCAACTAATGCAACCAACTTTGGCAAATGTGTCCCAAATTTTGAAATGTATCGAGTTCAACATGGTTGAAAACCAAGTTGTGACCCTCAAATTCAACATGGATGTACCTTGGAATTTTTTGACCAATTCATCACAATTAGGATCATCACAATGCAATCCATTGACAAAGTTCAAGGTGCCTCAAAAGGAAACCCAAACACTTTTGTGAAACTATCATATTTAAAACAATGTTGGATTTTGGTGGGGATCACCCCAAGAGAGAATGTGCTAAAAAAGGCCAAGGGAAAAATAATTATGCACAACATTGTGATCAATGTGATAAAGACAATCACAATTAGGAACAATGTTTTTAGTTGCACATGGAGTCGCAATAAAGTCAATCCAAATCCATTAATACATCAAGGGCACAACAAGGCCAAAAACACCAAAAGCAAAGGTGTTTTGGCCACAAATTTGGCTCCAAAGGCAATCCAAGGATAAGCTAATAGACTCAAAATGCAATTTGCATATTTGGCTGCACTTGTCATGAATATGGCGACACAAAAAAATGTGTCATCATCAAGCCAATCTAAGGATTGTGAGGATGACATTTTATAACCTTAACACAAATCATGGATATTTTTATAGAGTGGGATTGATGGGACCCTTGGCAACACTTGTTGTGATGGGGGTGCATTTAGAGATCCATCACAAAGTGGGGACCTCTTTGTATTAGTGCTATTTAAATACTTTCACAATACTTTTACAAGATGTCCAAGGTTTAGTGCTTTGTTCGTGTAAAATAGGCATTGAAACAATTTAGATTGTA
>Ga0116231_10014968_pt1 | contig 10196 bp, 3 predicted proteins | sample S1TSphgellanicum_2_FD_89695 | JGI IMG/M metagenome (GOLD analysis project Ga0116231, IMG submission 89695) | Host-associated microbial communities from peat moss isolated from Minnesota, USA - S1T2_Fd - Sphagnum magellanicum MG | ecosystem: Host-associated > Plants > Peat moss > Unclassified... | reverse complement strand
TCCCGCTCATTGTCAAATTGTAATGCATGGAAAGAACAATGGGCGATTAGGGGTGAAGAATGGTCAGTTTTGGCAAATTGTTTTCTTTCACAGTTACGCGAAAGAAAATTGTACAAAACGAAATAAGAGGGACGAGACCAGTTTTTCCAGCAATTTTGGTGGTAAACTCAGTTTCATACTGTCTTTCTTTTTTCCTGATCGCGCCTCCAGTGCTGCTACATGTATTTTCACTGCTCCTACCTGTACAACTAGGCACTATAATTACTCTCGAACCTTGTGCACTGAATGTGAGTTTCAGCATTTCATACTGAGATTTAGTAAAAAACAAAATTCTTTACTTGGCAAGATACCACTGAAAGAGGGGATAAGGGGGGTGAAAGCACGCCCAAAGACAGGGTGAAGACAGGGTGACTTTGCAGAGAAACTCTAATATATGTTTACCATGTTTCATGACAAGGGGGAAAGAAAATTACACCCATTATATCAACAGAATTCTCAACAGTGGTGAAACCAACATGAACTTATTATTATTATGTTTTGTCCGTGTGCATGTTACTCTTGAAAACTCTCGAGTTCGTATCAAGTGCCAGATTTGGTATCTGAAGCAGAACAAATAGAAATATTTGTCTTCCTTGACTTTTTCATGAAAGAGGGAGTTGTTCTTGAGAGAGATACACACCTACCTAGTACTCACTATCTACCTACTTACCTATTCACCTAGTACCTACCTACGTACCTACCTTCAATAAGGGTGACTTATAATAGTCTGACAACTAGTGTGTTGTAGAACAGCCAGTGCATCAGTGACTCTGTCAGAAAGTCCTGAGTTGAACATGCACAATAAGGTGGCCAACTAACTACAAACTGTTTTTACATTGGTGCTGGTATTTAGTGTTAATTTAGTGTCGTCTCCTCCTATTGGGGTCTGAAAAAGGGGCAACAAAAAGAATTTGTATCTGTGAGAGAGAGACTCTTCTTTGTGGGAGTTTTTAGGGCAAAAGTGAGAACCAGCAGCACCCACCAGCACACCATGCAGTATATGGATGATGTTTGGACAGGAAAACACAAAACATTTTTCATTCTTTTCCTGCCATCCATCATCCATCATCCATCATCCCACAGCTTAGCTAACCACAGTGGTTAGCTAGCTAGCTATATTGTATAATACCAATTCAATTACACACATATTTTTTTACCTATCTAGTAACCGGGCACCAAGTGCTTTCACCTACTTTCCGACCTCGATAATTAACTACGGGTGCTCACTACATGCTTATACCTTAGGGTACTTAGTACCACATAGGTAGTTAACTGCATAGTGTGTGGTGGAAGTGTGTAAGGTAAAAAGCCCGACGGTGAGGGCATTACCGAAATAAGGGCAAACACAATAGCAAGAGTTGAACACAAGCTTGGTTTTGGTAATGCACTCTCTCTCGATCACGGACTTTACATGGTGCAAAAATCAAATGAAACGGAAAGCTCACCAACCCACCCACCCTCCTGCCCAACATGAAAATAAATTAGACTGCCCTGCTCATGGGGCAGAGGAAGGAAATAATTGTGCACTATGGGTAATGTGTCCTTCCAGTTTACACTAAGAAAAATTCTAAGACCAAACCCCCCCCTCCACACACATACAATTATTGTGCCATGTTCATAGTACCTTGTACTTCATCCATTTTGTCAGTCTGAACACTCCTGGGGGCCATAGTGAACACACACACAGTGCCCACCAGCACACCATCCACTGAGTGGATGAACCTCAACTGAGTTAATATTTGGTTTCATCTTGGTAACCAGTTATTGTGTAGGAAAGACTAGGTCTCATATATAGGAAGATAGGTAGGAAAATAGGCAACTTCTAGGTAAGTATGTAGATGGATTATACATACATAGCTAAGGGCTGTTTTTACTACCTAGCTACTAACCAATCTGCTTGTGGGTTGTTAGTAGGTAGGTTGAAAAAAAAGTAACTAAAGTTAACCACCATGGTTAGCTAGGGAACAGGAACCCAACAGAATACTGTTTCCTCATCACTCAACATTCATCCTTCATATGAGTGCTGGTTCACTGTGGCCGTAGGTACCACAGTGAACCAGCATGCACCAGCACAGCGTCAAGGATGGATGGTAAGTGGTCAGGAAACAGTTTTCTGTTGGGTTTCAGTTCCCTAGCTAACCATGGTGATTACCTCAGTTGCTTTTTCTTTTAACCTACCTACTAACAACTCACAAGCAAGTTGTTAGTAGGTAGGTAGGTAGGTAATAAAAACAGCCCTTACGAATGTATAAACCATCTACTTACCTACATAGTTACCTATTTTCCTACCTACCTAACTATGTATGAGACCTATTGGTTTGGGCCCACTCCATAGTACATACACAAGAGCAAGAACCGGATGGAAGGTGATCAAATGGGTCAATGAGTAATTTGTGTGGCCTTATGCCCTTTGTTGTTGAAACTTGATAATGCAAAATTATTGGTTTAGGTACCTTTGATTCCCTTGTTGCCTATGAGGATATTTCTTGTTCTTTCCTAGTAATATTCATTCAATGTTTGTTATGAAGAAATGTTATATTCTTAAATAGCAATCACACTTGGTGGTAAACACTAGGTAGTGTTGGTAGGTTCAAGGTATTGAGCAAGTTTTAAGTCTATGCTTTAAGTTAGGCTTTGGGGGGTATGTGGACCAAAGGTTCAGACTTAAAATGAAGCATCATATGTGCTTCATTTTGAGTGGTTTTAAATGTTATGGAAGCACTATCTCAAGCTCTAGAAATCATCTTTGAAGTGCAAATCAAAAGGAGTAATGAAAAAATAACAAGAAGAAAAATAAGCTTTTCAACTTACAAAACTTTTTTTTTTCTTCCTCCTTTTTGGACCCTTATTATTTTCAAACCTGATAATTTTCTTATTTCTTTTGCATTTTAAATGATTTAAAGTGCTGTAGGAGTGCCACTCAAAGTTTTACAAATCAGCTTTGAATTCTAATAACAATAGAGCAACATACAAGGAATTTTTTAGCTGTTCAAGAATTGACCTTTGTATTGTTCAGTGGTTTGTTCTTTTGAATTCTTGACCCCCCTTTACTTTTGGGGGGGTTTTAACTTTCTCATTTCTAATTCATTTTTGACAATTGTTACTATGTCAGATGTGCCAAGAGGAGGAATTCAAGTTTTGTTTGGACATCAAAAACAATGGAACCCTCCCTTTGGATCCAACCTACCCTAAGCGCTTAAGTGTTTGGTCACTAGCTAGTCTACCATAAATACAAATCTTTTTAAAATTATAACAATGAAAACTTGTTTTTTTAAATTGTCATAATTTAACTTTGGACAAACCTTATTGGATAAATTGTGATGGTGTTGGATGCATGCTATATCATTAAACAAAAAAAAGAAAAAGATTGTATCAACACATTTTGATTTAATATTGAAGTAGAATTAAACCTATTTTTTTACTTTTAAGGATTTTTTTATTACCTTGATGTTGTCACAATTTTTGTGATAACAACAAAGTTATAGAAAATGACTAATTCTTTTGTTGTAAGAATAGTCACTTTCCATTGGAAATGCAATTATTTTGGAAATGTGTATGTAATTAATGTTGGGAAAAATAATTCAAGGTTTGTAATATTTTTTTAAAAAATTAAAAATTCCCTTAAAAAAATGGTAACTCATAGTTTGATTCACAACTTTCACATCATGTATTTTGATCAATGTTTAACTTGCAAGGATGTGAGGTGGTTGTGATCATAACTAACATCACAAACTTCCCATCCCATGATTTGATAATGGAAATCATGCAAAAATCATTCATTCATCGATTCATTTTTTTTGTACATGGTTATCATGTGTTTAAAACATGTATGATGCATGTACAAATAGGATGAAATATTTTCATCCATATGAAAAAAAAAAAAAAATGTCAATGAAAATATTTCAACCATTTTCATCCTACTTATACATGTATCATACATGTTTTAAACACACAACATTCGTGCACAAAAAACACAAACCCATGAAATAATAGATTTTGTGTGAATTTGAAACAAATTGATAATGCCTAAAAGTTTGTGATGAAAGGACAAATTATAATGAAAATTTGTAAATAAAATTTATCATCACATATCATAATAGCTTGGCCATTTCAACAAATGATGTATTCCTAAATATTCCATCAAATTTTGTATTTTCCTTCCAAAGAAGTTCAACATATATATATATATATATATAATGTCAAATTGGCCCAAATATTATAATATACCTAATGGAAAGATGTGTTAATTAAATGAACTACAAGTTAACTATTATGTAGGTGGCTACCAATTCATTGGTTTCCCCTTTCCCATTCCGTCCAAAAGGAAAAAAAATTGTCTCATTGTCTATCAAGATTTATTTTTCTTAACAATCCTACCCAATTATCTCTTACACTAATACCCCAATCCACAAGCATGTGCACCTATTTAATGAAGTTCTTAATTTTAATTGGGTGCAATGTAGATGAAATTGAACTTGATTTTAAACTAGATTGAGCTCCAATTTTTTTGAATTTTTTTTGGAATTGAATATTTTATAAATGTAAAAAAAAAATCAAAACTATACCAAAGGTTCTATCAAACCAGAAAAAAAACTAATAAATATTAAAACTTAGGGTTCCTTTCACAATCAAACGTTAGACAACATTAATAAATATGGATTAATTCAATGTTTGGAAAGTTAGTAACTTTGTTCACCAATTCACACCAAAAAAAGTCATTGACACAAAAATATTACATGGCATCACCTATGGCACTTGATGTTAATTGAATGGTGTAAGGTGATGATAGGTCAATTTAGGTTAACACAAAATTTTAATAATCTTAGATTTACAAAAACACATCCAATGCATGCAATGTCTTTTGCACATCACATCCAAAGCATACATTTATTTCCATTTGTCTTTGCATGTATTTACAAACCATTGTTTTCTCATTTACACACCATATTGAGGGATTGCATGCATTTAGACCACCTTGCCATATGTACCAATTTGCACGAACCTCATCATTTCCACCATACTAACATTTGTTTTCACCTATAGAGTACAATGTGTGTTCATGAGACCTTCTAATCATGTTGATGTTGTGATTCATTGCATTGTCACACCATCAAGCTATTTGACACCATCATTTCTAGCTATGAAGACATTAAACATTCAAAGGATTGTAAAACCTTTGCCTACTTCTTAATTCTTGAATTTTATAGTAAAAAACAAAAACAATTGCAAAGTGAAAACTATCACAATAGCTTTTATGTAGAAATCACAAATCATAGTTGTTAGATTCATACCTAGATTTTGTTTTAAAAATCACCCACATGCACACCCCAATGATTAAACAACTAGTGCAACGAAAATAAATAAATAAATAAATAAATAAATAAATTGTTAATCATAATTTTGATTCAACTATAATGGTAGAAGTTGTTAGGAAATTTCATCAATCCCTTGGGAACATGGTGAAATCTAGATTTTTTTGTTAAAACCAAGAAAGATGAACACATCACAATCATTGATAAAGAGGACAATTAAGAGAAATTTGACACAAACCTTGATAAATAGACATTTGAAACCAATTTGAAACTATAATCACCAAGTGGAAAAAAATCTCAACAATTGTCATGGATGTGGGTTGTTCAAAGCAATTGAAGAACGGTTCAACTTGTAAGGACAAGTGGGGTTCTATAACTCAAGTGATTTTAGAAAGACATGTATGATTACATGGCAAGTACCAAACATAATCAAGATTTATTGGACTATGAGTATACAAGATAAACCATTAAAAGAAATCTTGTATTATTCAACCATCCAATTTGTGACTATATGCAAGTAATTGTCATTTGCAATTATGTTTTGTCATTTTTACAACTAGTCATCATCCTTTTCAATCTATTTTTTTCTTGTGACTATGGTGCTACTAGTTTGGGCCTATTAGGTTTTCCATTCTTTCATGTTGATTATTTTTTTGGGCTTTATGTTCAATAAGAAACTTCTATGTCAAATCAATTGTAAAATTAGTCACAACTTGGTTACTTTTATGTGGTGCACTTATACTTTTCAAGAATACTAGGATGTTTTCAAATATATTAGGGACATATTTATAGATTCGTGTATTTATGTGGTATTAGGGCATGTTAAATTCACATTTTATGTATATTGTGGATTGGCTAAGTAGGCTACATAATAAGGTGGATAGGTGGGTAGGGCTACTTACTACTTAGGTACTATATTTAACATGTAAAGTTAATTAATTATATAATAGTGATTTAATAAATAATAATAGTAATAATAATATTATTATTAACTTGTAACTCACCTTTTTTTAAGTTAATTATTAAGTAGTTTTAAATTATTAAATAAAATAATTCATATTTTTTATGAATTTTTATTAATAATTAACTTGGGTTTTTCATTGTTTCACACTAATAGTGATGATCAATTGACATAACGTCAAAGTATTCAAATATTTTAAATTTAATTCAAAAAAAATCTAAAAGACAACTAGTTAAAAACATTAGTAAATTTAATCATATTGATTCCATGAAATCATTTTCACCTTCATTGATTTTAGAATATGAAATTTAATTTTCACATATTGAAACATTAACATTCTTAGCACCCATGATGTCCATTTTTGCACCTTTCATTGAACTAATAAAAAATTTGGGCTTTTCTAATGTCCCCCATGTCCTTCCCACCATGTGTCATAAATGCCAACACCATGGAGTTCATTCATATAAATGTTCATCCATAATTTGTAATTAACTTATACCGAACTCTTAATTTAATTTCAATTCATTTTTAGTTAACTATTAATTAACTTTTAGCCTAGCTTTTAATTAACTTTTAATTCATTTGTAATTATCCTTTAGTTCACTTCCAATTTAGTTCTAATTAACAGTCAATTAAGTTTTAGTTAAATCTTAGTTCACTTCCAATTAACCAATTTTGGGTATATTTTTTTAATCATAACCTTGTTTTGTTCTTATTTCATTATATTGCAATAAAATCTTGTTGGAACCTTATCTTGCACATGTTGTGTTCTTGTTCTTGTTTTTCTTGTTTCACGATTTAGATTTGGAACTAGGCATGCTCATGTTCTCATTTTGGTTTAGGAAATTCTATAGACTTGGTTGTTTTGTGCCCGTTATAGTTTGTCATAGTCTTGTTTTGTTCTTGTTTCATTCTTGCAATAAAATCCTATTGGGCTTTTGTTTTGCACATGTTGTGTTCTCGTTCTTATTTTTTTCGTTTCATGATTTAAATTTGGAATTAGACATGTTCATGCTCTCATTTTGGTTTAGGAAATCCTATAGACTTAGTTGTTTTGTGCCTATTATAGTTTGTCATAAACTTGTTCTATTTTTGTTTTGTTTCTTACAATAAAGTCTTATTGGATTCTTGTCTTGCACATGTTGTGTTTTTGTTTTTGTTTTGTTTGTTTCGTGATCTAAATTTGGAAATAAGCATGTTCATGTTCTCATCTTGGTTTAGGAAATCATGTAGACTTAGTTGTTTCGTGTTAGTACACTATGTTTCCCAATGGCCTTTAATTTGACAAAATCTATAATGTAAAATATTTTCAACCCTAGTGTTTATAACATCCATTATGTGATTTTGAGTGCCTTTGGTGTCCTCTAACATTATATCCATTGCCCTAAGGGCTTTAACTTTCAACATAATGGTGCCCCTTATTACTTTTTTTCTTAAAATCATGTCTAACCTAGCGCACCCAACATTTCCAAAGTGCATTTTCAACACCCCAATATTGTTTGTTGTCATTTTTTCATTCCTTGTTAACATTTTCATGTTTTTATCATTCTGCATCATTTGTCATCATTGGCATTATCTAAGTGAGTTTTTGTTGTTGACCAAACATAAGTCATTTTTGAACAAAAATGCCCGATGAATTTGAAATTCTACTAGGGGTTGTTTAGATTTGAGAATTTTTGTTAATGTCAACATCCCATCTTGGGATGTTCTTTCAAAACCTTGACCTAACAACAATTAATATTTTAACTAAAGATTTGTAATTATAATGAAATTTCATATTAATTATTTGTGATTTTCATTTTCAATATAAACCAAAAGCTACCATCATTAGTGTTACCAATTTTTGGAGTTATAAACATTATGAAAATTAATCAATATAAAATATATTAAGGAATGTATTATGCATATAAAATGTGGTTTAATGGTTTATAATACACTAAAACATGTTCTTATCATTTACAAAATGTTGAAATTTAAGACATTTAGGATAATTTGTAATCAAATGTGTAAGTCAAGAACTTGAATTAAGATCCATCTTTCAGAACATAAATAATGCATTATTCAATAGGTCATTAAACCTAAAAATGGAGTTGAATGAAAAGGTGAATGTTAAAGGATATTAGGTAGGGATGTCAAGTAACATTAGACATGTAAGCAACATAAGGATTGGACACGTTGATTGAATGAGATTGAATAGGTAGGTAGGGTAAAACTCGATAAGTAAATATTTTGAAAACTAATTCAAATTTGGACATGAGGTACTATTCTTTTTTCGAATTTTTGTTGTTCCAAATGGGGTTTTGAAAAGAAATGGGGTAGCATTTCCTCTTTTTCCTTAATTTGGTTGTGTATCATTTTTCTTTGCAAGTTTTGGATGTTTAAGAGCATTAATTTGTGTGTGGAAAAACATGTAGAAGTTGGGTTTAAGAAACTAAAAAGGAATGAAGGATTTGCATAACAAAATTTGGTCAATTCTTACAGGTAAAAGTTTTGTTAAGACTATAATGAAATTGTTGTTAGTAGATTTGAAAATCAACAATTTAATCATCATTATAACTTTTAATTCTATGTAAACACATTTAAAACATGCATTTTAAAATAACAACATGCACAAAAAAATCTTAAGGATTTCAAAACCTTGATGTGATACATAATGATAATAGGTTGAAAGACATGTGATTTATGGTTAACATGTAATTGATTTAACAAAAATATTAATTCTTTAAATAATTTAAAATCTGAAATTAAAAGTAAAATTTTCAACATGTTCCAACTATATAAAAATGAGAACATTTTATAATTAAAAACAATTATTGTGATAAACTTGTATGGTTAAAAAAATCTTGCCCATCTTAATTTGCACCCAATTTGAAGACATTGGTGTATTGCCAACAAATTAAATCATTTCTTTTTCTTCTTCCTTTTTTTGCCACTTTCTTTGCTAATTTCTTTTTTCCTTTTTGTAAAACTTTTATGATTATAAGTCATTCATCCTCCCATGGATTTAATTAATTAATGACATACAATGAGAGAAAGTTGCAATCCATACAACATATTTATGGGATTAAATTATGAATATGTTGTATGGGTTGCACATGTCATTTAATATATTCATAATATTTTCAAAATTGTTTGAATAAATGAATGGCATCCATGTTTATTCCATACAAACCTATGAAAAGAAAATTTCGCATGACTATTATTGTCAAATCATGACCCAAGAAGTTTGTGATGTGACACTATGGTAGGATTTTGGTACACCTTAAAGAATTTGAACTCACATAAGTTGTTGAAATAATAATATTTTAAAATTTAATATGTTAAGGTTTAATTTATAGCTACATTAAATTTTTCTTGTCAAGGATTAGGAAATTTATATTTGATTGTGCTTTCATCCATTACATTTCAAGTTTTTTTAAACATTTTTATGTCATTGGGAAAATTCCAATTTTTTGTTGTTGCACAAGTTTAATATGAATATTGTAATGTTCAAGTTTCACAAATTTGTAGATTTCTATTATTTCCAACAAAAGAAATAAACATTACTAAATGCAATCTAAAACTATACTAGATCCAAGTAACCAGCCTCTTCTAACTCATCTTCAAGTAACTCAACACTCGAGCAATACATGCCCATAGAAAATCCTAAGATACATTGTCACATGCAACCCATACCAGCCACATAGCAACTAAGGGCAACTAGTAGAATGTGGTAAATCACATTCTGTTATAGGGTCATATGATAAATGGTAGTACATGTCAACTTTTTCATACCCACCTAATCCAAATATGGACCCCAATTCCTTTAGACTTAGATACCCATGTGATATGGTCCTTAACACCATTACCTATACCATGTATATACTGGCCAAAAAACTACATAG
>Ga0116231_10014966_pt1 | contig 10197 bp, 10 predicted proteins | sample S1TSphgellanicum_2_FD_89695 | JGI IMG/M metagenome (GOLD analysis project Ga0116231, IMG submission 89695) | Host-associated microbial communities from peat moss isolated from Minnesota, USA - S1T2_Fd - Sphagnum magellanicum MG | ecosystem: Host-associated > Plants > Peat moss > Unclassified... | reverse complement strand
ATTTTATTAGATCTCAGTATGAAATGCTGAAACTCAGCATTTTAGTGCACAAGGTTCGAGAATAATTATAGTATAGTACGGGTAGGAGCAGTGAAAATATCTGTAACAACAGTGGAGGCGGTCACGAAAAAGGGAAAGACAAGATGAAACTCAGTTTACCACCAAAATTGGTATTTTGGTGGAAAAACTAGTTTAGGTCGCAGTTATGTCGCTTTGGAAATTTTTCATTCCCAGTTATGCATTTGATGCCCTATTATGTCAAAACTGGCCGTTCTCGCCCCCTAATCGCGAGTCCTTAGCGGATAACTCTATTATTCCTGAAATTTAAGGCCTGAAATCTTTTTCCCAGAACAAATTTACCATGAGCACTTTAAGTTATTTACTAGCATAGGAGCAAAGGCAAGGCTACTACCGCCTTCACTCAAGAACAACATAACCCCTAACATGACCTGCCCTTTTCTAACAACATTTTGTTTTTGTTTTTGTGTTTGGACCAAAAAAATATTCTGTGAAAACTATGTAAAGGGAGATTTGAATTATTTATTTGTGGGTGCAAAAGTTGCCACGTTTTGAGAAAAACCAATCAGAAATAGCCACATTTAGAGGCCGAGTTCATGGAGGTTGCCACAACACAGCAGGATTTTGAGGTTTGAATTTTTATTTTATTTTATTTTTTTAAAATTATTATTTTGAGCCTGAACTCTAGCCAGAATTGGCTCATTTCTCTTGTCGATGATTTGCCGGTCAACCTACTTGACAAAATTGAGAAGAGAAACCTCGTCCCCAACATGAAGCACGTGGAGAAGAAATTTCCTACTAGAGAGCAAGCGACCTTGCGTGGATTCGGTGAGGTAAGAAGAATTGTGCAGATTCTATGTTGCGCTCCTCCTCCTCCTCCTCCTCCCCCTATGTTTCAAAACTTGTCAATGGCATATACGTTAAAAGTGAATGACTTGAAATTGTAGGCACACAAGGGGAGCGGAGCATAGCATAGCATAGAATCAGCCGCCTGCAAAATTCAGATCTTCACGAAACCTTACTTCAACTAGATACATTCCCCCCTCAAGAAATCCACCACATGTTCAATTCATGTTCATTTGCACTTTTTTCGAACTTTCGATTTGTGACATTGGCAATGACGTTGCCCACCACCCTTGGTTGTTTCAACTCATCATGTTTCATTTGTGTTTGTCGAACTCTTGAATTGACGTTGGCAATGACGTTGGTGGCATATGCTTTGCTTTGCTTTCTTCATGTTCAACTCATGTTCATTTTGCTCCTTCTATTCGAATTGATGTTGCACACTCGCCAAGCATGGTATCACTTGGGCAAATCAAAGGCAAATTCTCATGTGAGACAGCGGGGGGGAAGGGGGGGAGGTTTTGTCCAACATAGATCACTTGAGTTCATTAGGAGTGTTGGTCACATGGGTACTAACTAGGCCTTCCTTACACCTTCATCCTCACCTTGCACATAAGGTTTTCCCCCCATGAAATCTAGGGATACCTAGCATCACATACTCCGCCTACTTCAACTAGGATTTTTTTAAACTTATTTTTGTAATTTTTTCAAAGAGGATGGATGGGGTGACAATTCACGTGAGATCTAATGGAAATCTAACACTCCATTCACTTGTGGGAATTGGGGGTGGGAATTGGGGGTGGGAATTGGGGGGTCCAATTATAGCCAAAAATGGTGATGAACAGTTTTGGAACATAGAAATTTCATGCAGCCAATGGGAAGGCTCAGCATGTATTCAAAGTGCCTTGATTTTATTTTTTTCTTTTAAGTTTTGGGTGGCGGTGTGGAAGGGTTTTTTTTCATTGTGGGGGTGCAACTCAGGCCCAACAGGGCATGACTTTATACTAATAACTCTACTATCCTTAAAGTAAACTTGTCTGGGGGGCCTAGTTTTGACCCTGCAACCCCTGTTTCATCCCCAATTTGAGTGCAGCAGTAAAGAGAGTGAAACCAGGTATTGTGTAATCAAACTGGGCATGAGTTCACAAGATTTGCAGGCCTTATTTGAGTGATCTGTAAAGTCATGCCCACTTCAGTCCCCTAAAATCGGTCACCCATAAAGTCCCCAGAATTGGGGATGGAATTCAAAAAGTGGGGATGTCAGCCCAAAGATAGAGGAGGGGATTAGTTTGACCTTTTTTTCTAAAAACAATTAAGGCTCGGGCAGATTTGGGGTTAGGGTGGGCAGTTTTTCCCCACTTTAAAAAAAAGTTTCGGGCAGATTTCCAGTAGTTTTTAGGAAAATATTTTCACTTTTTTTCATTTAGGGCAGCTGTTTGTGGGAATTTCTTTCACACTTTTGTTTTGTTTCAGGCAGACTTGGGGGAGGTTTTTCACCTTTTACACTCTTTCTTTTTTTCTTTTCTTTTTTGGGTGTTTCAAGCAAACTTAGAGGCTTCTTTGAAAGCATGATTCTCTCTTTTTTTTCGGTTTAGGCATGGTAATTTGGGAGGGCATCTTTGAAGGCCTTCCTTGAAAGATTTTAGGGGCACATATGAGGGATCCCTATGGATGTTTTTCATTTGTCAAGGTTTTTAAGCTTTATCCTTTCTAGTCTTAACAAAGACTTTCCAAATTAAACAAATCTAAGGCTTGTGTTATGGACTACCTAGGGTGGGTGGCTTTTAGAGTTTAAGGAGACATATAGTAACCTTTTTCAATTTTCATTTCTTTCTCTCTTTCATTTTTTTCATTTGTGGGAGCTCCATTTTGCCTTTCATTTTTGTTAGCTTGGGCTTAGTCATATGTTGCTTATTCACCTATGGTTTTTTATATTTTCTTGTTATTTTTAGGGTTCCATTTAGTGTTTACATGGTTAATTTATTTTGAAGGTTAGCTTGATTTAGTGCCACTTTTAAAGTTTGAGATTTTTTGGGGCTGTTTTTAAAGTTTGGGGGTTTAGAGTTATTTCTAGGGTTTGGGATTATCTTTGGCTCTGTTTAGGGTTGGGGTTTTCTTGGGCTGATTTTAGGGTTTGGGGATTTTAAAGCTATTTTTAAGGTTTGGGGTTTAAGTGGGTTGTTTTTAAGGTTTGGTAAATTTAGTGTTATTTTTAGGGTTAGGGGACTTTAGGGGTATTTTCAAGGTTTGGGGTTCTCTTGGGCTATTTTTAGGGTTTGGTAAAGTTAGGGCTTTTTTAGGGTTAGGATTTTTTTGGGCTGATTTTAAGGTTTGGGGATTTTAGGTTATTTTTGGGGTTTGGGGTGTAGTTGGGTTTTATTTAGGGTTTAAAGTTTTCTTCAACTGTTTTTTGGGTTGAAGGAATTTAGGGTTAATTTGGGTTTGGGATTTTCTTGGACTATTTTTCAGGTTTGGAAAGTTGGGGTTGATTTAGCTCCATGACATATTTTAATAGTGATGTTTTAATGGACACAATTGATTATGATAATCCATCATCCAATAGTAATGAAGAATTATTTTGAAGGACACAAAAGGTCCATCAAATGGTGTTTGCAGTTGTAATTGCCAACACTAACACATTGGACTTGTTCAACTCCAAGGAACTATATCTAAGTGTGGGCCAATTAGTTGATCACAAAGTAGGTGTTTAGGATATGCTCAGCATAATGCGAATCACTCCAAGTTTGTTCAAGACTTTAACAAATTTCAATTTGTTAGAGCTTGAAGACTTGTTTGTTTTGGTGGTACCCACCATCCAAGCCCATGCAAAAACCACTAATGAAGTTCGCATTGTGCTTAAGTGATCAACTAAGTTCACCCTAGACCAATGTTTGCTCAAATTCATCCTATATATGAAACATGACAATCTAATCATGTATGATGCCTTCATGTGGAACTAGAACAAATGTATTATATGTAATGATGCAATTTTTATCAATTCCTACATTAATGAGGCGATTGGTAACAAGGTTCGATGGCCGAGTCTAAAGGAACATGCAACTTTTGCCCAACATATGCCCATGTTCCAAGGTTGTATTAGGCTTGTCAATGAGACTTTTGTCAAGATTCATAAACCCTATAACAATCCTATTCGTTGATCTTGGTTTGATAGACATAAAAAGATGTACTACATGAACAACACGGTGGTCGTCGACCATCATGGACTATTCATCTACTTGGATCCAGATATCCAATATCATTCCACAATGTCAACATCATGTGTGAATTTAAGTTATATGAAAACTAATGCTAGTTTTATACACAAATGAGTACTTTGAATATTTGTTGGGTGACCCAAGTTATTTCGGGGGGAAAATGTTTATTATGCATCAGTTTGAGAAACACAAGCTTGCTCTTGGGCATGATGTGGATGAAGTTAGTGTTTTCAACAAAATGCATGTGAATTTCAAAATGAGGGTGGAGTGGGGGATTGGGGGGTTGGAGTGTGCAAGTGGGGGCGATTAATGAAGAGTTTTGAGTCCACAAAAGGTAAATACACTTGTTTTCGTTCTAAAACAATTGTCTTGGTTAACTCTCTACATAAACACCACATGGATTTCACATATGAAATCATTGGCAACCAAATTTAAGACCTAGCTAACTGGGTACTTATAGCTACAAGTATAACAACTCTCTGACCTTGGCCTTAAACTCTACATCTATCAAAATTCCCATATCTCTAATTGCCTTGAAATCGACAAATCTAACCTTTTTTTCTTTTTTATGTTAACCTCCATCTTTACATCGATCAAACCTTTCTGGTCATTGTTGTCACTTACATCTCCTATGCCATGGTGGTAAAATCATTGCATTGTACCTTCATCATTTCATTTTTTGTCTTTAGGGTGCCACTTGATGTGTTGATGGATGTGGACTAAGAGGTAGATGATGGAGTAAAGGGTCCAAATGACAAAATTTAAAGCTCCTCATGCATAGAGTCAATAATTGGTCTAGGAATTGTTGACCTTAGTACTTGAAATGGGCTAGATGATGTAACATCAATGACATTTTGTTGCCTCTTGAAAATGTTTCAATGGCATGATGTCCATTTGTGGCCTTCAATTGTTTCAAACTTCATCACTTTGGAAAACCACCCTTTCATTCGCTTCCTCATGTCCCTTAATGCATCTCAAAGATCCTCATGATGTGCCCATCTTCAAGTCCTTTAATGCATTTAAAAAATAGTCCTTCAATGTGTCCATTCGGAACATTGAATCAAGGTAAGTTTACATGTATTCACTATATATTGCCTTCTACATTAGGCTAGGAATCAATTGGGTCACATGTTTTTTGTCCTTACAATACAATGCAAAATGTTGATGATAGTTAACATCCATGGTGTTCAAGTGGAGGGATTCCATAATTTGATGTGGTCGTTTATCCTTTTTAGCCACCTTGGCCTTTGGTTAGCTAAACAAGGCATTGCCTTCATTTAAATTATGGAGCGATGGTTGGTTCGATTCCTCATGGTCTTTTGCCATCCTTAATCAGTAAAACCTTAATCAAACCATAAAAAGACCTTAGACGAAAGCTTAAACAAAGTATAGATAGAGAGCAAATAAGCCATAAATAATCAAGTTAAGGGCTTAATTAAACCATATATCTAAACATACCATAAATAGGGTTTAACAACCTAGGTAGTCACCAATCAAGACATAAAAAGGCAATTAAAATTTAATGAGGGCTTTAGCAACCTAAATAATCACTAATCAGGTCCTCATGATTTTAAATAATCACTAATTAGGACCTACATGAACAGGTTAATCAAACCTTAACTAAAGCTTAAGCAAATTAATTAGACTTTAATCAAAATAAAAAATGTTAAACATTCATTAATGAAGCATGGAAAAATTAATTATTATACCTTAATCAAAGCCTAAATAGACTATTCAAACATTAATTAAACCATATATAGGTTAATTTGTCCTTAACAGTAAGCATAAAGAGGTTCATTTGACCATAAGGAAGTTAATTCATCTTTAATGAAACATAAGGAGGTTAATGAAACCTTGATCAGACCATAAACATTGATGGTTTGATTAATTTTTTATTAGCTTGTTTAGGGTTTGATTAATAACTAATTCACCTACTATTGGCTTCATGATTGACCTCAATCAAGGCTTAAATATAGCATAATCAAAGCTTAGACAAACTAATCGCAGTTTAATTAGACCACACAAGTAGGCTAATAAAAGCCTAATCAAAATATAAGCAAGATAATAAGAATTTAATCAATAAAAGGTTAATCATACCAAAAACAAGTTTAACAAAGTCAATCAAGATTAATAAAAAACTAATAAGACCATAAGTAGGCTTATAAGAAGTTATTCATGTACCATAAGTAGGTGAAACGGTCATTAATCAAACCCTAAATAGCTTATAGGTTAATAAAAAATTAGTCGCACCATAAGTATATTAATAAGAAGTTAATTAGACTATAAACAAGTTTAATAAAATCAATCAAAGCTAATAAGAAGTCAAACCAGAAGTAGGTTAATAAGAAGCTACTTATACCATATGCAAACAAATCAATATTTTAATCAAAACATAAGCAAGTTAGTAAGAGCCTAATCAAACCATAAATAAGTTTATCAAAGCCAATCAAGGCCTCATGATTAGCTTCAATTAAGATTTATTAAACCATAATCAAGGTTTTTTTTAAAAATCAAAGATTAATTAGACCATAAGTAAGTTAAAAAAATCATAATGAAATTATAAATAAGTTAATAAAAACTTAGTCAATAAGAGGTTAATCAAACTAAAAGCAAATTTAACAAAGCCAATAAAGGCTAATAAAATGTTAATTAGACCATAAGTAGGCTAATAAAAGGCTACTCAAACCATAAGTTGTGATCTAATCATTAGTTAGACCCTAAGCAAACTAATAAAGGCTAATCAAACCATAAGCATACATAAGAGGCTAATCCATAAAAGGTCAATCAAACCAAAAGCAAGTTTATTAAACTAATCAAGGCCTCATGATTGGCCTCAATCAACGTTTACAAAGATTAATCAAGGCTTAATCAAACCATAAGTAGGTTAATAAAAGTCTAATTATACTATAAGCAAGCTAATAAAAACATAATCAATAACATGTTAATTAGACCAAAAACAAGTTTAACAAAACCAATTAAGGTTAATTAGACCACAAGCAAGCTAATAAGAGGATGTTCAAACCATAAGCAGGTGAATTAATCATTAATCAAACCTTAAGAATGTTAATAAAAGGCAAACCTTACCAAAGGTCATTAAGAAGTAATAAGAGGGCAATCAAATAGAGTAATGAAAGATGAAAGAGCAATAATAAGAAGGCAATCAAGAAAACAACCATAAACATAATAAAAAAAAGGTGCACCGGACCCTTGAGTGGAAAGTTCCATTTTCATTGCAAGAAGAGAAAAAAATTGTACATTTGGAGCTTGATGTTTAAAACCTAGAATAAAATTGGATACATTTGCAATCTACATAGGTGTACGTAACCCTAAATTTGGGTCATCACATGAATTCATATTTGAATCAAAATCGATAAATAATTCCTCCTTGCCCAAACATTTATTCAAGCAATGGAGTTTTAAATCAAACTAAGCTTCAAAAGATAACATCTCAAAGCCATTTTTTTAATGACATTGAAGTAGCATTTATGATCACTTATAACAATTTCCAAGGCATTCCATGCTATAATCTTACCAACAACCCTAAACATACCCTCGTTCACTCGACAAAAACACCATAACATTGATAGTGTCATTGGAAGAGATGCAAAGATACAGTTTAAGACCGATGCATATTAGAGAAGGGACAACAAGGAACCTTGGAATTGGATTGGTAATTCAAGGTTGTGATTAATGGGAAGTTGGGTAGGTTGGGCACCAATTTTAGTAGGAGGGATTAGGCAAGATGTTTAAGGGAATGGGCAAGCCATGTGGTGGCTAGGTTTTGGACAAATTGGCCAACCTTCACAGAAAATGTGACAACTAACCACACTAACAACACATTATGAAAAATCGTGCCCATCAAAAGGGTGAAAGCACATTATAGTGACCCCCTTTAGGGGTGTCACATTGTACTACTTTCCAAGGATGTGCATGTTTGAATGTATCCCACCTCAAACTTTCAAAAGATTTTCACAATATTTTTTGCATATTATAATAAAATATAACCTGAACAAGATATTAGAAAAGAAAATATTTCATTTCATTTTATAAAATGAAAAATTGGAGTATATTTGTGGAAACGAATGTAATGTACCTATGTACTTATCAAAACCACAAATATATTCCAAAAAAAATTTAAACGATTTAGTCTTTATGAAAGTTGAAGGTATATTGAACCATGTCATTTCACATAATTTGAACCATGGTTGGATACCATGTGATTAATTTGAAATTTTTCATTTCAAAAAATGAATTTTTTTAGCAAAGATGCAATAAATGTGTGGTAAATTAAAATTTTGACAAGAAATCACATCCACATAAAAGATGATAAGCATAGTTAGATGGGGCATTTTTTTAATTTCATTAAAATTTATTATTTTAATGACTAATGAAGCCCTAAAATGATAGTGTGGTCAAAATGATATTATGGCCCTATTATACCAACATATATTATAAATATATTCATGGATCCTTCAATATAGATAATGAAATTTACTATTTAAAAAAATACTATTACATAACATTATTTTTGTAAAAATAATTGTCATAAGGCCTAAAAACCAAAATTGATACCCAAAATTAAATGTACCATGCGTTTAGAACAATTGTATTATATGTATTATAATACTAGACCCACAAGTGCCCCAAAGAGAATCATTGTAGTGTGCTTTCACCCAAAACCAGATGACCTTACAATTAAAATTCAAAAAACAATTCATATACAACTATTGTGCAACTATCCCTCTAAAAATACGATGTGTTAATAAATAAATTGCCACATTAGAAAATCAATTAGTTGTATTATAGTTGCAAGTGAATTGGAAATGGGTCTTCTATATGGTAATGTATACACATCATACACAAATATGTAGTCAACCATGTTTGATGTTTTTAGGAGTTGCATTGCAATTGCATTGTAGTTGCATGTGGCAACTATTTTAAAATTACGATAAATGTGCCATGTGTACAATGTACATACATGCAATCATGCCATGTGTCACATTTCCACCACCCATTATGGGATACATTTGTAACTAATTTTTGACTATGATTCCCATTGATACAATTAGTTTGGCCACTAGTGCACCATTATTAAAATATAATTGTTCAACTATGTTATGACTATAATACAACTACTTCTAATTTAATAATGATACATATTCATCATTTATTTATATATTCATCATATGTGTTTCATTTTGAATGATTTACATTGTTATGGGAGTGTTACTTCAAGCTCTAAAAATCATCTTTGAAGTGCAAAGGAAAAGGAGTAATGAAAAAATAACAAGAAGAAAATTAAGTTTCCAACTTATAAAACGTTTTTTTTTTTGTTTTTTTTTCCCACTTTGGACCCCCCCTTACTTTCAAACCTCATAACTTTTTTATTTCTTGTTCATTTTAAATGATTTAAAGTGTTATAGGAATGTCATCTAAAGTTCTACAAATCATCTTAAAACTCTGATAGCAACATCTAAGCAACATATGAGGAATTTTTTGGGTGTTTGGTAATTGGTCTTTATAACATTTGGTGGTTTTTTTTTTGAGTTTTTAACCCCCTCTATTTTGGGGGGCCGTAACTTTCTCAATTTTATTATGTTTTTGATGATTTTTAATGCCTTAGATGTGTCAATAGGAGGAGTTCAAGATTTGTTTGGACAACAAAAACAATGGAACTCTACCCTTGGATTTGGTCTACCATGAATGTTCAAGTGTTCTATCATTAATCTATTTACCTTAAGGTTTCAACTCCATTACAATTAAGGAACAACTAAAAGATTTAACCCATATGTTTTGTTTTCAAATCCCATGCTACAAACTTTATAAAAAAAGGTTTTTTTTCTTATGTTTTCACATTAAAATAAATGTGCCATTTTGGGATGAGTTCAAAAAAGCTTAACCAATTTCGGCAAAATATAAAATATAATTTCATAATTATTTTTTAGTTAACTTAGTCTTGTGCTTTCCTACCTACTGACATACTTAAGTAAATAAGTAGGTCCTACTTTTTTACCTACTTATGTAGGTAGGTAAGTAGGTCTTAAGACCTACCTACCTACCTATGGTTATGTACAACCTACCTAGACATATATATATATATATATATATATATATATATAAT